>Ga0164293_10000293_pt1 | contig 38250 bp, 40 predicted proteins | sample GEODES118metaG_FD_111487 | JGI IMG/M metagenome (GOLD analysis project Ga0164293, IMG submission 111487) | Eutrophic lake water microbial communities from Lake Mendota, Wisconsin, USA - GEODES118 metaG | ecosystem: Environmental > Aquatic > Freshwater > Lake | place: USA: Lake Mendota...
AGCATTTCTGGTCATCCAGGCGGTGCTGTTGATCTAGGTATATTTAGTTTACATGTAGCTGGAGCTTCTAGTATTCTAGGTGCTATTAACTTTATAACTACTATCTTTAATATGAGGGTTCCTGGCATGACAATGCACAGAATACCTCTTTTTGTTTGGTCTGTTCTAATTACTGCTTTTTTACTTCTTCTTTCGTTACCTGTTTTCGCTGGTGCTATTACTATGTTATTAACTGATAGAAACTTTAACACTAGTTTTTTTGATGCGGCTGGTGGAGGTGATCCTGTGTTATACCAACATTTATTTTGGTTTTTTGGACATCCTGAGGTTTATATCTTAATCCTTCCTGGTTTTGGAATTATAAGTCATATAGTTTCTACTTTTTCACGAAAACCTGTATTTGGGTATGTTGGTATGGTTTATGCTATGCTTAGTATTGGTTTACTTGGTTTTATTGTTTGGGCACATCACATGTATACTGTAGGTATGGATATAGATACTAGAGCATATTTCACAGCTGCTACAATGATTATTGCTGTACCAACAGGTATAAAAATATTTAGTTGGATTGCTACTATGTGGGGTGGTTCAATACATTTAAAGACTCCAATGATCTTCGCTATAGGTTTTATTTGTTTGTTTACTATTGGTGGTTTATCCGGCATTATATTATCAAATGGTGCTCTTGATATAGCTTTTCATGATACGTATTATGTAGTTGCTCACTTTCATTATGTTTTATCAATGGGGGCTGTTTTTGCAATGTTTGCGGGTTTCTACTATTGGGTTGGAAAAATGACAGGTTTTCAATATCCAGAAAACTTAGGTATTATACACTTTTGGTGTACTTTTGTAGGTGTTAATCTTACTTTCTTTCCTCAACATTTTTTAGGTTTGTCCGGTATGCCGAGAAGAATTCCAGATTATCCTGATGCTTATATAGGTTGGAATTATATTTCATCTTTTGGCAGTTATGCATCAGTTTTTAGTATTTTTTTATTCTTTATTGTTATTTATGAGACATTGACAAACTTAGATAAATGTCCTGTAAATCCTTGGTCTTTTGAAAAAGAAAATGAACAAAACAACAATTTTGTCTATACTTTAGAATGGACTGTAGGCTCTCCGCCAGCTTTTCATACTTTTTACGAAGTGCCATTAATAAAGGATACTGTTTCCTTTAAGATAAAACGTTAGAGATCAGTATACATATTATACTATAAAAAACAAATAAACTTTTATGTCTTCTACTAGCTTACGTATTTTAAATAGACCTATTATAAATTTATTAAATGACCATTTGATAGATTATCCTACACCCGTTAATATAAATTACCTTTGGAATTTTGGATCTATGGCAGGTATTTTTTTGGTTGTTCAAATTCTTACTGGTATTTTTTTAGCTATGCATTATACTCCTCATGTTGATTTAGCCTTTTTAAGCGTTGAACATATTATGAGAGATGTAAATAATGGTTGGCTTATACGTTATTTACATGCAAACGGTGCTAGTATGTTTTTTGGGGTTGTTTATATTCATATTGCTCGCGGTATATATTATGGTTCTTATCAAAAACCTAGAGGATTTGTTTGGGTTGCGGGTGTAGTTATATTAATATTAATGATGGCTACTGCCTTTATGGGTTATGTTTTACCTTGGGGTCAAATGAGTTTCTGGGCAGCCACAGTGATAACAAATTTATTTTCTGCTTTTCCTATAGTTGGAGAACCTATAGTTGCTTGGCTTTGGGGTGGTTTTTCTGTGGATAACGCTACTCTAAATCGATTTTTTAGTTTCCATTACCTTTTACCATTTCTAATTGTGGGGGCTGTTTTAGCTCATTTAGCTGTGCTTCATCAAAATGGGTCAAACAATCCTTTAGGTGTTCACTCAGGAATTGACAAGATACCTTTTTACCCGTACTTTATTATAAAAGATCTTTTTAGCTGGGTTATAGCTTTTGTATTTTATTTTGGCTTTGTATTCTTTGCACCTAATTATTTAGGACATACCGATAATTATATAGAGGCTAATGCTATGGTTACTCCTGCTCATATAGTACCCGAATGGTATTTTCTACCTTTTTATGCCATATTACGTTCTATACCACATAAATTAGGAGGTGTTATAGCTATGTTTGCGGCATTATTAGTCTTATTCTTGTTACCTTATTTAAATACCTCTGAAATAAGAAGCTCGTCTTTCCGTCCTCTCCATAGACAGTTTTTTTGGCTTCTTGTGTTGGATTATTTTGTTTTAGGTTGGATAGGAGGTTGTGCTCCTGAAACACCATATCTTGAAATAGGCCAAATTGCTACATTTTTTTACTTTTTTTATTTCTTGTTTATTGTGCCTTTTCTAGGTGTTTTGGAAAAAAAACTTTTGGGATCTCAGTAGTGTACTTTAACAATATATTTATAACTTTTCCTACAAATTAATAAAATACTTTTTAATGACATTTTTTGTTAATATAGATAATCAATCAGTAGAAGTTAAACCAAATACTTCTATACTCCAAGCGTGTGAAATAGCCGGCGTTGTTATTCCTAGATTTTGTTATCATGAGCGTTTATCTGTAGCTGGAAATTGTAGAATGTGCTTAGTTGAAGTTGATAAAATGCCAAAATTACAAGCTTCTTGTGCTGTCCCTGTTTTGCCAAATATGGTAGTAAAAACTAATACTTTAGCTGTAAGAAAAGCAAGAGAAGGTGTGCTTGAATTTTTGTTAATAAATCACCCTCTGGATTGTCCTATTTGCGATCAAGGGGGTGAGTGTGATTTACAGGATCAATCACTTGTATATGGCGGTGACAGAAGTCGATTCAAAGAATTTAAACGTGCTGTTGAAGACAAAAATTGCGGTCCTTTGATAAAAACTGTTATGACTAGATGTATACATTGTACACGTTGTGTGAGATTTGTGAATGAAATCGTTGGTCTGCCAGAACTTGGGACCTCTGGAAGAGGAAATTCAATAGAAATTAGTAGCTATATCAGTAAACTTTTTTCTTCAGAACTTTCTGGTAATATTATTGATTTGTGCCCTGTTGGTGCATTAACATCAAAACCGTATGCTTTCCTTTCTAGGCCGTGGGAATTAAAAAGTACTGAATCTATAGATTTGTTCGACTCTGTTCATTCTAATATAAGAGTAGACACCAGAGGTTATGACATCATGCGTGTTTTACCACGTCTAAATGAATCTATTAACGAAGAATGGATTTCTGATAAAGTAAGATTTTCTTTTGATGGTTTTTCTGTGCAACGTTTAACCGTTCCCTTAGCGAAAAACAAGGAAGGTATTTTTTATCCTATAAAATGGTCTCAAGCTATTGATATTATATCAAAAAAAATCCACTCTAGAAAACCAAACTCTATAGGTTTTTCTACCGGTCCTTTATGTGATTTAGAATCCTTAACAGCCTTGAAACAAATGCGTTTAAATTTGAATGCTGCTATAATAGATAAATCCTCACAAAATTCTTTGGACGCTGATTATTGTAATAATTACAAATTCAATACTTTAATAGAGAATATACGCAAAGCCGACGTGTGTCTTCTTGTTGGTATTAATCCTAGAATAGACGCAGTTTTATTGAATTATCATCTTAGAAAAAGATTCTTGGCTGGTAATTTCAGAATTGCATATATAGGTTCAAATTTAAATTTAACTTTTCCATCTTTGCATTTAGGTACTTCACTAAATTCATTTATGTCTCTTGTGGAAGGTAAAAATTATTTCTGTAAGTTTTTAAGACAAGCCAAGACGCCAATGATAATTTTTGGCAACTCTTTCTCCGAAATTTTAAGTTCTTTTAGTTCAAATACATTCTCTAATTTGATTAAGCGTAATTTAAATATATCAAACTACTCTTGGCAAGGTTTAAACTTTTTTAATACAAATTCTAGCGATTTCTCTTTTTTTGATTTAGCCCTGAATTATAACCGTGGTTTTGTTAGTAATTCTTTTGACATAATTTATTTGTTAGAAGACTACAAACCTATTTGTAAAAATATTAAATCAAAATTTATTGTTTTTCAAGGTCACCATGGTTGTCAAAATGCACAAATAGCCGATATCATACTCCCTTGTTCTTCTTTTTTTGAAAAAACGTCGAAACATTTTAATTGTGAGGGAAGATACCAGTATTCACATGGTTCTATACCGCCTTTAAATCAATCCAAAGATAGTTACCTTATATTATCCTCTTTTTTAGAAGATATAAAAAACAATTTGAATTTTTTTTTCCCTTCTTTAGAGTTCTCCTTTAATAAAGTTTGTTTTTCTTCTTTTAATAATGTTTTGTTTTCAAATAAACTTTTATCATTGAATAATAATTATATCTCATCTAGTGTGTACGACAATTTTTATAAAACTGATATAGTTAGTGATTCATCTTTAAATATGAGCAAAAGCTCTATTGAGCTGCTAGATAAAACTCCTTTCAAGTTGTAAATTGAATACTTTGTTGATTAATTAACTCCTTAAAATATTTATATTTTTTAAAAACAATATAATTGTATTTGTGTTGAATTTAATATATTTTTTAGAGTTTGATCCTGGCTCAGATTAAACGCTTTTTATATGCTTAATACATGCAAGTTAAACGAAAAAAAAATATTTTTTTTAGTAGCGCAAGGGTGAGTAATACATAGATAATCTGCCTTATAGTACGGTTTAATACCATAAAAATTTTATTGCTATAAGATGAGTTTATGCAGGATTAGGTAGTTGGTAAGGTAAATGCTTACCAAGCCGAAGATCCTTAATTGATCTGAGAGGACGTTCAATCACATTAAAACTGAGACAAGGTTTAGACTTTTTTTAAAGGCAGCAGTAAGGAATTTTAGGCAATGGACTCACGTCTGACCTAGCAATATATAGTGAATGATGAAGGTTGTTTAACTGTAAAGTTCTTTTATTAGTGAAGATTATGACTGTAACTAATGAATAAGGTCTGGCTAACTTCGTGCCAGCAGCCGCGGTGATACGAGGAGACCTAGTGTTAATCGGAATAATTGGGCGTAAAATGTATGTAGACTGTAATTGTTTGTTAAAAACGAAATCCTAAAAGCTCTTTAGGCTACTTTTAACCACAGATTTCTTGAGTAAAAAAAAGGATTATAAAATTTCGAAAGGAGAAATAAAATTTGTAGATTTTCGAAGGAATGCCGAAAGCGAAAGCAATAATCTTGTTTTATACTGACGTTGATATACGAAAGCATAGGTAGCAAAGAGGATTAGATACCCTCGTAGTCTATCGCTATAAACTATGAATACTCGTTTTTGGAGATTTTCTTCAGAAACTTAGCTAACGCGTTAAGTATTCTGCCTGAGGAGTACGTCGGCAACGTTAAAACTCAAAGGAATTGACGGGGATTCGCACAATTGATGGAACATGTGGTTTAATTCGTCAGTACACGCAAAACCTTACCAATTTTTGTATAGTTTAAAAACTTCTTTAAAAAGATAATATAATTAAATTACAGGTGTTGCATGGTTGTCGTAAGCTCGTGTTTTGAGATGTCAGGTTAACTCCAGTAACGAGCGAAACCCTTTATTTTTATTGCAAATTTACTTTTTCTTTTTCTTTTTTTTTAAGATAATTAAATGCACATAAAAAAAATTGCTTATGATATATAAGATTAAAGAAAGGACCACGACAAATCTTCATGACCCTTATAAATTGGGCTACTTCATGTGTTACAGTGATAATTGTACAAAAAGTTGCAATAATGTTAATTGAAGCTAATCTTTAAAAATTATCGAAGTTCTAATTGTTTTCTGAAATTCGAAAACATGAAGATGGAACCAATAGTAATCGTTAATCAGCATGTAACGGTGAATATGTTCTCGAATCTTGTACATACCGCCCGTCACAGCCTGGAAATTATGTTTATTCTAATACTACACATAAAAAATTTTGTTTTTATGTTTGCACGTTCTTATGTTCTTTCAAAAACAAATTACTAGTGTGTTTTGTAAAGTATACTTGATAACTGTGCTGAAGTCGTAACAAGGTAATGGTAGAGGAATCTGCTGTTGGAAAATTTAATTTTTTATTCTTACAATATATTGTTTTTTAAAAATATTAATAAAAAACTATATAACTTGGTAACAATTATATTATAGACTACAAGATCTCATCAGAACTCTATTCGTTAATCTATTTTATGCTATTTATTCTTTTTTTAAGGTAACTATAGTTTTATCAAGTTATATATGTTTTAAATTATAAAGTGTAGTTTTTGAGTATGAGGTGGATGTCTAGGTATATAAACAAAGGACGTAGCGTATTTACGAAAAGTTATGATGAGAACCGCACTTGACTTTGATTCATAAATATCCTTAGGTAAACCGTACATTTTGTATTAATCTACTAAATTAAATGAAACATCTTATTAATTTAAGGAAAAGAAATCAAACGAGATTTCATTAGTAGTGGCGAGCGAAATTGAATAAGGGATAAATGACTATTAAAGTTAATAATTTGAAAAACTAAGCCATAGAAGGTTATAGCCCTGTAAACTTAAAATCATTTTTGTAGTAGAAAAGAACTCGTGAAATTCTTTTTGAATATTGGAGGACCATACTTCAAACCCTAAATATCTTTATATAACCGATAGTGAAATAGTACTGTGAAGGAAAGATGAAAAGAACCCTATAGGAGGGAGTGAAAAGACTCTGAAACCTGATATTTACAACCAACTGAAATACTTTATGTATAACAGTTTGCCTTTTGTATCATGCATTAGCGACTTTAAAATTAAAGCAAGCTTAAGTTAGTAAATGTAAGCATAGTTAAAGCAAGCTTGAAGTAAGCCAATAAAGTTTTAATTTTAAGACCCGAATCCAAGTGATCTAGTTATAAACAAGCTAAATACATAATAACTTATGTTGGAGGGCTAAACTCATAACTGTTGCAAAAGTTTGAGATGATTTATTATTAGGGGTGAAAGACCAATCAAACTTGGTGATAGCTGGTTTTCCACGAAATATATTTAGGTATAGCGTAATTTTTTAAGGTAGAAGGTAAAGCTCTTTTTAAACTAGGGGAACTAATAATTTTACTGAATTTAGATAAACTTTGAATATTTGCTTATTTTGAAATTATAGTCAGACTTTGAGTGCTAAGATTCATAGTCAAAAGGGAAACAGCCCAGATTATTAACTAAGGTCCCAAAATGATATGCTAAGTGATAAAGATTGTGATTAAACCAAAATAACTAGAAGGTAAGCTTGGAAGCAGCTATCCTTTAAAAAATGCGTAATAGCATACTAGTCGAAAACAAATTAGTTTAAGTTTATTTGCGTCGAAAATATACAGGACTTATGCTTTCTACCGAAGTTATAAACTTACATATAGTAAGTGGTAGTGGAACGTTTTTTAAGCCAAAAAATTTAAATCGTAAGATTTAAAGAAGGTATAAAAAGTGAGAATGCTAATATGAGTAACGTCAAACAATGTATTAAATCATTGTCGCTTAAGAATCCAAAGTTTTCCACGCAATGTAAACCAACGTGGATTTAGTCGGTCTCTAAAAATTCATAACGCAAGTTATATTTGATGAGTTTTTTAAACTTAAAAGAAAAACATAACTTCTTGTAATATGTTTAATCAATGGTTTTTTTTCATTTTACTTTATGTTGTCTAGAAATATTTCTTTTTAATAACACCGTACTTAACCGACAAAGGAGGATAGGTATTACAATACTAAAGCGTTTGAATTAATCATTTTTAAGGAACTCGGCAAAAATACTCTGTAACTTCGGGATAAAGAATACCTTTAACAAAAAGGTTTTATAAATATAGGATAGCGACTAGTTATTAAAACTACAAGACTTTGCTAAATTGCAAAATGATGTATAAGGTCTGATGTCTGCCCAGTGCTAAAAAGTTACACAAGATAGTAAAAAGCTATTTAGCTAAGCTTTAGTAAACGGCGGTTGTAACTCTAACAATCCTAAGGTAGCGAAATTCCTAGTCAATTAATTGTTGACCTGCATGAAAGACATAACGACTTTCCTACTGTCTCAAAAATGAATTCAGTGAAATTAGATTTTGCGTGAAGATACGCAATTATGGTAGTAAGACGGAAAGACCCCATAAACCTTAACTATAATTTTAAACTGTTTTTACTTGTAACTTGTGTAGTAATAAGTGGTAGTCGATAATATGTCTTGACGTTAGTCAATTGCAGAGACGGCAATGAAAGATCACTCTTGTTATAATGTAAAACTAAATTAATTAATTAATGACAATTTAAAATGGTTAGTTTGACTGGGGCGGTAGTCTCCAAAAATGTAACGGAGACCCACAAAGGTAAGTTCAAACTTGATATAACAAGTTTTTGAGTGTAATGGCATATACTTGCTTGACTGTAAGACAAACAAGTCGAACAGAGACGAAAGTCGGTCATAATGATCCTATGGTTTCTAATGGAAAAGCCATAGCTTAAGGAATAAAAGGTACTTTGGGGATAACAGGCTGATAATTCTCAAGAGCTCTTATCGACAGAATTGTTTGGCACCTCGATGTCGACTCTTCATATCCTGAGGCTGAAAAAGGTCTCAATGGTTTGGCTGTTCGCCAATTAAAATGGAACGTGAGTTGGGTTTAGAACGTTGTAAAACAGTTTGGTCCCTATCTGCTATCATTGTATAATAATTTTAAAGATTTGTTTTTAGTACGAGAGGACCAAAACAGGATAACCAATGATTTGTCAATTGTTTTACCCAAAGCATGTTGATTAGTTACGTTATTTTTTTATAACTGCTGAAAGCATCAATGCAGGAAGAAAACTTTTAATCAAATTATTTCTTAATCGTAAAAGTCTATTACGTTATAGGTAACTTGTTGGCTGTGGTAACACATTATAAGCTAAGTTATACTAAATTTCTTATATTAAAGTAAAATTATTTAATTTATTAACAAAAACAAAATGCCACAGTTAGACTTGATGACTTTTTTCACACAATTTTTTTGGTTCAGTATATGTTTTAGTATATTTTATATCTTCTTGTTGCACCAGATAATGCCTGTAATCTCTTCAAATCTAAAATTTAGAAAAAAAAGACTTGATATTTTAGCAAACGATATAAATAAAAAAAAAGAAGGTGCGTTAAGTTTATTAACTACTTATGATAATATCTTATTAAAAACTTTAAGTCTTTCTCGTGTTTATGTGACGAAAACTGTAAATCATGGTAATTCCTGGATTCAAAAAACAATATCTGAAACAAATTCTTCACACTTTTTTCAATCAAATACCTTTTATATAAAAAGTATTGCTGCTAAAAGTTTAAATTTTGTTGTTTTAGAATCAAGTTTAAAAGTTTCAAGTACTGATAAGAATTGGACTAAATTGTGGAAATAACAAAAAACTATGAACCCTAGATATTCGTTGCTTTTTCTACTACTATTACTAACTGTTTTGTCTAAAGAGATTTTGGTTTTTAATGAGGAAATTCTTGTTCTTTTTGCATTTGGGATTTTTATATTTCTAGTTTACAACTTTGCAGGAAATTTAATTTCAATTGAACTAGACGCTCGCAGTGTTAAAATAGAAGAAGAGTTTAGCTTTTATAAACATATTCAGCAAAAAACATTAAATCACCTGGTGTCTTATCATAAGAAACAAATATTGTTATCTGAAGAAGTTAACTCTATTTTTGCTATAACAAAAAATGATATAAAAATTGTTGTAAATAACTACTCACAGTTATTTGAAAAGTTTCTAATTGCTGGCGTAGACGATAGACTAAAGAAAATTGTATCTATAGAGCTTAAATTTAATTCTTTACTTCAAGATAAAATAAGTTCTGAATTGTACTCTTTTTTGATTTTTAAATATAGCAAAGGTAATGACAAGAAAACTTCGACTATGCTCTTAACAAATTCTATACATTTTTTGTCAAAAGTAAAATAATTTTTGGGTGTGTAGCTCAGTAGGAAGAGCATCTAGCTTTTAAGAGCGTATTTATATTTATAGCTATTTTTTAAAACTAATTTCTAACGTTAAACACTTCTATAAATTATTATAAAAGAAAAAAAGCATGTTATTAGTAACTTATATAAATTTTTTTTATTTTTTTAATGCATATTGTTAAAAGATGTGTTATAACATAAATTTACACAAAATAATATTTACTATAATTTGTAGCTATAACTAATTAATATTTTAGAACTAAATAGTCTGTTGAGCATAATTTGCAAAATTTTGTATTTAAAAGCTTTATGTTTAATAATATACATGTAAAGTTTGTGAAGGGTTTTAATTTTATACTACTTTCACCTAGATAGTCATAGGTTCAAATCCTATCACACTCATATTCTCTAATAGCTTAATGGCAAAGCTTTTGACTGTTAATCAAACTATTATAGGTTCAATTCCTATTTAGAGAGTAAAATAATGCGAAAATAGCTTAATTGGTTTAAGCATAACTTTGCCAAAGTTAAGATTAAGGGTTCAAGTCCCTTTTTTCGCTTTTCATAAAGCGTTGATAGTTTAATGGATAAAACTTTTGTTTTCTAAGCAAATAATTATAGGTTCAACTCCTATTCAACGTTAGTTATAAAGCAAATGTAAATTAAGGGTAAATTAATTGCCTTCCAAGCAGTCTATGTGAGTTCAAATCTCATCATTTGCAATTTAATGCTTGTTTGGTGAAATGGTAAACACGAAAGACTTAAAATCTTTTTTCTTATGATTTATTGGTTCAAGTCCAATAACAAGCAACCGTAAAAATTAATTATGACAAAAAGACTTTTATCTAAATATAGTGTGTGTAAGAAACTAAAGAATCAATATAAAAATTTATGGGGGTTAAAAAAGAAAGATTCCTGCCGTTCAGTATTAACAAAAAAGAGAAAAAGACCTACACAATTTGGTAAACTTCTTGACATTAAGCAATCTTTTAAATTGTTCTACTCGAACTTAGGTGAAAATATTTTTAAACGTAATATCAGATTGTCTTTACGATCTCCTTCAAAAACTCTGGATAAGCTAACAAGTGTTGTAGAGAGTAGACTAGATTCAGTTATATTTCGTAGTTGTTTTGTAGTATCTTTTCAAGAAGCTAGGCAGCTTATAAACCACCGTTTTATAACTGTTAACAATATATGTATTACATCTGCGAATAAAAGAATAAACAAAGGTGATATTATTAAGATTAACAATTACTGTATATCTAAAAAAGTCTTTTTAGGTGTATTAACTACTCGTTCTGTGCCTAATTACTTAGAATTAGACCTGAAAAATTTCACAATTGTTTTTTTGTGGGATAGCAATTTTAAAAATACATATTATCCCATAAAAATGAATTATTCTAATATTACAAGATACTATAAATAATTTTATTATAAATAGTACTAATTTTACTCCACTAAAATTTAATTTACTTTCAATGAATCAGACTATGTTACAAAGTGCAAAACAAATAGGAGCAGGTTTAGCTACAATAGGATTAGCTGGTGTTGGTGCAGGTATAGGAATTGTTTTTGCTGCACTAGTTAATTCTTTTGCTCGCAATCCATCATTAAGACAACAGCTTTTTGGTTTTACTATTCTAGGTTTTGCTTTAACAGAAGCTATAGGGCTTTTTGCATTAATGATGGCTTTTTTAATTTTATTTGGGTAATTTACAATTAAATATAAAATAATTACTTATTTTATATTAAGAAAAGATAGCCTAGTGGTCAAAAGCGGTAGACTGTAAATTTACTGAATAAATTCTTCGTAGGTTCAAATCCTACTCTTTTCAAAAAAATTGCGAGTATGATGAAATGGTAGACATGCTAGATTTAGAATTTAGTGGATATACTTCCTTAGTGGTTCAAGTCCACTTACTCGCAAAATTATTTGCGGAATAGAGTAATTAGGTTAACTCTATAGGCTCATAACCTATACATTGTAAGTTCAAATCTTGCTTCCGCTAAAAATGGATAAATGACTGAGTGGCTGAAGGTGCTAGTCTTGAAAACTATTCTATTTATAATAGCGTGAGTTCGAATCTCACTTTATCCTTACATCCATTATTTTTATGTTGAATTTTAAATTTCATTTTGATGAACTAAAACTAAAAATTTATTACTGTTTTTTTAGTCTTTTTACTAGCTTTAGTATTTCATACTTCTTTGCACCTAATTTAATTAGTATTCTTTCGTATCCGTTCCTCAAATTTGTGAGAAATGGCGATTCTGACTTTATTTTTACTAATATTTTTGAGGTTTTTATTACTTACTATACTTTAGCATTATATAGTTGTCTTTTTTTCAATATACCTCTTTGCTTATGCTTTATCTTTGATTTTCTAAAATCAGGTCTTTTTGAATACGAAAAAAAAAATTTGTTTTTGTTTTTTAAATTTTTTGTTTTCTCAGTTCTTTGTTCTTCTCTATTTGTTTATTATATAATTTTCCCTTTTCTGTTATCTTTTTTATTGACTTTAGATTTGATTACAGATACAAATTTTATATTTATAAAAATGGAGACAAAAATATACGAATACATTGTCTTTTTGTGTAAATCCCTTTTTTTTTATTGCTTTATCATTTTTCAAATCCCTTTATTGTTTTTTATCTTTATTTATTTTAAACAACCTACATTTCAATATATGATCGAAAAAAGAAAGCTTTGGATACTTTTTTGTTTAATAGTCGGATGTTTATTTTCTTCTCCAGATTTGTTAAGTCTTCTTATTATTAGTGTTCCTTTGTTACTATTTTTTGAAATTTTTATCTTTTTTATAATCTTGAAATACAATTATAAAAATGTATCTTCTTTATTTCAGAGAGTTGCTTGAACGGTAAAAGGCAAGTTTGCTAAACTTAGGCCCATTATAACTATGATGGAGCAGGTTCAACTCCTGTACTCTCTTTATTATAAAAATAAATTATTTATGTCATTAGATAACCAGTTACTTAGTACTAAAACAATAAAAAACTTTACTGTTAATTTTGGTCCTCAACATCCAGCAGCGCATGGGGTTTTACGGTTAATCTTAGAATTAAATGGCGAAGTCGTAGAAAGATCAATACCCCACATAGGTCTTTTGCATAGAGGTACTGAAAAACTTATAGAATACAAGACCTACGTTCAGGCATTGCCTTATTTTGATAGATTGGATTACGTTTCGATGATGGTCAATGAACATGCTTATTGTTTAGCAATTGAGAAACTTTTAGGTTGCCATGTTCCTCTTCGTGCACAATATATTAGAGTTTTGTTTTCTGAGATTACAAGAATTTTAAATCATTTATTGGCTATATGTTGTCATGCTATGGATGTAGGTGCTTTAACACCTATTTTATGGGGTTTTGAGGAACGTGAAAAACTTATGGAGTTTTATGAGAGGGTTTCAGGCGCTAGAATGCATGCTGCATATATAAGACCAGGCGGAGTCTCTTTTGATATACCTTTGGGATTATGTGACGATATATATAATTTTGCTATTCAATTTAGTTCACGTATAGACGAACTTGAAGAATTACTTACTGAAAATAGAATCTGGAAACAAAGACTTGTAGACGTAGGTGTCGTTAGTTTAGAACAAGCTCTCGATTGGGGTTTAACGGGTCCTCTTCTTAGAAGCACTGGTTATAGTTGGGACTTGCGTAAGTCTCAACCTTACGAAGTTTATGATAAGATGGATTTTGATATTCCAATAGGTACAAGGGGTGATTGCTATGACAGGTACTGCATTAGAATTGAAGAAATGCGCCAAAGTTTGCGTATAATTATGCAATGTATCAATGAGATGCCTAAAGGTAATGTGAAAATTGATGATAAAAAATTATCGCCTCCATCACGACTAGAAATTAAGTCTTCAATGGAATCATTAATTCACCATTTTAAGCTTTTCTCTGAAGGTTTTAATATATCCGAAGGCGAAGTTTACTGTGCTGTTGAGCATCCTAAAGGGGAATTTGGGGTTTTTTTAGCTTCTGATAATTCGAATAAACCATATAGATGTAAAATAAAAGCACCTGGCTTTGCTCACTTACAAGCAATAGATTTTTTATCAAAAGGTCATTTGCTAGCAGACATTGTTACTATTATTGGTACTTTAGATATAGTTTTTGGTGAAATAGATAGATAAATAATATCATTATTTTAAGCTTATATTTAATATATAACTAACAAAATTGCTTTTAACCTAATAGTTTAATTAAAACAATTTATTAAAATAAATAGTTATAGGATTATACTCCTATTTAGGTTTCAATAATAATAAACATTTTTTTATGCGCAAACTTAACTTAGTAAATTCTTTTCTAATATCATTCTATTTTTATTTTTATTCTATCCAATTGAACCCCGGTTTATTAGATTATGCTCATCCTTGGCAAATATCTTTTCAAGATCCAGCGAGCCCTGTTATGGAGGGAATAATTGCTTTACATCATGATTTGATGTTTGTTTTATCTATTATTGGTACTGCAGTTACGTGGCTTTTGCTGAGAACTGCATATATGTTTTATTATAAGAATAATCCTATACCATCTAATGTAACACACGGAACTACTATAGAAGTTATTTGGACAATTACTCCTAGTATAATATTAATGGTTATAGCTGTTCCTTCTTTTGCATTACTCTATTCTATAGATGAAGTAATAGATCCAAGTGTTACTTTGAAAGCTATAGGTCATCAGTGGTACTGGTCTTATGAATATGGCGATTACTCTAATGCAGAACAAGAAAGTATTAGTTTTGATAGTTATATGATTTCTGATGATGACTTAGAAAAAGGTCAAATACGTTTACTCGAAGTTGATAATCGTGTTGTACTTCCAGTTAAAACTCATATAAGGGCTTTAATTACTTCTGCTGATGTTTTACATTCATGGGCTATACCCTCTTTAGGTGTAAAGATGGATGCGTGCCCAGGAAGACTAAATCAAGTTTCTATCTTTATTAAGCGCAAAGGAACCTTTTTTGGTCAATGTAGTGAACTTTGTGGTGTTCAACATGGCTTTATGCCAATAGTTATAGAGTCAATATCTTATGAGGACTATGTATCCTGGGTTGCTAGTCAAACTGAATCAACAAGTTGGTTAACAAAAAGATATAACGCTGTTTTAAAATCTCAAGAAAGTTAAATTTTTAAATGAATATAGGCATTGGCCAAATTGTATTAGTTATATTCATATGTTTTCTGCTTTTTGGTAATGTTTCTACTATAACTTCTAACGTAAAAACTTTTTTCGATACTTTTAAAAAAATTTAAATAATAATAGATATCTATTTATGTCTAATTTAATTCAACGTCATCCTTTTCATTTAGTTGATCCTAGCCCCTGGCCATTCTTAGCAGCTGTATCTGCTTTAACGACTACTACAGGTTTTGTTATGTATATGCATTGTTATTTAGGAGGTTTCTATTTAGGGTTTATAGGATTTTTATCCTTACTTAATGTTTCTTTTTTTTGGTGGAGGGATATTGTTAGAGAAGGAACTTTTCAAGGCCATCATACAAAAGCTGTTCAGTCTGGGTTGCGCTGGGGTATGCTTTTATTTATATTATCAGAGGCAATGTTTTTCTTTGCTTTCTTTTGGGCTTTTTTCGCCTCTAGTTTATCTCCATCTTTAGATATAGGTGGAATATGGCCCCCTCCTGGTATTGATGTTCTAAATCCATGGGAAGTACCTCTCTTAAATACTGTTATTTTGCTGCTTTCAGGAGCTACCTGTACTTGGGCACATAACGCTATAGTTTTAGGTGATAGAAACTCAAGCTTAATAAGTTTAGGTTTGACTGTTTTTTTAGGCGCTGTATTTACTTGTTTGCAAGGTATAGAATACTTTGAAGCTAACTTTTCAATGTCTGATGGTATCTATGGTTCTGTATTCTTTCTTGCTACAGGTTTTCATGGTTTTCACGTTCTTATAGGATCAACATTTTTACTTGTTTGTCTTGTTCGTCTTTTTAATCACCATTTTACTGTACAGCATCATTTTGGTTTCGAAGCTGCTGCTTGGTATTGGCATTTTGTTGATGTTGTTTGGTTATTTTTGTTTGTCTCAATTTATTGGTGGGGTGGTCTTTAAACACTTCTATATCTATTATTATTATTATTATAGTTAGATATTCTAGTTGTTTCTGTAAATGTGATTAGATATAATATAAAAAAGTGTTTATTTATACATTTTAATAAGTTTTTTTAATAATATTTAATTTTGTCTATGAGTAGGTTAATGCAATCTATAAAAAATGATTTTAAAAACAATAAATTAAAAACTAAATCACCTGCTTTGAAAATGAGTCCACAAAAGAAAGGAGTCTGCCTTAAAGTCTATACTAGAACTCCTAAAAAACCTAACTCTGCCGTTAGAAAGATAGCTCGAGTTAGGTTGACAAATGGTGTAGACGTTATTGCTTATATACCAGGAGAAGGACATAATTTACAAGAGCATTCTGTTGTCTTGGTACGTGGTGGGAGAGTTAAGGACTTGCCAGGAGTTAGGTATCATTTAATTAGAGGTGTTTATGATTTACAAGGTATTCCATCAAGAAAAAAAAGCAGGTCAAAATATGGAACAAAGAAAAGATAATTAAAATGTACAATTTCTTTAATTTCAAATATAACATAGCTCTTTTTGTTAGAACTTTGCAAAAGAATGGTTCTAAAGAGACGTCAGAGCTAATCTTTAAAACTGTGTTATCTATCGTAAAAAAAAAGTCTAAAAAAGAACCCTTTATTTTCTTTAAGGAAGTTATAGACAAATCTAAACCTTTTTGTGAGGTTAAATCTATAAGAATCTCAGGTACTAATTATAAAGTACCTGTCGAGATTAAATCAGGAAGACAAAGAATATTGGCATTTAAATGGATTATGTTAAATTCTTTCAAAAAACTTGACTTACCGCTGTCGCAGTCTTTAGCTAAAGAACTAATTGACACGTATAACTTAACGAGTAAGACAATAAAAATGTGTGATGATTTTCACAAAACTGCTGAATCTAATAAAATTTATATGCAATTTAGAAATTAGATATATATAGTAATATGACACGTTCTAGCTGGAAAAATCCTTTTTCTAAAAGTCAAATCTTTAAGAGTATTTACTTAAATAGCAACTCTGAAAAACCCATTAAAATTTGGAGTAGAAGTTCTGTGATTTTCCCTTTATTTGTAGGCAAAATATTTTCTATTTATAATGGTAAAAAATTTGTTAACGTGCAAATATCTGAGGAAATGATCGGATTTAAACTCGGAGAGCTTGTAAGTACCCGTAAAAAAACTATACATAAAAAAAAGTAATTTTATATGAGTCGTAAAAAAAACACCTTATCTTTAAATATAAGTAAAAACAAAAATTGGAATAATTCGTGGTCTTCTTATATTCAAGAAGAGTATAAAACAATGTTTCAAGAAGATATTATACTTCAATCATACTTTAGATCACAACTTAAAGACTATGAGAAAATAAATATAATAAATTTAAGATTCTACAGAGTTAATAAACTACTTCTTATAGATATTGGTATTAGCTGTGCTAAGTTTCTAAACAAAAAAATATTACTTAAATTAACATCTTTCTTAGCACATTTATCTAAATTTTTTGAGAAAGATACTTGGCTAGCTATTCACAAACCTGTATTTTTAGATTTGTTGAATAATGGTTTTAACATTGCTCTAAAAATAGCAAAGCTTATTGAAAGACGAATTAAATTCAGAAGTAGACTTGTTAAAACATTGCTGAAAAAAATAAAAAAAAATTCTAGAGGTATCTATGTCCAATGTAAAGGAAGGATTAACAACGTGGATATGGCTAAGGTTGATAAACTATATCTAGGATCTCTCCCTCTACAGTCCTTAAATTTATCTATTAGTTATGGTTTAGTCATAGCTAATACTTTCAAAGGTCTACAGAGTATTAAAGTTTGGATTTGTAAATAATTTATTTTATGTTATTTCCTAAAAAAATAAAATTCCGAAAAGTTCATAAAGGAAGAATCCGTGGTGTTGAAACAAAGGTCAATAATCCCAGTTTAGGGCTATATGGTATAAAATCTTTAACCTCAGGTAGATTAACTTCTCAACAAATTGAATGTGCTAGAAAACTAATCTCACGGAAAATGTATAAGTCGGGCTCTATAAGATTAAGAATTTTTCCTTTTCTTCCTGTGACTTCTAAACCCGCTGAAGTAAGGATGGGTAAGGGAAAAGGTTCTTTAAAATATTGGTGTTTCCCAGTAAAGTCAGGTAGATTATTATTTGAATTTCAAGGTGTTTCCATAACATTAGCCTTAGAAATAAATAAACTTGTAAATAGTAAATTATCATTAACAACAAAATTAGTAAAGTTCCTATGATTTCAACATTAACCAAATTAAAAGTTTGTGATAACTCTGGTGTTAAAAACGTAAAGTGTTTTAAAGTGTATAAAACCTTTTTTGGCACGGTAGGCTCTTTAGTGTATATTAGTGTGAAAGAAAGTAAAAATAAAAACAAATATAAAAAAGGCGACATTATTAGAGGGATTATTGTCAGAAATAAAAAAGCGATTAATCGTCATACAGGTAATTTCTTATCTTTTGACTCTAATGATATCGTTTTAATTGATTCAAAGTATGATATTGTAGGTACACGAATTTTTGGTCCTTTGCCTTTTGAGTTAAGAAAAAAACGTTACGTGAAATTGCTTTCATTGGCGTCTAGCATAATATAAAAAATGTATATATGATAAAATTCTGGTCTACTTCAATTCTAAAGACTGACTCAGTATATAAAATTAATCTTAAAAATTGTCAACAAACTATTGGAATAGATAAGATAACCATTAACATGTGTTTAAAATCTATTGTTGAAGACCCTAAGACGATTTTATACCCACTAATAACTACAAAGTTAATAACAAACCAAACTCCTGTTGTTTGTAAGGCTAAAAGATCAATAGCCTTGTTGAAGCTAAGGAAAGGCATGCTTACCGGGACTAAAGTAACTTTAAGAAAAGAAGTTGCTTGTAACTTCTTGACTCTATTTATTTCTCTTATTTTACCCAATAACAAAGAGTTTAAGTTCTTTAATTTAAATAATAAAGGTTGTTTGTCTATTGGTCTTAAAAATTTATTTGCTTTCCCGCAAATAAATTCGTTTTATGATAGGTTTCCTAAGGATATGACAGGTACAATAAATATAACTGCTAATATTAAAAAGAAAGAATACTCTCTCTTACTTTATACTGGTTTGCTTATTCCTTTACGATAATTTAGTATTGGAATTTAATTATAGAAAGTATATTTCTTATAATACAAATAAAAAATATAACATAAAATAAACTCGTTATAATAGTTTTATTTATAAAGGCATATATAAATAAAAAACGTTGGAATCTAAGAGATTCGAACTCTTGACCTTTAGTTTGCAAAACTAATACTCTACCGCTAAGTTAAGATCCCTTTAAAACATCTTATATCTCTAATAAATTAGAGGCATAAGGAACTATTTACTTTCCAAAAAACGAAGAAATCTGTTTTATTGGAAGACTTGAGTACAACATATCTAAAGAAGGTTGTGAATCTACCTCAAAGTGTTTCAAAGTAGATCTAAGTGCTAGTTCTGCAAATTCAACCTTCTCCGCAATAGTTGGGCAGAAGTTACCAAAACAAAAGAAAGATTTTGGAAGGCCATCGGCTTGTAATGGTTTTTCAAATGTTATCGCGAGCTGTACGGTTTTTTTGCCTTCGAAACCTCTTTTGAAGGATGCTGTCATATTCTGAACAATAACCTTATTTTGTTTTCGGCTAGGGTTTCTTTTCTCAAGTGCATATTTTAAATCAGCAACAAAATGTATCAAGGGGATGGTATCATCTATTTTGTAACTAAGGTAAACAAATTTTAGGCTTCTCATTTTTGCTAATCCAAAAAACGCAGAAATCTGTTTTATTGGAAGACTTGAGTACAACACATGTGAAGAAGGTTGTGAATCTACTTCAAAGTGTTTCAAAGTAGACCTAAGTGCTATTTCTGGATACTCAACTACTTCAATGTTAGTTGGGCAGAAGTAACCAAAACAAAATAAAGATTTCGTAACGCCATCGCCTGGTAATAGATTTTCAAATGTTACCGCAACCTGTATGACCTTTTTGCCTTCCAAACCTTTTTTAGAGGACACTGTTAGATGCTCAACTCTATATGTTTCGAGAGGTTTTTTCCTAAATGCATTTTTTAAGTCAGCGACAAAAAGTACCAAATGAAAGTTATTGTTTATTTCATAACTGAGGTAAAAAAATCTATTTGTGTGGGTTGTTGCAAATATTTGATTTAGCATAAATAATATGTTTCATTAAAAAGAAAAGAAGTGAGGAATTGAACCTCAAAAATGGGTTTAGAGACCTTTAAATTACTTCCCTACATTACTCTCTATGAGATTTGAACTCATTTTTTCAATGTATTTTAGAAAATCAGAGCTTACATTTGGCAGGAATTGAACCTGCTATATATGAGTTCGAAGCTCATTATCCTATCCTTAAGAATTTCAAATGCACAAGTTATAAATAATATTAACAGGCAGTATAGCCTTTTTTTGGAATTGAACCAAAATTTATTGTTTACAAAACAATAGTTATACCATTAAACTAAAAAGGCTAAAAATACACTGACCTGTTTACTTTTATAAGTAAAAGGAAGGTATTTGACTTACCAAGAAGCTTTAACAAAACCCAAAATTAGACCATCATTAATTAACTCTCTAATTTTGATCCTAGACAAAGAAACTTTACTGAAATTTCCTGAGGACCTAGAAGTAATAAAGCATCTATTTTTTTGTTTTCCAGAATGTGACTTTCTATTTAACTTAGACAAATTATCTAAGATCGATAAATAATTAATTAATTTTAATCTTGTTAAGACTTTTAAAGACGTTTTACGAGATTCGATAGAATTTAATTTTAAACGCATAGAGATATCTCTTAACAGTTTATTCTTTAATTTCATTATTCCCAAGAACTATTAAAATTAAATACCCTATATTCTTGTGACATTTCTAAATTTTCTGAGATAACTCTCTTTTGACTATCATCATACCTTACTTCAGTATAGCCTGAAAGTGGAAAGTCTTTCCTCAAAGGATAACCTTCAAAACCATAGTCAGTTAATATACGTCGCAGGTCTGGGTGATTTTCAAAAAATATACCGTTCATGTCCCAAACTTCTCTTTCCATCCAACATGAAGATTTATAAATATTAGTAATAGATTTTACTGAAGTCAATTCATCTATATAGACTTTTACCTTAATTCTAACATTATACTTTAAACTAAGCAAACAGTAAATTAATGAAAACCTTTTCTTTTTCCCGGGATAATCAATAACAAGAATATCAACAAGCATCTTAAACAAACACCCTTCATGATCCCTAAGAAAAAAAAGTACTTGCTCAAGATTATTTACATTAGTCTCTAACACAAAGTCATTCTTATCAATTAATAAAAATGCTGTATGATTTTTAAAAACCTGATTAAAATTATTTATAAAGTTGTTATTCATTTTAATTAATTAATTTATTTATTATACCAACTTAGTATAGTCTGTTGTCTTTTAATTTTTTTTTGTAATTGTAAAATACCGTACAGAAGTGCTTCTGCTGTTGGAGGACATCCAGGAACATATATATCTACAGGAACTATTCTATCGCAACCTCTTACAACTGAATAAGAATAATGATAATAACCACCACCGTTTGCACAACTACCCATCGATATAACCCACCTAGGCTCGGCCATTTGATCATAAACTTTTCTTAAAGCTGGAGCCATTTTGTTAGTAAGAGTGCCAGCTACAATCATTATATCAGATTGTCTAGGACTTGCTCTGAAAATTATACCAAAACGATCAAAATCATATCTACTTGCACCAGCATGCATCATTTCAACCGCACAACAAGCTAGCCCAAACGTCATAGGCCATAAAGAACCCCTTCTAGCCCAATTTATTAAATCATCTAATTTCGAAACGACATATTCAATATTTGTTGACATTACTTAAATTATATTTTATTTCAAGGGGGCGAGGATTTGAACCACGAAAAATGACTTTGGAGATCACTATTTTACCGTTAAATTACCCCCTCTTATATTATTCTCTATGAGATTTGAACTCACATTAATACCTTGAAAAGGTATTGTCCTAACCATTAGACGAAGAGAACAAACTAATATGTCTAGAAAGATTTGAACTTTCAAACTTTAAATTCGCAATTTAATGCTTTATCCTTTTAAGCTATAGACACATTTTACGATTGAAGGGATTTGAACCCTTAAACATGTTAATATATTATCACCTCAAGATAAAGCGTATACCTAATTTCGCCACAATCGTCAAATCTGGGATAGAAGGACTTGAACCTTCAAATGTTGATATCAAAAACCAAAGCCTTACCTTTTGGCTATATCCCACCACTCTAGAACTAGTTAGTCTTGAACTAACGACCTTGCGCTTATCAGGCACATGCTCTAAACCACTGAGCTATAGTTCTACAAAATAAAATAGGTATTTTTTTAATGTAAATTTAAAGCATCGCTTAAATATAGACAAGTAAGCGTAGTCCAAACATATGCTTGCAAAAAAGCTATAGCTAATTCTAATCCTGTAATAGCTATTATTACAGCTAGTGGAAACAGTTGTATAATCAAAAAAATACCACCTATAGACAACATTTTCCAAGCAAAAGTAGCCAATATTTTTAATAATGTATGACCAGCCATCATATTTGCAAACAAACGCACAGATAACGCTACAACTCTAAAAACATACGATATCAGTTCTATAGGGACAAGCAGGGGGGCCAGTGCTAAAGGTGCTCCAGGGGGCAAAAAGAGGCTAAAAAAATGTAGACCATGTTGCCTAAAACCTATAATATTTAAACCTATAAAAGTAGTCATACCCAAACTAAAAGTAAAAATAATGTGGCTAGTAACTGTAAAAGTATAAGGAACCATACCTAATATATTACAACCAAAAACAAAAGTGAAAGTAGCAAACAATAATGGAAAAAATTTTGAGCCTTTATTTCCTAAAGCTTCAAAGGCCATATTTTGGACAAATTCGAAAACCATCTCACTAATTGACTGCCATCTATTAGGTATAAGAGTGCTGTTTAAATTGGTTAAATGAAAAAAAAGCAGAGTTAAGATAACGGCTATTATAAGAAAATAACTAGCGTTAGTAAAAACAAATCTATTACCGAGAAATACAAACAGTAGTGGTACAATTTCAAATTGCTCTAATGGAGAAGGATAAAGTAGAAACATTTTTAAAATTAAAAATTAAGCTAAGAACGAAATTGAATCGTTATCAAAGAATTTGCAATTCTATGCATTACCTTTATGCTACTTAGCCTTAAAAAAGTTTAAATTCTTCGCTTTTTTGAGGGTTTACACCCATTAAAAGGCAAAGAAGTAACATCTGAAATATTTAATATATTGAAACCTAAAATGTAGAAACTTTTTATACTAGGGTACCTACCTTTACCAAATCCTTTAAGTTTAATATAGATATATTTAGCGCCTAAGCTAAAAAGTTTCTTTCCTAACATACTGGCAATTGCCTGTCCTGCATATGAAGTTGACCTACGGGATCCTTTAATACCCAACAAACCGCAAGAACCTAAAAATAAAGTCTTACTATAAATGTCTGAAATATTTATAATAGTATTATTGGAAGTAGAACATATATTAATTATAGCAATCAAATTATTTTTTTTATGATTTTTTGGTTTTATTAACATTTAGGCTAGTCTTTCTTTTTACCGATGAAGCATTTGTTTTTGTACGCTGACCTCTAACAGGCAAACCATAAATATGGCGTAAACCTCTATAGATCTTAATATATTTAAGTTTGTTTATATCTAAGATGGTTTTTTGTTTTAAAGCACTTTCTATCACAATTTTATTCTTTTCAACCCATTTAATTATTTTTATAATAGTACCTTGATTTAAGTCTTTCATTCTACAGTTGTTGCCTATGTTTAAATCGTTTAACATAAGATTACTTAAATGGAAACCAAAACCATATAATTTAACCAATGAGTGCAAAACTTTAGAAGAACCTTTTAAATTTATATTAAATATATAAACCATACAGTATTTTTTACGTTTTTCCTACTTTTAATAAGATTTTTTCACTCACATAACGTAAACCTTTACCTTTATATGAATCTGGGACTTTTAATGAACGTAAAAAAGAAACAAACTCATTTAATATATTTTTATCAAGACTTCTAAACAAAATAAGGGTTGGTTTTAATATGATAATCTTAATAGCAAGAGGTATTTTTATAGATAAATCTTTAGAGAATCCAATCTTTAGAACAAGATACTTAAAGCCATTATTAGCCTTATAAGCCCAAGACCTGAAACCAATACCGAAGATCATAATTTTATTACTAAAACTAATGTTACTTTCAATTAAAATTTTATTTATCTTTTTATAAATTTCTTGGATTAATTTAAGACTACCAAGTTTATTTAAATTAGATGTTACTATTTTTATACAAGATTTGCCTAAATAAAAAGAAATACCAGACAAATTGTTTGGCAGTTTAATTTTAATAACACCTATTTTACCAATAACGAAAAGTGTTTTTTTATAAGAGAAAATAACAAGATCATGTAAGTATATAGTAGCCATAGTTAGAAAAAATTTAGCAAAGGAAAACCGCCTAGACCATTATTTAAAACATTTCTATGTGATAAAACACCTTTTCGAGTGGAGATTATAGAACAATTAAAGCCTGTAAAAGTGTTTTTAATAAAATTATTATCGCAATAGACTTTTTGTCTTGTTAGAGAAATATTTTTAAAATTTACCAGATTTTCATCATCTATATATTTTAGTAAAACACAAATTTTATATTTATCCTTTAAGAAGTATCCCCTAATCAAGCCTTCTTTTAATAAAATAGAAAGAACATAAAGAATTTTTTTTGAAAATTTAATTTCTACTAAAGAAAGCTTGTTTTGCTTACTTGTTTTAAAACTATTAGATAAATTTAACAATAACTTATTAGACATTTTATATTAGTTATATTGTGAATGAGTCAAGCAGGACTTGAACCTACAACAATTTCATTATGAGTGAAAAATTCTACCTTTAAATTATTGACTCAAAAATTATTTTAATTTTAAGAAAAGTTTCTTTAAATTATTTAAAGTCTTATCTTTATTATTAATAGTTTCATTGATAAATGTATCATTATTCCAAATAGAGTTAGACTTAATATCTACTTCTGTAAGCAGTTCTTTTTTCTTTGTAAAACAGAAAGAGTAAATACTAGAGCCATCACTAAATTGTATTAAAATCTTACTTTTTTTTAAATGCTTGTGATTATTCATAAAATGTAACTATAATTGTTTAGAATTTAAACTATGCAACAAAAGTTTATTAACTAATGTTAATTTATCAACAATTTGATAACTATGGCATTGTAATATACATATCAAACCATAAAAAGCCTGAGATTTAGTAATTTTGCAGACCTTAGACAAAAAGTCTTTAATAAAAAAAAATCTGTTTAAAACATAAAAAATTAGCGGGGATGCCTTTATTTTCTTTAGAAATAGATCTGTTAACAAAAATTCACTAGATAGAAAAGAAATTGAGGTGTTCTTAGAGTAGAGTATAGCTAAATTGCCTTGATTTAAATTATCCCATATGTGTTTAGGCAATTTAAACAAGGAATTTTTTGAATTCAAAAAACCATTTTTACAAACGAAAATATTTAAACCAAGTGGATAAATAGTTTGTTTTAAAACAAGCCACTCATTATGGTTTAGATGTTTAATTTGAATTAAAGAAAAAAAAGAATTTGCAGCTATATTCTTTAAATTTAATATTGTCGATGTGGATTTAAGTGTTTTATACTTTTTAATTGTCATAGAATAAAGGATTTTCATGATATAGGGTGTGGGCGAGCAATGAGATTTGAACTCATGACCTTTAGAATCACAATCTAACTCTCTGGCCGACTAAGATATACCCGCCAAAAATGAAATTTATTATTAATTAGCATAGTAGTGACTAATTCTTAAATATATAAGCTAATTGGGAAGATAGCCTGAACAAGATCCTTGGGCTAGTTTTATCTATTTTATTTTGTGATAGTACAAAAGTATTTTTTAAATAATCAATACTCATTATTACATAAACCGATCTTAAATTACATTTATTAGCAATAGAGTGCTTTCTGGGAACAAAACCTACAAAGCCACAAATTCCTATGGAAAAACCATTATAGATGGGATTTAATATCCTACCCTTTACAAAACATCTATTTATAAATGCTTTTTTTATTAAAGACCAATTTAATTTAAGGGCCAAGTCGTTTTTAAATCTATTATAATCAAAATGGAGATCATTAAGAATACTTTCTAATTTAAGAATCTTTAAACTTATAGTACTAACAACTAGAGGGTGTTCAGTTGTTGTCAAATATTTAAAACCGACATCAATGATAGAGAAATTTTTGAAAGAATAAACATTACCTTCAATTATTCGATTGTTAAATAATGCAAAACAACTTAATTTACTCTTGAAACTAACAAATGCATCTTTATAGAAAAGTTTTGATTTATATTTGTAATTACAATTTCTTGGATTCATATTTGCATAAATTATTAATATATTTATTCGGAATGGTAGGATTTGAACCTACGGTTTTCTGTACCCAAAACAGATACGATAACCAAACTACGCTACATTCCGTATAATTTGCACAAATACAGTATTAACTATTTAAAAGATGAAATAAATTGAGACATATATTTATGCATGTCTTTTTCAAATTCAGGGCTAATAGCTTTCTTCGTTTTTATAGTATTTAGCATTTCAAGTTGATTTTGAGACATATCTGCTAATAAAGCACGTTCAAAAGAACTGATTCTTTTAATATCAATTTTATCCAAGTAACCTTTCACTCCCGCAAACAAAACGAAAACTTGTTGTTCAATAGTTAGAGGTGAAAACTGGCTCTGTTTTAAAAGTTCTGTCAATTTAGAGCCTCTATTTAACAAATGTTGGGTAGCTGCATCTAAATCTGAGCCAAATTGGGCAAATGCGGCTACTTCACGATACTGAGCTAATTCTAGTTTTAAAGTACCGGCAACTTGTTTTAATGCTTTAATTTGAGCAGCAGAACCAACACGACTTACTGAAAGCCCAACATTTAAAGCAGGCCTAATTCCTTTATAGAAAAGTTCAGTTTCTAAGAATATTTGACCATCAGTAATAGAAATTACATTCGTAGGAATATATGCTGATACGTCACCAGCTTGAGTTTCTATCACAGGTAAAGCTGTTAAAGAACCTAAACCAGCAGCAGCACCCATTTTAGCTGCTCTCTCTAGAAGCCTTGAGTGAAGATAAAAAACGTCTCCAGGAAAAGCTTCTCTACCTGGAGGTCTTCTTAAAAGCAACGACATTTGGCGATAAGCAACAGCCTGTTTACTTAAGTCATCATAGATAACTAAAGCGTGCATACCATTATCTCTAAAAAATTCTCCTATAGTACAACCTGTATAAGGAGCTAGAAATTGTAAGGGAGCTGCATCTGATGCAGTAGCGGCAACTATAATTGAGTACTTTAAAGCACCAGCAGATTCCAATATTTTAGTTACTTGAGCAACTGTTGAACGTTTTTGACCTATTGCAACATATATACAGTATAATTTATTACTTTCGTCATTGCCTTCATGTATTACTTTTTGATTTATTATAGCATCGATAGCAACAGCTGTTTTTCCTGTTTGTCTATCGCCAATAATAAGTTCTCGTTGACCTCTACCTATTGGAACTAAAGAGTCAACAACTTTAAGACCTGTTTGCATAGGTTCGTGCACAGATTTTCTTGGTATAATACCAGGAGCTTTTATTTCAACCCTTCTTCGCAATTTAGAAGGTATATTTCCTTTCCCGTCAATAGGAAGACCTAAAGCATCGACAACACGACCTAATAGTTCTTTTCCAACAGGAACATCAACAATAAAACTTGTACGTTTAACAATGTCTCCTTCTTTTATAAATTTATCATTACCAAAAATAACAATACCAACATTATCAGTTTCTAAATTCAAAGCCATTCCTTTAATACCCGAATTACTAAATTCACACATTTCGCCTGCCTGTATTGAACCCAAGCCATAAACTCTTGCAATACCATCACCTATAGTTAAAACAGTACCTATTTCATCAATATTTAAGTTGGCATAATATTTAGATACACTTTGTTCAAGTATATTCGATAACTCTGAAGCATGTAAAGCCATATATAGTGTTTTTAAATTAATTAAATTATCAAGATAAAAGATTATTACTTTTATCTCATCAAAAGGTGTCCAGAAATGGATTTGAACCATTGACCTAAAAATTTTCAATTTTTCGCTCTAACCTCTGAGCTATCTAGACAAAAATTTAGTTTACATACATAAACTAAGGATAGAATTGTGAATTAAAACAATTAACAATGTTGGATGAAGAAAAAAAAGAGTTAAAAAAAGTAACATAGAACCAATTAGGAGGGAAATCTCTTTGGTAATCTTTTTTAAACTAATCCAAATACTTGTTTGTTCAAAATAAGTAATTTGGATAATACGCAAATAATAAAAACAAGAAACAACGCTTGTTAAAATACCCACAAAAGTTAGCAAATATAGAGATTGGCTTATTGCACTAAAAAAAAGAAACATTTTACTGAAAAAACCTGCAAACGGAGGGACACCTGCAATAGAAAAGAACGTGATTGCAAAACAGATGCCAATAAAAGGGTTAACTTTAGAAACAAGAGTAAGATCTTCAATATACTTAATTTTTTTCAAATCACTATTTTTGCGAATCGATATTAACAAACAAAAACTTGATATCGACATAAAAATATAAATAATGGCATAAAAAATAACAGCATAAATACTTTCTATTGAACACGAACACAAGGCTATAAGCATATAACCAACATGGCTTATAGCACTAAAAGCTAATAGTCTTTTAATTTTGATCTGCCATATAGCACCAAAACTACCTATTAACATAGAAGTTATAGAGCAGATTATTAAAAGATATTGCAAAGAAGGTAAAAAAACATAAAAAGAATCAAAGAAAAGTCTAAAAAAGAACACTAGAAGACCTAATTTAGGCACAATAGCAAAAAAAGCTGTCACGCTAGTTGGAGACCCTTCATAAACATCAGGAGACCATAAATGGAAAGGAGCTGCAGATAACTTAAAAAGAAAAGAGACGAGGATGAAAACAATACCTACAATAATTCCACTATTATCCAAAGAATTATAGTCACTATTAACAAGCAGTAAAGAAATTAATTCATAATTCGTGGCTCCTGTAAAACCATATATTAATGAACAACCAAAAAGTAAAAAACCTGACGAGAATGCTCCTAAAATAAAGTATTTTAAACCAGACTCAGCAGAAAATTCTGAATTCCTCTTAAAGCTACTCAAGATATACGAACAAAAACTTTGAAGTTCTATAGCTAAATACATAGATATTAAATCGTAAGACGAGATAAGAAGCAAAGTTCCCAAAATAGTTAATATAATAAGTACAGGAAATTCAAAGCTATTTACCCGATCAAATTTATTATATGTCAAAGACATTATTAAAACAGATGCTGTACTAAGCAAAATAAAGCTTTTTATAAAATTTCCAAATAAATCTATTACAAGTAAATTGTTAAATATAGTTATATTTAAATAATTATTATTTATAGTTAAATAAAAGGCTAAGATTAGCAACAACACAGTTAACCACGAGATGTTGTTTATTAACAAAGGAAAATTAAAGAAAGGCGATGTAGAGTAGATAACAGCATATAGGAGAATAAAATTTATAGAAATAACTAAGAAAAGCTCTGGGAGAATAGCTAACCATTCATTATTGAGAAATAAAAAATTCATATAACTAAGTTTTTTGTAATAAATTAGATATGCTTAAATGCATAGGTTCTAAAAATAGTTCTGGATACACACCCATCCACAAGGTGCAAACCAACAGAGGCAGTAATACTGCAAATTCTCTACGATTAATATCTTTAAACTGAACAATGTATTGACTAGAAAGAGAGCCAAAAAGAACTCTATTACAAAGCCATAAAGAGTAGCCAGCTCCTGTAACCATGCCTGTCGAAGCTAGAAAAGCAACAATAGTATTACTTTGGAAAGAACCCACAAGCGTTAAGAACTCCCCTACGAAACTACTACTTCCTGGAAAACCTAAATTAGCCATAGAAAAAGAAACAAAGAAGAATGAATAAATTGGCATTACTTGCGCTAAACCTGAGTAATACTTTATAAGTCTAGTATGATGTCTGTCATATAAAACACCTATACATAAAAACAGAGCACTTGATACGAAACCATGACTTAGCATTATAAGCATACTTCCCTCAATACCGTATACATTAAAAGTGAAAATACCTATTGTAACAAATGCCATATGAGCAACAGACGAATAAGCTATTATTTTTTTCAAATCGATTTGTCGCAATGTTGTTAAAGATGTGTAAATAACAGCAATAACACTCATTGAATAAATTAAAGGTGTAAAATATATACTTGCGCAAGGAAACAAAGAAATTGAATACCTTAAGAGCCCATAAGTACCCATCTTTAGTAAAATACCTGCTAAAATAACAGAACCGGCAGTGGGTGCTTCTACATGAGCCTCAGGTAACCATATGTGAACAGGCACCATAGGAACTTTTACTGAAAATGAAAGAAAAAAAGCTAACCACAAAAATATTTCTTTTTCCTTTGAAAAAGCTATAGTATTTAATATTTGAAAATCAGTAGTACCCGTTTCAAAAAAGATTAAAAAGATGGCAAGAAGCATAAACAGAGACCCTATAAGAGTATATAAAAAAAATTGATATGCTGCTTTTAGTTTACGAGTTCTCGAACCCCAAACCCCAATTATCAAGAACATGGGTATCAAAATGCTCTCAAAAAATATGTAAAAAATCACAATATCTAACACAGAAAACACAACAATTAAAAAGGAGTTCATAAGCAAAAAGCATATATAATATTGTTTAAGGTGCTTTTTTATACTTAACCAACTACTTAAAACACATATAAAGACAAGAAAAGTACTTAAAATAACAAAAAACAAAGATATTCCATCGATGCCTAAAAAGAACTGGATATTGAACATAGAAAGCCAACTAAAATACTCTATAAACTGAAATTTCGAAGTAGAGCAATCAAAAAGCACCCAGAGAAATAATGAAAACAAAAATGTTAATGAAGAAAAGAAAAGAGCAATTTGTTTTATTATAGTATCTTTTTCTTCAGGAACAAGAAGAAGACAAAATATACCTATCAGAGGTAAGATTATTAGTAATGAAAGCATATTAATTAATTATGTTTAAGTTATAATATAATAATTTTGATTTTAAATTTGTAGCTATTGTTTTTTGAAAATAGCATTAAAAAACATACACAATACTATTATGAAAACAAATTCAGAATTTACGTAACTGCCGAATAGACTGAAAATTAAAGTTATGCTTATAAATACAATAAGTAAAATAAAAATTAAAAAAGCATATTGATTAACTTTACCTGATTGCAGTAAACTAACTTGCTTACTTAACTTAAGAGCTGATTTACCTAATCCAGATGGACCAAAAAGTTCAATCAAACCTTTGTCCACTAGTTTATATGTTGTACTATAACCTATTTTTAACAAAGGTGATATTAACAATTCATTTTGAAGCCTATCGAAAAACCATTTTTTATTAAAAAAAACATACACAGAATTAAAGACATTTGAAAGGGTATAAATTTTAAACAGGGATCTTGCGAAAAAATGATAAATAAAAATTGAAGAGAGACTACCTATTAGACTAGCAAAAAATGGAATCCATTTAACATAAATAGGTATAAATTCAGAATCAATTATATTTAAATTTTGAGGTAGTACAAAGATAGCGTTATTCCAAAACGGAGTACCTAAACCTATAAACATGTCTTTAGTTAAATAACCAATAAAAATACTAAAAAATCCTAATATAGCTAAAGGAAAACCCATTGGAAATGGAGTATCATGAGCCCCCTGAATTGAACTTTTGAAACCATTTGGGTTACCTAAAAAAGTCATATAAATTAGTTTAAACGAGTAAAAAGCTGTAATACTCGCAGAAAAACAACCTAGCCAATGTGAGAAAGTACCCAAAAAATTATACTTAGAATACGCAATTTCTAAAATAACATCTTTAGAATAAAAACCTGTTAAAAAAGGGAAACCCATCAAAGCTAATGAACCGATAAGCATCATTGAGTAGGTAAAAGGTAGAACTCGAATAAGACCCCCCATTCTTCTCATATCTTGTTCATCTGATAGAGCATGAATCACTGAACCAGCACTTAAAAATAGGAGTGCTTTAAAATAAGCATGATTGAAAACATGAAATATACTAACCGAATAATTTGATAATCCACAGGCAAAAACCATATAACCTAGTTGACTACATGTAGAGTAAGCTATAATTTTCTTTAAATCATTTTGAAAAACACCAACACTAGCCGAGAAAAACGCAGTAATTGCGCCAATTATAGCGATAAAAAATAACACGTCCGAGGAATACTCATAAATTGGGGAACAACGTATTATTAGAAAAACACCGGCAGTAACCATAGTAGCAGCGTGAATAAGAGCCGAAACAGGGGTTGGACCTTCCATTGCATCGGGTAGCCATGTATGTAAAATTAGTTGAGCTGACTTACCAACAGCACCTACAAACAGAAGAAAACCTATCAAAGTTATACAATTTATAGAATAACCTAGAAAAAGTATAGTATAGTTACTAAAGTAAGGCACAAGGCTAAAAACAGCACAAAAATCAATAGTTTTAAAGACTAAAAAAATAGAAAAGATAGCAATAGCTAGGCCAAAATCACCGACTCTGTTAACGATCATAGCTTTTATAGCTGATTTATTAGCCTGCAATCTTGTAAACCAAAAATTAATTAGTAAATAAGAACAAAGACCTACACCTTCCCACCCAAAAAAAAGTTGTAAAAAATTATCCGACGTTACAAGCATTAACATAAAAAACGTGAATAAAGATAAATAAGACATAAACCTGGGCTGATGTGGATCGTGGCTCATATATCCAGTAGAATAAATATGAACTAACGTAGATATAGAAGTAACAACAAAACACATGGTTACTGTCAAACTATCGAACATAAAACCCCAAGAAGCATCAAACATTTCACAATCAACCCAGGGAGCAAGTCTAATATAAACAGGACATCTACACAAACCAACCTCAAAAAAAGATACAATTGATAAAAAAAGAGACATTAGCATAAAACTACAAGTTATAAGAGCTGTACCTTTGGGAGATAAATATCTTCCAAAAGATATTGAAGTAATGAATCCTAATAAAGGTAAAAAGATTAAAAGTAAATACATTTTGTTTTTTTAATTTTTTAACAAATTAATATATTCTATAGATACTGTACCTCTAATTCTATAATAAACAACTAAAATTGCTAAACCAATAGCAGACTCAGCAGCAGCAACTGTAAGAACAAACAAAGCAAAAATTTGACCCATAATATCATCTAAAAAAACAGAGAAAATGATAAAATTAAGGTTAACAGCTAAAAGCATTAACTCAATAGACATTAACATCAAAATTATATTTTTTCTATTTAACATAATACCACATAAACCTATAAAAAATAATGAAATAGCTACAAGTAAGAACTTGCACAAATCTATTAGCATATAAAAATTAAAAATAATGTTTTGAATAAAAAAAGAACCGTAACTCTTAAATAAGTGGCACTAATTAAAAAAAGTACATGATCATGAATATAATCATCAATTAGAGTTTGTATTCCAGCAGAAATATGAAATATTAGAAGAGAACCAAGAACACAAAAAATAGATAAGCTATCAAAAATAGAAACAAAAGCCAAGCATATGAGGACACTTATCGCAGTGGAACGCTGAACTAACCAATGAATTAGACCGTCTAAAGAATGGATGTTAACAAAAACTTTATTTAATTTATGTATCATATATAAAAAGTTAAATTATTTATATCTAGAGCAAAATAGTAAGACAAGTTAAAAATAAACTTAAAGAAACAACTAGACATCCTGAAATAAAGACATTACTCATTTCTAAACCGATACAAAAATCCCACATTATATGACGTAAACCATTCATAGAGTGAAAAAAAACTGTTGCAATTAGTATATAGAAAACTAATTTTACAATAAAAAAGAGACACGTGAACAAAACATAAATAAATCTAAAAGACGAAAAAGAGCCCACAAGATTAACACAAATTGGAGTACATAATAACAATAGAGCAAGGACAGAACCAGTTATTCTATGAAAAATAGAAACAACTGAAGTAATTTGAGGTTTATAAGAACGGAGGTGAGGTGATAAAGAACGATTTTCTTTATATATATTCATAATTAAATTATATTAACCAATCAAATCCTAATAAAATACCAGAAATAAACAAAAGCCAACCTAGTGAGAAAGGTAAAAAAACTTTCCAGCCTAACCTCATTAACTGATCATATCTATATCTAGGAAAAGCTGCTCTTACCCAAATAAATAAGAAAAGGATTGCAGTTGTCTTTAAACCGAACCAAAAAAAGCCCGGGACAAAAGTAAAAGGGATAAATTCCATAGGCGATAACCAACCACCAAGAAAATATATAGTAACTGTAGTTGACATCAAAATCATATTTGCATATTCGCCTAAGAAAAAAAGGGCAAAACCCATAGCTGAATATTCTGTGCTATAGCCTGAAACAAGTTCTGCTTCAGCTTCTGGTAGATCAAAAGGAGATCTATTGGTTTCTGCTAAACCAGAAATAAAAAACATAATAAACAATGGGAAAAGAGGCAATATATACCATACTTTACGTTGTGATTCAACAATTTCAGATAAGTTTAAAGACCCAGAACATAGTAAAACACATAAAATAATAATTCCTATCGAAACTTCATAAGATATCATTTGAGCTGCTGAACGAAGAGAACCCAAAAAAGACCATTTAGAATTACTTGACCAACCAGAAGTTATTATGCCATAAACACCTAAAGAAGATATAGCCAATATAAATAAAACACCAACGTTAATATCGACAAAAACAGAATTGTCATTAAAAGGTATAACAGCCCAAACAAACAAACTTATTAGAAATGTAATTATAGGGGCTAATATAAAAATTAGGGTATTTGCACTACTTGGCAAAATGGTTTCTTTTACGAATAATTTTAAACCATCAGCAAAAGCTTGTAACATACCAAAAAAGCCTACTACGTTAGGACCTCTTCGCTGGTGCATACTTGCCATGACTTTTCTCTCTAATAATGTTAAATATGCAACACCTATAAGCAGTGGAACTATAAGAGCAAGAGATTTCAAAACAATATTTAAAATTAAGATTAGATAATATACCATAGATATTAATGTTTCCAAATAATAGAAGAACTGAAATCTCTTTCAATTTGTTTATAGATAAACTGTTTCTTTACATCGTTACGTCTGTGCAAAGTTAAAGATATTGCACCTAACATAGAAACTAACAGTATGATACCAGAAAGAATAAACAAATAAGAGAAATATGTATAAAGAAGTTGACCTAAGGCAACAATATTACTTACAGGAACCACTGAAGTGGACCATTCATTTACAAAATTATTCTCAAATAAATATAAATAATTTGTATTTACAGAAACTAAATCAAGGTAAAAAAGCATAAAAAACTCAAAGAAAAAAATAGATCCGAAAATAAAAGAAATTGGTAAATAACGATAAATAGACGAAGTCAATTTAGTAACCTTAACATTTAGCATCATAATAACGAATAAAAATAAAACAGCAACTGCACCTACATAAACAATTATGAACAACATAGCTAAAAACTCGGCCCCCAGTATAATTAACAAGCTTGCAGCGTTAAAAAAGACTAAAATCAAACTTAATATTGAATGAACAGGATTTTTAGATATTATTACAAAAAATGAAAATATTATTGAAAGAGACGAAAAGAAAAAGAAAAATATATTTTCTACAAACATAAATTTAAATAATTAATTTATCTATACAAGGATTCTGTGAACAGATTTTCATCAATCTCAATTTCCCAACGATCACCATTTTTTAGCAACTTTTCTTTATTGTATAAAAGCTCTTCTCTTGTTTCTGTGGCATACTCAAAATTAGGCCCCTCTACAATGGCATCTACTGGGCAAGCTTCTTGACAAAAACCACAAAAAATACATTTAGTCATGTCTATATCGTATCTGGTTGTTCTTCTACTACCGTCATATCTAGTCTCAGATTCAATTGTTATAGCTTGAGCTGGGCAAATAGCCTCACACAACTTACAAGCAATACATCTTTCTTCTCCAGTAACATATCTTCTTAAAGCATGCTCACCTCTAAATCTAGGACTTAAAGCACCTTTTTCAAAAGGATAATTCAAAGTAACTTTACGCCTGAAAAAGTATTGCATAGTCATCCATAGACCTCTACATAACTCGGTTAAAAAAACAGTTTGTACATAATTCTTCATTTTAAAGGATAAATTGTATAAATTAATTTCAAATGGGTATATATAGCTTATTTATACAAACTATTAGAATATTTAATCAAAAGAGACTTAATAATAGAGTCAGTAAGAATAGTGTAAAATAAATAGATTGAATCTTTTCTATCGTCACTTGCAAAAGCCGAATAAAAACTTTTATTTAAAGGGTGATCACTATCTTCTATGGATATGACAGGAATTAATTTTTTACATGCTTCTTTCAATACATATGTATCATATTTTAAATTTGATACAACAAAAATGTCAGGGGTTTTAACATCCAATAGGTTATTTGTTATTAAGCCCCCAAACCATTTATCAATATAAAAACGCTGAAAAGATCGGAGAGTAAAGAAAAGGGTTAACCTTTTGTAATCATCATGAGAACTTACAAAAAGAATACTTCCTCCATTGTTTATTGTGTTGAAACAAAAAAAACTACATCTAACTGAATATTCTAAAAAATGCTCACTATTGAAAATAACAAAATCATTTTTCAAACCTAAAACATGTTTATTTAAAGAGTGTTTTAGGTATTGTTTTTTATGGCCCCAACAAGATTGCGAAAGTAAAAAATCCGAAATTTGTTTCTCTTTAGGAATAAAAATTTTGTTGGCAATTATTCCCATTCTAAAGCCCCTTTTTTCCATTCATAAACAAAACCAACAGTTAAAATAAAAAGAAACAAGAACATAGACCAGTAGGCAAAAAGAGGCAAAGACCCCAAGGCAATACACCAAGGAAAAAGAAAACTAATTTCTAAATCAAATATTATAAACAATATGGCAACAAGATAAAATCTTACATCAAAAGTATTTCGAGCATCATCAAAAGGATCAAAACCACACTCATAGGCAGAAAGTTTTTCACTATCGCCTTTTTGAGAAGTTAAAATATAGGAAAAGACAAAAAAAACAATAGATAGCACACAACAAACTATAAGGTGAACAAAAATTGAGAAATAATGTGATAGAAATAACGTCATAAAAGTTTTTATTATATTAATTTACAAAAAGTTAGCGATAGTGAGAATTGAACTCACGACATACGGATTATGATTCCGTTGTTCTAACCAACTGAACTAAGTCGCCAAGTAATCAAGTTTCGAGAACGGCGGGATTTGAACCCGCGATATTTAGCGTGACAAGCTAACATTTTACCTAACTAAATTACATCCTCAAATTGACAATTTTTGATTACTTAACAAAATAACTATAGTTGATCTTTAAATTATTAAGCATTGAGATTTTTAAAGTTGTGAACTATCAAGGCTATTCATTTTGTTCCACGGCAACAGAGATTTTTAAAGACACAAAACCCATCCAGCTTAAACTATTCAAAACCATGAGGTAAGCCATAACTTTAAATATCAAATCAAATAGAATTATGAGGTGAGCCATAATTTTTAAATCCAGAAATAATTCATTTTATGCCCCGCCAGCATAACTATTCAAAAACTATGAGGTAAGCCATAGCTTTAAATATCAAACCAAATAAAATTATGAGGTGGGCCATAATTTTTAAATCTAGAAATAATTCATTTTGTGCCCCGCCAGCATAACTATTCAAAAAACATGAGGTAAGCCATAGCTTTAAATATCAAATCAAATAAAATTATGAGGTGGGCCATAATTTTTAAATCCAGAAATAATTCATTTTGTG
>Ga0164293_10000295_pt1 | contig 38178 bp, 31 predicted proteins | sample GEODES118metaG_FD_111487 | JGI IMG/M metagenome (GOLD analysis project Ga0164293, IMG submission 111487) | Eutrophic lake water microbial communities from Lake Mendota, Wisconsin, USA - GEODES118 metaG | ecosystem: Environmental > Aquatic > Freshwater > Lake | place: USA: Lake Mendota...
AGCATCACCCAGTAAGGAGGATTAGCATGGAAACCAAGATGGGCCCAGAGCTTGTATTTATTCTTTCCCAGATTAGCGTGGGCCGCAAGAACGCCATTACGTATAAAGACCTTTCCCAGCGCACCCGGTGGAACAGCCGGGCAATCCAGCTGGCGGTTGAAGAGTTGCGGAATGTTTGGGAGCAGCCGATTTGTTCGGCATCCGACGCCCCGGCCGGGATCTACCTCGCCACCAGCTCTGAGGAGCTTGAGGCGTGGTCGAACATGCAACGAGAGCGCGCCCGAAGCCTTCTTCGATCTTCTTGGGCTGTCCGAAAGATTGCCAAGAAGTGGAAGGTCCAAGAAGATCAGGCTCGCCGCGACAACGCAATGCCTGGAGAGGTGACGCTCGGGCTATAGCGTGTTATAGTCCCCTGGGGCCGAGTAAACGCCAAAGGTCATCATGCCTGAGGGTAACGGCGGGTGTAACTCCCGCCCGGCTCCACCAAAGGAGAAGGAATGCCAGCTTACGACTACAAGTGCAAGAAGTGCGACATCGTCCGTGAGACCGTGCGCAAGATGAGCGACGACTCTAAGGAGCTATGCCTTGTGTGCAACGGCGAGATGAGCGTTGTATTCAACACCCCGAAGATTACCTACAAGGGATCTGGTTGGGCCTGGCAGGAAAAAATTCCGCAAGAAACCCACCTCGTTATTGGCGCTGACCCCTCAGACAAGAAGTAATCTCCTTAGCCAAGTTGTGCATTGCCTCGCCCGGATTTTCTCCGCGACCAATGATGCTGGCTTCGTCTGGGACAAGATCTCCAGGAAAGCATTCAACAATCCAATGTGCTTCGCGCTTCTCGGTCTTCTCCCACCAAACAATCTGCACCGCTGGAAGCTCGACCCGCTTACCACAAGCTTGCTCAAATGCCCGCCATCCACAATCTAGGCACTTTTCAACATCTGTTGGTAATCCGTATGCCTTGGTTCCCTCTGGCCCAAGAATGATTGCCGCCGAATGCAAGCACTCTGCCTTCTCGTTCACCAGCTGTAAATCTTTTCCAGTCAATCGACCTCCGGTATCAGCCCGTCGCCCCGTCACTCCGTCGCCCCATCCCCCCCAGGAAGGATTGCGATCATACGCCCCCCGGATACTCCCGTCAAGTTCAATCCTGTGTTCTAACTACAAAAGAAGTATTAGCCCAGACCCCCGGATCTCTGGAGCCCCATCCCCCCCTCTCCTTAAAGGTTCTCCCCCCCTTCCCCAAAATCGTCACCAAACGGGCAAAAAGTGTGGTATCTTCCATCCACGAAGGAGAACCCATGAGCAAGAAAAAGCAGCGTCGAGCGGCAAGCTTTGTGAAAACTACGGCCCCCCAGCCGGAGAAAATTTCACTGATTGCCATTACGCCGATCATCGACGGTAAGGTGGACCACGGCTATACGCATTCGCTGTTGAGCATCCAACGGGCGTGTCTCCAAGTAGGGATTGATTTTCATTGGAGTTTTGTTGTTGGCAGCTCAATGCTCCCGGTAGCGCGAAACCGATGCGTTGCCAAGTTCATGCAAGAGTCCACAGCAACACACATCCTCATGCTTGACGCCGACATCACGGTTGACTGGGAAGACGTGATGTATGCCATTGCGGCAGGAAAAGAAATTGTTGCATTGCCGTGCATCAAGCGGCAAATTCGTTGGGACCGGGCAGTAGATCTTGTGAGAAAGCGCCCTGAGGTTCCAGCGGAGGCCATTGAGGCCGTGCTTGGTAGGCCAAACTTTGTCTTAGACAATTCGGCACCGGCGCCCAACGAGCAAGAAGCAGCTCTTGGCTTAATGCGTGCCACACATGCCGGAACGGGGTGTATGATTGTCCAGAGAAGCGCCTTCGAACGCTTCCAGAAGGCCTATCCGGACCGATGGTATATTGAGCTAATGGATGAAAAGCAGATAAGAACTGTTGAGTATTTTCGCTACGGTCGGAGGGAAAATTATTTTATCGGAGAGGATTACAACTTCTGCGATGAGTTCCGAGCAATCGGTGGAGAAGTGTGGGTCAAGGTTGATGGCCATACTCGGCACAGCGCCTCACTTGCGCTGAAGTACGATCTAGCTGCGCTACACGCGCTTGAAGGAGAAAAGTAACATGGACTTTGCGGCATTGCTTCTTGGATTTGTTGTTGGGTTTTTGATCAGCGCGCTTTTGCTTGCCGGGGGAATGGCAATGAAAGTCGCGGAGGGCGAGCGCAGGGCGTGGGGGGAAGCTATTGGCGTCTTTATCAACCTGCAGCGCGAGCATACAAAGTGGCACGAAGAGGAGAACAAGCGAAAGATGCCTGAACCTATTGGCGCAAAGCGCAAGGCCAACTAATGCCAGAGCCAAGGATTCAATCAGCGCCGACAAAGAGGTTCCCAAAGCTTTGGGTCTCGACGCCAACGCTAGATGGCCGAGTCTCGTCGGAGTACATGCACTCATACGACAATCTAAAGTCTGCGCTTTTCCAGCAAAAGATCAACTGCAAGGTTGACTTCCTTACCGGCAACTCGATTCTTCCCTCGGCAAGAAACTATCTTGTGGATCGCTTCCTAGAGACAGATGCAGACTGGATCTTCATGGTTGACTCTGACATTAACTACGAGCCAGGCGATGTGTTGGCGTGCTTACCGCACCTTGAAAACACAATTGTTGGCTTTCCTTGCTGCAAAAAGTTTGCAAAATGGGACCGGATTGCCGAAACTGTTCGAAACAACCCAGACTTTGCCCCAAAAGACATTCCGGCAATTTTGTCTGACGCAAACTTCTCTATCCCAGAAAGCGGAATTATGCACACCGATGACTACGGGCTTGCGACTGTCGACTGGATTGGCACCGGTGCAATGCTTGCATCACGAGCTTCGCTTATGAAGATCATCGCAGCAAACCCTGAAGACAAGGTTGAATTTGACAAAAGGGCTATTCATCAATTTTTCCGCTACGAGCATCAGCAGATTGTCATTGATGGGGTGAAGTGCACGCAATACGCCGGTGAAGACGTATCATTTTGCAGGCTGGCAAAAAAGTCAGGGGTCGAGGTCAAGGCAAAGATTGACGCCAGGACCGGACACGCTGGATTTTTGGACTACCGGTTTGATGCTGCTGCCGTCAGTAAGCTTAAGTACGTTCCGCCTGCGAAAAGGGACTAAACCGGGACTCCTCAAGCGGGTAGGCGTACATCAACCAGTTAGAACGGATCTCCCTACCTGGAATTTCTGCCCCTTCTAGCTTTGGAACATAGGCCAAGACGTGTTCTCGATTGCTAAATTGGCGCAAGTCAACATGAGCAGTGTCCGGGGTTGAGGTTATGACGCAATCAAACTTTGGCAATATTTTTGCGGCAGACCAATCAAGCATCACCCTACTGGCAATATCCCCGAAATCCAACGCAACAACGTAGGGGTCAGGAAGGGTAACTGTTGTAAACGACTCTTCAGCCCTGATGCCAAGCTTGTGGAGGATAAAAGAGACGCGCTGCTTGCTGATGCCATGCATCCTTCCGATTTCGTTGGCCGTGTAGCCATCCAGGAACAGACGTGCGATTTCTTCATTGCGATCCTTTTTTCTAGACTTCACGACAGATCTCGCAAAGCATCACATAGGTTTCGTGGTCATAGCATGCAACGAATGTTTCATCGCATGCGTCACATACCCGCTCAGCAAGCGCAGCCCCGCATAAATCACCGCACTCTTCCTCAGTGTTCTCATCTTCGGGGAACGGGGCGAGCAGGTCGATCATTTCTTTTTACCTGCGTCTGCGGAAATTGTTGGGCCACACTTCTTGTGATACTGTCGAAATACTGAGCGCCTAGCTGCGCCTTCTGGGAACCAGATGTGCTTCCAGGTGCTTATCTCATTTGACATAATGTTATTGGAACATGTATAGCAAGCTATGCCAGTCAGGTGCGCCGGCTTTGGGGTTGCCTTAAGCGTAAGCTTTGTGTTCGTTTTGCCTGCCATAATGCCTCCTTTCTTCCAGGCGCCCAGGGGGCGCCACTCCCCGGATAAAGGGGCAGTAACACAAGATAGTGGCGACTTGGTTACAAGCGCAATCCTGTGAAAATCTACTCATGGTGTGTTATAGTCCTGCCATGAGCAAAACACCGCCACCAAGCCCTAAAGTTGCGGCAATTTGGTATCTATGGTCTTCGTCGTTTAACATTGCCTTGGCGTACTCTCCAAGGTGGACAAACGACACCGACCCATACGCGGTGCATTTTCCAGAAAACATTCAAGCGGAGGATTTTGTGAGACTCAATGAAGAAGAGGCCCAGTGGCTTATTACCATGAAATCGGCGGTGAAAAATGGCTAAGACACTCTTGATCGTGCCGACCAGGCACCGGCCAGCATCGTGCGACGCTTTGCTAAAGCAATTTCGTGAAACGTCTGAAGATTGCGACATCTTGTTCGGAATTGACGAGGACGACTTCTCCCCGTACTCGGACGAGGTGATGGCCCTTGCGTCTGTGAACCCGCGCCTGCGAATGTGCGGAACGCTGAACCTTCTTGCCGTCAAGCATGCCAACGACTATGAGTACCTTGCATTTATGGGCGACGATCACCGGCCCATGACCAAGGGCTGGGACACAGAGCTTGCAAAAGAAATTGGCGACCGGGACGGCGTGGCATACGGAAACGACCTTTTCCAGGGTCAGAATCTTCCTACCGCCGTAATGATGTCGGCATCAATCGTTCGGGCTATTGGGTACATGGCGCCGCCGGAGCTTATCCATATGTACATGGATAATTTTTGGAAGGCGCTTGGACAGGATCTTGGCCACCTCATTTACCGTAGCGACGTCATCATTGAGCACCTGCACCCACTGGCTGGGAAGTCACAGAATGATGCCGGGTATATCGAGGTCAATAGCCCAGAGATTTATACCAAGGACGTAGTTGCCTTTGACCGATATCTTCGAGATCGGTTTGCTCATGATCTCCAAAAAATCCTTAACAAGTGAAAAACGTTCTCTCCTTTGTTCTCTACGGAAACAACAGGCGATACATTGTCGGAGCGTTTATTAACGCAATCCTGGCAAAAAAGATTTACCCGGACTTTGTAATGCGCATCTATATCGCGCACGGAGTTCCCGCATGGGCCGTAGAAGAGTTAAAGAAGTTTTCCAATGTGGAAATTAAGATTGCACCAGCCGGAAACCAATGGTTTGCGAATGCCTGGAGATTTCTTGCGTTTTCCGACCGAGAAGTCGATGTTGTACTGATTAGGGATATTGATGCGCGCCTGACCGTCCGAGAGCGCCGAGCCTACGAAGAATGGCTTGATAGCGGCCTAGACTTCCATGTAATGAAAGATCACGAGATTGGTCACAAGAAATGGCCGATGAGCGCAGGGATGTGGGGCGGCTACGCAGATAAGCTTCGAAATCTTGCCACAATGATGGGCATGTTTATGCAGGAGGAAACCGACAGAGACCCATACCTATCCGACCAAAAGTTTTTGTCACGGAGGGTTTGGGTAAGGGTGGAGAAAAGCTGCATGATTCACGACAGCTTTTTTGGCACAAAGGTAACAGCGCCAAGCGTTACCAAGAAGTTCCCAGTTGAACTTGAGAATCCTGCAAATCACGTCGGCGCAGCGCTAGACGAGAACGATTATTTTGTCATCTGGGAAGATGAAAGCCTGTCCGTTAAGAATGGCGGAATTGGCAAGTTTGAATATGACCTTGAGCTACTGGAGGCTTACTAGTGAACATTTTAATTACTGGGCACCGAGGGTTTGTCGGTCGGCACTTTCAGAAGTTTTACGAAAGCCAGGGGCACACGATTCTTGGCGTTGACATCGTTGACTCAATGGACGTGCGTAAATTCTTCTCCCTGGCAAATCACACGAAGTTTGACCTGGTAATTCATTTAGCGGCCGTAGTCGGTGGCCGGGCAAAGATTGAAGGGAACCCCCTCTCTGTGGCCGTTGACCTCTCTATCGACGCGGAAATGTGGCAGTGGGCTATCCGCACCAGGCAACCAAGAGTCGTTTACTTCTCTTCTTCGGCAGCATATCCAATCGAGCTGCAGACCAAGCAGTCACACAAGAAGCTTACAGAGGCAGACATTAACCTTAGTAATATCCGCAACCCAGACCTTACCTACGGCTGGTCAAAGCTTACGGGAGAGTACCTTGCGCAATTTGCCGAGGCAGAGGGTGTGCGCACGCACGTGTTCCGCCCATTCTCCGGGTACGGAGAAGACCAGGCCCTAGACTATCCGTTCCCATCGTTCATCGAGCGGGGACGTAATCGAGAAAACCCATTTGTTATTTGGGGCGACGGAACCCAGACCAGGGACTTTGTGCACATTAGCGATGTCGTTGGCTGCGTTGACGCGGCAGTGAAGCAAGACTACCGTGGGCCGCTCAACATTGGCACCGGACACGGTACAAGCTTCCGCGAGCTGGGAGAAATGGTTGCCAAGGCGGAAGGGTACTTCCCGAAGTTTCAGTTTCTAACAGACAAGCCAGAGGGCGTAAACTGGCGCGTAGCAGACATTTCCTCTATGCTAAAGGTATACACACCGAAAGTCGATCTTGAGACTGGAATCAAGCGAGCACTAAACGCAAGGAGGTAACTTGAGCGACACAAAGGACCACCAGCTCACCGCAATCCCAGATCTTTTTGTAGAGGGATCGTTTGAGTCCGAGTTTCAAAGGATCTACTCAGAGGCGTTCTCTCTCTTGGTTGAGAAGCAGCGCCGGTACGGAGACGCAAACATTCAGCACCTGGGGCTGTACGGCGTGATTGGCCGCATCTCCTTCGACAAGGTTTCTCGCGCCCTGAAGTTTATGAATGGCAGGGTGATTGACGGGAAGGTTGTTCTTAGCGACATGGACTACAGCACCGAGGAGTCGCTTGAGGATACCCTGCTCGACATTGCAAACTACGCCTTGATTGCCGTTGCGCTCCGGCGCGGGCTCTGGGGCAGGCCACTTGAAGAAAGCTTGCTTGCGGAGGACCGTTAGTGTCGTTGCGCGAGTCTGTGGTGATGACGTACCGTCAGCTCGAAGACGAACTTGAAAAGATGTACCCGGGCTTTAATCGAGGCGAAGCGGCCAAGAAGCTAGCTGAAGAGATGGGCGGGTACAGTCACCGGACAATCGCAGCTTACGTCTACGGGCACCGCAGGATTGTGCCTCAGTTCATTTCCAGGTTTGTTGACTTCTATTGCCTAAAGAGCGGCAAAGATAGCAGTGAGCTTCTGCAGAAGTTAGCAATTACCGAAAGCCCAACGAGAGCAAAGCGTGTCGTTCTTGCAGAAAGCAAGATGGTCACCAGGATGCAAAAGGCTGTAGATATGATGTGCCTAAACTGCGCCGGAGCAACAATTGAAGAGGGCGGATTCTGCTGGGACAGCGGCTGCCCACTTGTTGAGTTTACCCAATACCCGCCAAAGCAGGAGGCCAAAGGTGAATAGGGATGACCTCTGGATCGTCCTAGAAAACGACCGAGAGCATAGCGTGGTATTCTGGGCAGTAATTGACCGGGTGCAACGAGTTGTGCTCGGCCAAGGCCTTTCAAATCAGACGGATACTGCCGCAGAGCATGCGGAACAATTGGTCAATAAGCTGGTAGGGGGTGCCGAATGAGCAGCAAGATGCCAAAGCCAAAGAGTACTCCTAGCCCCTTGGCCGAGCGCGCAATCATGCTTGACCTTTCCGACGAGCTGGCAGAGTACTTGACTACGGTTTCCAAGAAGCTTGCGCCGGTTCTTGGCGGCAAGGACGCCGACTACGAAGGGTTTTGCTTTATCGCCAGGGATCGCAAGACGCAGAAGATTCGAGCCCACGTGTCAATGCACGTCCCAAACGACCGCGTTGCAACGACCTACAACGGCAGTGATGTGGAGGACCTTCAGCTTTTTGTATACGCTTGGGCGAACCACACCTTTATTAATAAGATGGTTCGTGCAAAGTGATTAGCAAGAACGCGAAAGCAGTTCTGGCCATTTTGCAGCGCTATCAAAACAGCTGGGTTGATGCCAAGCTGGTTCAGAACGAGCTTCCTGAGGGGGAGCGATTTGGTGCTCTGATTGCAGAGCTCAGGACTGCTGGTCATGTTATTGATCACCAGCAGAACGTAGACCCAAAGCGCAAGTCTTGGCAGTACAAGCTCGTTGTTGTAGATAAGAAAACGATCAGCGGGGGATGGATTTGTTCCCGCTGTGGCAGGATTGAGGCTAAGGATTCAGTCAGGTCCAATACGTTGTCAGAGCTACATGCTTCAACGTACTGTATTTCCTGCAAGAAAAGGCAGGTCTTTGTATTTAGGAGTTGAAAATGGCCTCAGTAACTGAAAAGATCGAAGGCGTTTTGTACGCCGACGGATGGGACGATTGCCTTATTGGACACGGAAACATCTTTCATGGATCTGACGGACAGCTTACGGTAGCAATTTATGACCGAGATAAGATGGTCAAGAAGATGGCTCAAGAGATTATTGAGCAGGAGCAGAGCATCGATCAGGATCAGGCAGAAGACTCTGACCCGTATCTTGAGGCTGACGAGTACATCTCGTTTAATGTTGAAGGTGCGTACTTTCAGCCGGGCATGCCGGTGTATGCAAGCTTAGGGGAAAACGCCGAACAGATCGAGGCGTAACCAATGCTTAACTTCATTATTGCGCTAGCGCTCATTATTGTCCCCTGCTCTCCGGCCCCAGAGTATTTTGCGCAAGCAGAAGACGACTGGGCCCGAGACCGCATCCTTGAGCCAGATAATTTTTGGCGTGGCGGCTACGTTCGTGACGGTTTTGTCTGGAGCGGTGCCGGTAAGGGTGCTGGAATCACGGTATACGTTGTAGATACTGGTATTGCCGACAACGGGCTTATTGAAAACCTTGCCCCTGGCTTTCATAGCTTTGGCAAGAACACCCTTGATTGCGCTAAGGGCCACGGAACTTCTGTGGCGTCTCTTATTGCCGGAGCCGGCTATGGCGTAGCCGAGGCTGCAACCATTGTTCCCGTGCGTGTGCTTAATTGCAGTGGAGGTGGCACGAGGGCGGCAATCCTGGCTGGACTTAAGTGGATTGCAACTAATGCAAGCCCAGACACCTCTGTTGTAAATATTAGTTTTGGCGGAAAGGCTGACAAGGCAGTAGACAAGGCCGTAGAGGCCATTAGCGACCTTGGGATTCCAGTAATCATTGCCGCCGGCAACTATGGAGCAAACGCTGCTAAGTATTCACCATCCCGAATGGGCTGTGGCGACGGACTGATGGTTGCGGTAGCCGCAAGCACGTGGCTGGATCTTCCGTGGACTAAGTCAAACTACGGAGATTGCGTCTGGCTGTATGCCCCGGGCGCCAACGTATTGGCCATGGGCCCAACCGACGAGAGGTTGGTAAGCGGAACGTCGTTCTCAGCTCCGTATGTGTCGGGGGCAATTGCAGCCTACGCAGCAGAAAACGGTGTCACTACCGAAGAGGCATTGAATATGGTGATGGAGGCGACTTCTAGCAGCATGACCATTGCCCAGAGGCTCAAGACCACCAAGGCTTTGCTGCAAATGTTCTCAGGGGATGAGTTTGCCCCGGATCTTTGCACGGATGATTGGTGGATGTGCTAGTAGCGCTTAGCTGCAGTGAAGTAAAAGCCGTCTCCGCCAAGATCGGCTGCGTACACTAGCGCATCAACAACGTCGTCGTGTGACCCGTTTGGGAATGCAAGCAGCTGCATCTCAAGGTCATCAATGCCAGGGGCGTTGTTTACGTGGAAGACCTTACCGGCCTCATACCTTGCCGCAAGAGCCCTGGAGCGCGTGACCTTATCTCGGTCCGGGCGAATCGGCCTTGCCGGCAGGGTTGTGGTGGACAAGATCTCTCGAACGAACGTACTCTGATGTTGAACGGCCTCAATGTTGACCGACTCAAAGAAGCGAGCATCGTCGAGCTCCGGGTCAAGCCCCTTGAGGCCAACGAGTCGTTGTGGCCATAGTGCGCGGGGCCCAGAGTCGTAGTCAAGGTTTCCCTGGCCGTCAATGCCGGTCAACCAAGCCCTGTGCCCTTCCTGCAACCGAGACTTCCAGCTGCCGATGATGTAAATGTTGTGCTGGTCGTCTACCACAATCTCCACAGCAGCGGTGTAGTCGCTTCTCTGGGAGGCTGAGGATGCAAGGTCTACGCCTAGGCGGCGTGATCCTTCTGGGACCTTGTCGACACGCTGAAAGTTTTCATACCTAAAGATGTTGCCGCCCATTGAGGTAACATCGTTTTGGAACTGCAACATAAAGATTGGCGTGCCAAGCTCCATCTTCTTTTGCTCCATGTCGGCAACGGTGTACATTTCCGGCCAGAGAACAGCGTCTTCCTCGAGCGCTCGTCGCTGATAGTGCGGCACGTTCTTCTTAATAAGCTCGGCGTAAAAGTCATCTTCGTGCCAGCGCGTGCCGATGTACCAACGCTTTGCCTTGGGCACAAGCATGGGGTCGACAACCTGCCAATACGTTTCACTTGCCTTCTGGCGCTGAACAGCAGTAGCGTTTTCCTTCATGCCCACCATGTCGTCCGCAAAAAGAATGTCAAGTCGAGCTCCGGGCTTAATAGAGCCAAGTCCGTCGGCAAAGCACGTTGAGTCCTTGCCCAGGTTTGCCCCCTTCACTGTCCACACTTCGTCGGTCCACTTGGAGCCAATAACGCCTTCTTGCGCCCAGGGAAAAACTTCGGCAAAGTACGGGGACTCAATGATGACCTTAATTGCCCTAGATCGTGCCAGGGCGTCAGACATGACTGCGGTAAGAACGCCAATGCGCACCTTGCCCTTTGTTACGCCAACCATGCGGGCGGCGCGATGAATCAACTGCGTAGTCTTAGCGTGGCCACGGGGCATGAGCACCAGTCCGCGCTCGTTCTCGTCAAGAAACTGCTCCATCTCGCGCAGATGCCTTGGAAAGACCAGCCCGCTAACATACTCAGCAAAGGCAGCGTCGGAAGTTTGGGCTTTGACCCTAAGCCACTCCCGGTAGTTGTTATTGACCGTCGCTGTCATCTTCTGTGGCCGTCCCTTCAATTATCTTGAGGCTGTCCGTAACTTCGCTTGCCCACATTTGCAGCCTTTTTGCAAGCTCTGCTGGGGGAAGGTTGTCAATCTCGTGAACGGTGTTGATCTGAATGGCCACGTTTGTCTGCCCTGGCCTGGAAGATGTTTCTGGGGCATAGGCACCCGTAAGTTTGGCAAGTCGATCAACCACTTCAAGCTGCAGCTTAAGGAAAGTTGCCTCCTCCTTTGAGCCACGGGCGCGGGCGGCTCCTCCGGCGGCCATTTTGCCAATAAGGTTTGCCCGCTGGATTAGCTCAATCCGGCTAGAAGCAGCGTCCGGACCTTCCTCAGACCATTGTTTTCTGATAGCATAGATATGTTTCCGGACAGTTTCGGGCGAAAGGTCTACGGCAGTGGCGATTTCCGGCATCGGAACCCCCTGCAGGTGCAGGCCTTTAATCTTTTCTCGAAGTACGCCCAGTTGTTCAGCGCCAACGCGCCCACGCTTTGCCATAGTTGTAGTATACCAAAGGAAATCTGCATGATCAGTATCTGCGACACCTGCGAGATTTCTAATGAACGTACATGCAGGCTATGTAAAACTACGTTTAAACGCTGTCAAAACCATGCAGCGGAGCCCGAACTTTGCTATCCTTGCGACACGGCTTCTGAGCTTGTAGTGCTGCAATGCGCCAACTGTGGAGCAAGAATGCAAGAGTTTAAGTGCAAGCTTATTTGTGAATGTGGCTATTTTGCCTCCTGTTCCGACTATTATTGAGGTGGCTATGCATCGAGTTCCGATTGACGGCGGGGACCTACAGCGTATGCTGGCACGCGACTACCCGCAATTTAAGTCTATTAAGGACGCCTGCGCGGCTGCTGGGCCGGTATTTGGCCTAACCGCAGAGACAATGCGGTGCTACGCCTCCTCAGGCGTGCCAAGACGCAGTAAAGCATATAACAAGATCCGTGCCCGCCTCATGCAAATGGAGCAAGAAGAGGCAACGGCCATGCTTGGGGTGCAGGTTGCCAATAAGAAATTGCTGGAAGCTATTGACAACCAGGTCAAGGCGTTCGAAAATGCAGTTGAAAACCTCAAAAGGCTGCGGTCTGGCCTTACCGGCTAATCCGGTTATCGTGTAACAATAGGATATACCATGGCAAGTTCTGTGTACGACATCACCGCTGAACAGGGAGCAAACTACAACGCTACGCTGACCTATAGGGACAGCTCAAACGTGCTGATTAACATTACTGGCTATACCGCCAGGATGCAGGTGCGGAAGACCCTTGGCTCTGAAACTCCGTATTTGTCGCTGACTAATGCCTCTGGCATCACGCTTGGTGGGGCTGCTGGAACGGTTGCGATTGCCATCTCTGCCGCGACGCTTGCCTCGGTACCGGCAGGCAATTACGTTTACGATCTTGAGCTTATCTCTGGAGCCGGTGTCGTTGTCAGGCTTATCTCCGGAGACTTTATTGTCACCGGAGAAGTAACGAGATGAGCCCAGACGTCGACGTAGTAGACATAAATTTAACGATTACAGCGGCTACAGATAATACTGTTACCGTATCTCCGTCAACAAATTCAATTACGGCCAACCAGACAACCAATAGCGTCACGGTAGGAACCCTTGGGCTGCAGGGACCAAAAGGCGATGATGGCTTTGTTGGATCAGACGGCCCACAGGGCCCGCAGGGCCCACAGGGCGCACAGGGCGCAACCGGACCGCAAGGTCCGCAGGGAACCGGAGCTTCTCACACCACCTATACGCACAGCCAAAACACTGCCTCGTCTACCTGGAGCGTTACGCACAATTTGAATTGTTTTCCGTCTGTCATGGTTGTAGATTCAGCTGGTAGTGTCGTTTACGGCAACATTGAGTATCTTGACAGCAACAGCCTGCGGCTTACGTTCGTTGCCGCCTTTGGCGGTAAGGCATACCTAAACTAAGGGGGAAGCATGAAGTTCTTAACCAATCTTGACCTTCAGAAAAATGAGCTGCAGAACGCCACGCTACAGAACCTTGCCACCGACCCGGCATCGCCAGTTCAGGGTCAGATTTATTACAACACCGTCTCTGACGCCATCAAGGTTTATGACGGAGCTGCGTGGGTCACGCTTGCAACTGGCGGTGGCACCGTTACCTCTGTAACCGCCTCCAGCCCGCTCGCCTCTTCCGGCGGCAATACGCCAAACATTACTATCCAGGACGGCACGACCAGCCAAAAGGGTGCCGTACAGCTTGAAAACTCCACCTCCAGCACCTCAACGACTACGGCCGCTGTCCCAGCGTCCGTCAAGTCTGCTTACGACCTGGCCGCAAGCAAGGCAAGCACCTCAAACAAGCTAGGTGATTTTGCGGCAACCTCTTCTGCCGAGCTTGCTGGCGTTATCTCTGACGAGACCGGCACAGGCGCTCTGGTGTTTGCCAACAGCCCAACGCTTGTTACTCCCGCACTTGGGACGCCATCAAGCGCCACCCTTACAAATGCAAGCGGCCTTCCGATCAGCACGGGCGTCTCTGGCCTGGGAACTGGTGTTGCAGATTTCCTTGCAACCCCATCGTCTGCAAATCTTGCCAGCGCTGTAACGGGAGAAACCGGAAGCGGCGCCCTAGTCTTTGCCAATACGCCAACACTTAACGGCGCAACCATCACTGCCACAGGGCAGACGCCGACAATTCACGGTATCTACCTTCCAGAAACGCACGGAATTTATTTCGAAGGAACAACGGCTAACGACTTCGAAACGTTCCTTAATGTTGTTGATCCAACTGCCGACAGGTCAATTAACCTTCCAGATGCTTCTGGCACGGTTGCGCTTACTGGAAACAAGCTTAGCGCTTTTGCCGCAACGTCATCCTCAGAACTTGCTGGCGTTATCTCTGACGAGACAGGCAGTGGCGCACTTGTATTCGCGAACACGCCAACCCTTGTCACGCCAAACATTGGCGCAGCAACTGGTACAAGCCTTGTGCTTTCTGGTGACCTGACGGTCAACGGAACAACCACCACCATCAACTCAACTACCCTCACGGTAGACGACAAGAACATTGAGCTTGGATCGGTAGCCACGCCAAGTGACGCAACCGCTGATGGCGGCGGTATTACTCTTAAAGGCACCACCGACAAGACGCTTAACTGGGTTGACGCAACAGACGCATGGACCTCGTCAGAAGACTTTAACCTTCTTACTGGCAAGGCCTACAAGATTGCTGGAACAAGCGTCCTCAATGCAACAACCCTTGGCAGCGGAGTCACCGGATCAAGCCTGACCTCGGTTGGCACAATCGCCACCGGCGTGTGGAACGGCACCGCGATTGCTATTGCAAACGGTGGTACTGGTTCGACCAGCGCTGGCGATGCCCGCACGGCCCTTGGACTTGCGATTGGCACGGACGTTCAGGCATACAACGCAACCCTGGCCGCAGTAGCTGGCGGAACATACAGCGGCGATGACAGCATTACAACCGTCGGCACAATCTCTGCTGGCACCTGGCAGGGCACTGCTATTGCCTCAACCTACGGTGGAGCACTCCGCTATAACACCAGCGCTACCTGGACGGCCGGAGAGGCCAAGACGGTCACCCACAGCCTTGGGACGAAGGCAGTGGTTGTTTCCGTGTACGATTCTGGCGATGCTGCGGTGCTCTGTGACGTGGTAACAGCAACCACAAACACCCTGACCGTCACAATCAGCCTGGCCGGGACATACCGAGTCGTCGTTCTAGGGTAAGATACCCCCATGGTAAGAATTCTTAGCGACCTTGTGCTCCCGGCAACAACGGACGACCTAACGGTTGCTGGCGCAATTACTGGAGACGGGGTCACAACCGATTTGGTTCATGGAATTACCCTTCAGAGAACAACAACTCTAACCGTAAACACATCTACTGACGCATCTGCAACGGCAATTACCTGGTCTAGCGCCGTAAAGAACACTGCCCTCTATGCATACTGGTCCTCTGGGTCAACAATTACCATCCCATTGACCGGCTGGTACAGCATCACCTGCCATCTGGCCAGCGGCGGCGGTCTTGGTACTGGTTTTGCATTCAGGCTATATGTCTTGGTAAACGGAACCGTGGTTGCAAGGAATGAAACCCAGGCACAGGCAAACACTAACAACGACACCCCAGCAATCTCTACAATTCAGTACCTAACCGCAGCAGACGCATTGATTTTCCGGGTATCCGCCTCATCGTCATCCAAGACCATTGGTGGATCAAGGATTTCTGGATGCTCGGTAGTCTATATGGGCAACATGAGCGCCTAAGGAGAGAATATGAGTGAAGCTGTTGAGATCAATTTCTGGTACGTAAATTGCTCTACGGATGGCTGCGAACTTGCTGGAATCAGTTTTCCTATTTCTGAAAACGAAGCAGAGTGCGGCGGTTGCAACACAGTGTATGCAAAGCCAGAATAGTAAAGGAGTAATTATGGACCAGCGAATCACAACCGAGCAGTTGATTTACAAGATTGGCGCGCTCACGCTAGAAAACGATATCTTGCGCGCGCAGATCGAGCAGCTGCAGAAGCAAGTCGCAGCTCTTCCAAAGCCAGAAGAACATGTTCATCCAACAACAACGGTGAGCTTTAACAGCATCAGCGATTAATTAGTTCATCGTTTTGTATTAAAGAGTCTGTCGGTTTTTGCCGGCAGACTTTTTATTTGTTGTTCGTTACGTTTTCATTATGTATATTGTGTACGTCAACCCCTGCTTGCGCTAAATGTTTGAGGTACAGATGTGACTGCCAACCAATCCCAACAAATTCTCCAGCGTCTTGAAAAAATTGAAGAAGAGATCACTGCTATGCGCGTTGAAATGGCAGAGACTCGTGGCGCATATCGACTTGCCAAGTTTGTCCTTGGCATTCTTGGGCTAACCGGCATTAGCGGCCTTATGGCCTGGATGTCAGGGCAGGCAAAATGAACACTAAGCTAATGACCACCATCGCCACTTTGTGGCTTATCTTGGCGACGCTTGCATATGGCCTGGTTGCCGGCCCGGCATCTGGAAGTCAAAACAACTATGTCGACCGAACGCAAGATTTCTGGATTAATCTTCCAGAGCAGGGCGAGCTTCACCTGTGGACCGACTTGTGCGACGACACCACTGCACCCTGGTGCCCCGGAACAGTTGACTCAATGCTCTGGCTTTATGACGGCACTGGAACGCTCCTTACTGCCAACGATGACTCGTTTACCGAGCACACTGGCGGCTACTCTCTTGCTTCAACAATTCGCATCTCCCTGCCCGCTGGCGAGTATCGAGTCCGTGCTGGCGTCTGCTGCGGCGACCCAGCGGCCGACCGTTTTGGTGGCAACCACTACTACCTAATCAGCAACTTTGCAGCCGAGCTTGCGCCGGGAACACCATCAGCAACATGGACGCCAACCCCGCAGCCCACCCCCACCCCCACACCAACGCCAACTCCGGAGCCAACGCCAACCCCGACTCCGGAGCCAACCCCTACCCCGGTACCTGACCCGTATTTGAACGCGCCAACCGGTCTTATGGTGACCGTTTACACCGATGGGAATGTTTATCTGACGTGGAATGCTCCAGAAGCAAGCGGCACCGACATTGAGCGGTACGGAGTGTTCTGGACCACCGGGGACCTTGCGGGCTGGGCTGCCGCTTCCAGCGAAACCAATATGGGCATTAGCAGCAACGTCTTTGCCATTACCGGCGGCACTGATCAAACCTACACATTTTGGATCAGGGCTGACAACGACACGCTAGGCATTTATTCCCCCATCTCAACAACGGTTTCCGTGTTTGTTCCGGCCCCGCCACCGCCAAGCCCGAGCCCTACACCTGAGCCAACCCCAACGCCGACCCCAGAGCCAACGCCTACGCCAACCCCTACGCCGACACCAGAACCACCAACACCAAGCCCTAGCGTGGCTCCTACACCCACGCCAGAGCCTTCTGTGACGCCGTCCCCGACCCCGCGTCCCAGCCCTAGCCCGGAGGTAACCAATGAACCAACACCCGAGCCAACACCCGAACCGACGGCCACCCCTACGGACTCTCCTGCCCCTTCTGTTGATCCCAGCCCTGTACCTACTGACACACCTGGACCAATTGATCCGGGCGCTGCAGTAGAGGCAGTAAGCGAGGCAATCGGAGAAGCTGCGGAAGCTATTGCCAGCACTATCGGTGATACTGTAGAAAACGTCGGTAAAGCCGTCACTGCGGTTACCAATCTCGGCAAGGATCTCAGCTCAGAGGAGAGGGAGAAGGCTGCGCCAGTCGTGGTTGCAGCTGTCGTGGTGACACAAGTAGCCCAAGCTGCAGCCGCAGCTGCGGCGGCCGCAAGCGCGGGTAGTTCAGGTGGAGGCGGCGCAAGTGGCTCGTCTTCTAATGGAAAAAGAGGGAGAAACTAAACATGCTTAAAAACGCAATCAACGATGTGATCGCTGGCGGCTGGACAATCTTTGGCTTGGCCATTGCTTGGGCAGTGCTTCCAGAGGGCGAGACCCGCGACGTAGTGGGCTCGATCCTGCTTGCCCTTTCCGGCGCATGGCTTGTTACCGGACCGCTTCGCTGGCGCGAAGACGACTAAGTAATTTCTAGCAAATAAAAAGAGGAGGGGCCTCACGGGGCCCCTCCTCTTTTATTTTACCCTATAACGATTATCCCTGGCGGCTGTCATCCTCAAAGTTCTCACCGGCAAGGCTGCCAGCAAGCTCGTCTGCGATTCCATCTCCGTCAGTGTCAATTGCGCTACCGGTAATGTGAGCCGTGCTCTCGGCAGCAGCCTTCTCATCAGCTCGGGCGACCTTTGCCTTGCCAACGCCAAACTTGGCATCTTCAGGGTTCAGGGCGCGGACGACAACCTGCAAGCAGGCGGCCAGACCAGCCGATACTACGGTTCGGAAATCCCCGCCTGAAATATCAAGCAGCGGGATGCCAAGACCAAGCGCAACGGCAATCGACGTTGCGATAAAGGCGCGTGCGGCCTCCAGGAGCATCTCGTCGATACCCGTGTTAGCCATGATCCATAGAACTGCGTTCTTAATGGCGCTCATGTGTACTCCTTCTATTACTTACCGCAAGTCGGGCACTTTGCCGGACTGACGGGCGCCGTTACGGGCGCTGGTGCTACTGGTGCCGCTGGGGCTACAGGAGCTGCCGCAGGCTTAGGCGCGACCCAACCCTTTGGTGCTGAAATGATAATAACATGCTTATGCGGTGGTGCAACGTGCTTTTTGCTTACGCGCTTTGAGTCGGCAAGGATCTTGAGGGTTGCCTCATCAATCTTGACGCCAAACTGCTCGGCACCCTTGCCGGAGCGCGTTGGGCACGCCCACTGCCAGCCATCGATTGGGTCGTAGACAGCCGCAGTCATGTGGCCGTACGTTCGAGTAGGTTGCTTCTGCTTGACCCACCACCAGCGCTGCCACTTGGCATGCCACGCGGAAACTTCTAGGCCCTTAGGATAGCCGGCAGGCTGCTCAACCCACACGCCTAGAGCCGCACCGGCCTTGGCGGAGTTGATGACGTCGTTCCAGTCCGTTGCCCAGCGGGCTTCGGCACCAAGAACCCGTGCGGTCTTAATAAGGTCCGCAAGCGTTGAGCCGTTATCGCTAACGCCTTGCTTTTCAACAAAGCCGGTAGCCTTTGCCTTGGCGGCAATGCCGTCTGCGGCGGAAAAATCTTTGCCCGGAGCGTACTTAAACGCCCAAGACACTGCTGCAGCCATAGAAGACGGGCCGCAATCGTCGAGAATCCCACCTTTTTCCTCGTGATCAAGCTGGGACTTAACCTTAAATTTCATGGGGTACCCCTTTCATATATGTGCCTCTCGGCTAGCACATCATACGGAATAGGGCAAGGTTAGGCATTGCCTTCGAGTTCTGCGAGGCGCGCTTCAAGGTCATTGAGCCGGTGTAGGAGGGCCGCGATAATGACGCGCTCGTCGTATCCGTCCGGCAATCCTTCCCCATCATATGTAACGGCGCAGCCAAGCCCAGCCTCAGCGATTTCTTCGGCGATGAGTCCAAGCGTGTGCTTGCCACTCGGAACCACATTCCCCTCATTGTCCTTTTCAAGTGCTTCGTAGTGAACCGCTCGCAGGTTTTTAGCTGCCGCCAGCACTGCTGAATCAGCCTGAACAATATTTGTTTTTACGCGGCGAGTTGATGAGTCGCGGCGCAGCGCGTATGTGCTGCCGCTGGTCAGCACCCATCGTGCGCTGTTCGTTGTTGCGGTAGTGGTGTTCGCAATCGCCAACAGCTCGCCGTTGCCGCTGATGGGTACGCTCGTGTCTGCTCCAGTTAATGTAATATCGCCACCGCCTGAAGCGTTCAGAGCCGTCAAGGAACCTGTTGATTGGAAGCTTGAGCCGACGATGCTGGACGAAGCGGTGATACTTCCCGTCACGTCGACCGTATCGTTGAAGTCGAAGTTGCCGTCATGCGTGAGTCGGAATGATCCCTGCCCGCCTGGGAAAAAACTTTCGGCGACAAGGTTGGTGAAGTCTGTTCCGGCGGTGTTGTAGATGCCGAGGCTATCGTTGCCCGCTGAGGCGCTGAACGCTCGGATGGAGCCGCCGTTGCCGCCCTTGAAGGTGATGTCGCCGACGGTGCTCGTGTCTGATACGCCGATGTTGATGCTGCCAAGAACGCCGATTGTTCCATCAACGTTTAGGTTGTTGCTGACGTCAACACCGCTTGGCGCAGTAATGTCGACTGCTGTTGCGGCAGTAATGTTGACTGGTCCAATTACAGAATTGATTGAAGTTGCAACATAACCCTCAATAATTACGTCTTCTAGGCTTGTGACCGTCGCGCTGATAGCCCCAGCCACAAGCGTCTCGTCTCCAACAATGACATATCCGCTTTGGCTGCCGTTGTACATTGAGAGTTCGTTGTTGTCGTTGATGATGTAAGCAGGCAAGTTTGTTGGTGTGCTCTTGTCGGTCAAGATCAACTCCGGCAAGCCGTTGCCAACGCGAACTTCTGTCAAGTCCACAACGCGATTCGCGGACTGCGTTGCAACCGTGGCAATAGTGATAGTGACCTTCAGATATGCAGCATCGGCAGGGGCGGTGCTATCTGTAAGGTCAGGGCTGGTCTCCCACAAATCTGGAGCAGTAATTCCTGTCGGTGTTTGCAGCAGATTAAATCCGTATAGGAGAGACTCGAAGGGAGTGCCTGTTGCTGTCACTCCGTCTGACTTGTAGAACTCGCAAGTTAGTTTGGCATTGGCTTGGGTGCTGTTGGTGGCGTTGTCAAAGGTTGCCTCAGCGTAAAACGAGAAGGAGCGAGATGCAGATGATGCGACAGGCACATAGCGCGTCAGCGTTGCGCTCTTACCAGTCAGCGTGCCACTAGCGACCGTGAATCGCAGCACATTTCCAGACGCTGCTCCAGCATCCGCAACAATCGCGGCGGTAATTGCGCCAGCACTATTCACGTCGGTGAATGTCCAATACGGCAGCTTGTTTGCGCCGCCAACGTTTGCATACGGGCTTGGCGGAGGTTCTGCAAATGAGCCATTTGCTACGCCAGCTTGTATTTCCCTTAAAGCAGCGCCGCCAAATAGCGTTGATTTCTCCCCATCGCTATCCGTGTCAATAATGGTTACGCCGCTATCGTTGGTAATTCGTGTTTGCTGCAGCACCAGGTCATCAGTCAGTTGGCCGCCCGTGCTAAGACTAAAATCTCCAATGGTGATGCTGCCACCAGTGACCGTGAGGTTGCTTGCTGTTACGGCTCCGGATGTATTGGCTGAGAACTCAGCCGTAGACGGATTGGCACTTCCTGCCCAAATTCCCTGGAAGGTTGGGGTGATAGCATCTGGGTAGCTGCCAACGCGCACAACTCCTTCTCCGGAGCCAATTGTAATTTCTGTGGCTGCAATCTCGCCGACGATGAGCGTGGAGTCAACCGTGCCGGAGGTAATGTGAATAGAGCCGTCGGCATTCTGGGTGTAGGACTTCAGCACCTTGATGGCCACTGGGGCGCCAAGGTCCGGAAGCACCGGGTCAACTTCCGCAAGGTCAAGCTCAATGTCCGCACCAAAGCGCTGCTTAAAGGTAAAGGTGGTGCTGGTGACTGCGGTAATGTATGCCACGCCGTCGATGGTCGGGGCGACATTTACTAGCTCGACATATTCTCCTACGGAAAAGCCATGTGCCGCGCTCGTAGTCACGACCACAGTGCTAAGCTCTGCTGGGTTCTCAGGCTCGTCAAAGGAGCGAACAACGCCAGTGATTGTGTGCGCCTTGCCAACATAGACAATGGAGGCGGTAGAGGCAGTGAGGCCGCTGGTGATGTCGGCCTTGCTGTAGGTCAGGGTGTTTGTGGCGACTGTTGCTGCGGCGTAGTCAAGTGGGCCATTGGTCGGTAGGTTAAGGCCAACGCCGCCTAGCAGGGTGCCGGTAGTGAAGTACAGGCCGGATACCCGGACGTAGTCGCCGGTGATTAGGCCATGCCCGCCAGGGAGCGTAAGGCTAACGGTGCCAGTGCCGGTTGAGACGGCAGTTGCCGCAATTGAGCCGCCGGTAAAGCCCATCTGCACTGCGGCATGGTCTTCTGGGGCCCCATACCACTTGGTGTTCCAGGAAGGGACGGTCTGGATAAGGCCGGCGCGCATAAGGTTGGCGTCAATCACGCCTGTTTTTATGTAGCTGGCATTAATTGTAGTACCGGTAGATCGGCTAGCGGAAAGCACCTCGTCGCTGCCAGCCGACACAAGATTTCCAGACGAGTCTATCTCGTCGGCAGCATTCCTAATAAGAACGCCGTCTCCGTCAATCTCAATAGCAGAAAATTGATTCCCAGTATTCCCGTAAATCTTGCCGCTAGAAATCTTGTCAAACATTATTGATCTCCAATTATTGGCTCAACGACACCCGAAAGCATGAGGCTGTCGGTAATATAGATCCATCCGGACTGCGCTGAGGCGTTAATGTATCCAGGTGGAACATACGACCAAGGACCAGAAAGCTTAACGCCAGTAGTTATGTCTGAGGAAACGGCCCTTACGCGATACTGATATCGGTAGTTAATGCCAAGGCCAGGGCCTTTAACCTGTGCCGTGTTGGTGTCGCCGTCATCAGTATAAGTCTGCGACCTTGTTGTAACAAGCGGTGCCCAAGCTTCAGCGGTTTTGGCCACGTTCTCGTACCAGGAGACAACTATAGACGGAATATCCTTTGTTTGCTTTGCTTTAAGTTCTGTAATGCCATGAGTTGCCGAAGCATATTGGTTAAATTTAATAGTCTTGCCAGAGTTTGTTACGCTGATTACTTCGTGTGATCCGGCCAATGAGGGGTTCTTAGGGCCTTTTGTTGTTTGCTTGCCAATTTGCCCACCTTTAATTTGAATATATGCACCAACGTCAATACCCGTTGAGCTAGCAAACGTCAATGAAACAACAGAAATTCCACCAGCCACAGCGGGAGTTCGCGTCAGAACAGTGACACCAGCTTTCATGTTCGTTTTGCTAAAAGAGGTCTTTTTTAGCTCTTGCCTTCGCCGCTCAATCTCGTAGCCCGTAATGCTTTTGTTGCTTGGGTTTGTAGTGTCAATAGACCATGAAAGCTGAACATTTTGATCTATAGTTGTTATTTTTCCGTCGTTATCTACTGTTTGAACAACCAGGTTACGAAGTTTAGTCGGGGCCATAAATTTAATTTTGCCGGTGCCAAGATTTTCTGTGAGATATTCTTTTTGCACAAGGATAATGGCGTTCTTTTGGAACGCTGGCTCCCCTGCAAGTTGCACGCTGTAGTAGATTTCCCCGCCAATAATGGTAACGGTCTGGCTCTTTACCACAAGAGGCTCAACGATTCCGACCTCACTCCAAAGGTATGGAATAATCGACCCAACGGTAAGCCTGCCGGCTGAAGCGTTATTTGAGTGAGAGAATTCGTATGACTCGATGCTTTGGCCATTCTCTGCCCAGAAAGAGCTGGCAGACAAGACGGCATCCTCCACGCTTTCTGGCGCGGTATCTGCCTTAGAGGCTTCAACAATTTTCCCGTGTGTGTCCCAAACCCCTTGAACATAGTCAAAGGTGTACCGGATAACTTGACCACTCTTAACGTACGGGGTGATAACGCTGTTAGATTGGTCAACTGTTGTGGCCTTGCCGTAGAGATAGAGCCTATTAGCTTGCGTTCCGCCCTGGCTAATGTTTTCTGGGGATTCATATGTTTTCATTGGCAAGATGGTATTAAGGTCAGGATCAAACAGCATCTCAACACTTGATCCAGGCGCAATACCATAGTCAGCAAATCCGTACTCTGCGGTAATCTTTACAACCTTTGGGTCTGCGTAGAAGTCGGTATAAGAGCTACTATGGCTTGTGTGATGAAAAATTAAAGCAGCTTTGACAATGCCAGCTGTGGTTGGAACCTTAACCATCCCCCACATCTTCTGCCAGGAGTTATTAAGGTTTACTCCAGCGCCAATAGTTTTATCTGACCCAACTTGCGCATCAGAAACATCGTAAAAACGAATTTTCAAACGGCTTTTTTCTGAGTTTGACGTCTTCATTAGAGCCGAGGCAAAGTACACCTCATTTGCTGCAACGGTAAAGTATTGCGACCTAGCAATTGATTCCGTTGACCCAGCGCACGTAGCGGCATAGCCGTAGCCGTATGGCCCAGATGAGCGGTTGCTTAGGACAAACGAGCCGCCAAAGTTCCATTCGTTTGAGCTAGCATTGCCAAACTTGTCTTCGTAGGTTGCATTTTCCACAAGGTTCTTAACGTCTCTTCGCTGGTAGTGAAGGTTCTTGTTGGCGTCAATCCAGTATTGCGATCCAGTCTTCTTGCAGATATAGTCCATGGCCTGGCGAAGCGTCATTGCATTAAACGGCTCCTTAGCCCGATTAACCTCTATCTTTCCAGGATGGTCTGCAAGATATCGATAATCGTTGTCCTCGCTTAAAAGATCGGAAATCGTAAAGTAATGTGCCATCCACGACACTAGCTGATCACGCTCGGCGTTTCGCAAAACACGATCAAGCACGTAGATGTTGCCAATCAGCCCGTCAAAGAATGACGTTGCCACTCCGGCATTTGTGTAACCGTGACCAACAGTGAAGTTTCCAAAGGCAGTGACTGCTATGGTTGACACTGTTTGTGTCTGTGGGGTTTCATCATTCTTTTGAATTGTTAGCAGTCCTGACCCTGCAAAAGTTTCTGAACCGCTCTCTGCAGGATACATATGCAGTGCGGCTGGGTTGTATGACACAAAGATGATTGCTGTTTCCCCAACGGTTAGCAACAGCGTAGTTGTAAATCGCTGAGTCGATCCTGCGTTATTGATGGTCATGAAGCAAATAGCCCCAGCGTCGTTAATTTGCAGCTCTCGGCGTTGGCCGGTTGTAATTGACCCGTGATGCCAGACGGTTCGATACTCGCCAGATGATGGAAGAGATTCTAGTTTAACGACGCAGATACAGCTCATCTTTCTGCCTGCTGCGTAGAATCCTGTCCCAACTGATGTTGCAGAGCCGGTTGCGGCAGCTTCGGTAATGTTTGAGCCGGCAAGAGAAAAGGTAAAGGTTCCCGCAGTTGCATCTGAAATTCCGTACGACCCATTAAGACTTGTATACGGGGCAGACGCGGCTACGGTAACGGTTTCTCCCTCAATAAACGCATGGGGCGCTTTTGTTCGAATCGTTACAACATTTGAAGCGCGAGAAACATAGGCAATTTCAGCGTATTTTGATGTTCCGATGCCCTGGAATTCTGACGATTCAAAGTCAACACTTTGCCTGCCCCCCATGTAGTCGATAGAGTCGTTTGGCATAGTAATGAAGCTTGTGCTTGGCGTTGCGGCGGTTCTAGACCCGCCAGAAACTGCATCCCACGAGTGATAAGGAATTGAAATATAGGCCCCCGCAGAAACGCTTATAGGAGAATTTGCCGTGTCTGCCCTGCTGTCAATAAATTTAACATACGACAATGTCTTTTCTGCAAATGTAATAGACGAAGCCTTTTTTTGCGTATCAGTAAGGTTTGTGTATTTTTGATTTGTGCCGGTACTTGCATAATAAATATTAGAAGCGGTTAGGTTGCTGCCCGGGGCCCCTACGCCAGTAATAATTTTTGCAGTGCCAGAAAAGCTTGTGTACGGCGATGGAAGCGTAACATCAACCACCTCTCCACGGTCAAAAGCATGAGCCGACGCGTCTCTTGAAATTGACAAGGCTTTATCCGTTAGCAAGACCTGCGCAACATTGCTTGTTCGACTAATCGCCCCAATGCGAATAGGAACGCCAGAGTTTCCAGGAGCAGAGCCAACCTCCGTGACGGTAAATCTCCCATCATAGGTAGTTGATCCGTTTACATGAATCACATCGCCAACATTAAAATAGGAAGTTGCACTATCGTAATAAAGTGTTGTGATTGTGTCCAGCCGCTGGCCAGAAATAAGCTTTAAGCGTTTTTCAAACGCCCCAACGGATTGCACGCGATTCAAGGCCACAAACGACGCGTATGCCGTTCCGCCGCTAGTGTATGTTCTGTTAGTGGAGTTACGAACCTTAAATGTTGTTGGCGTCGAATCTTCGATAATTGTAAAGCTTACGTTAAAAGATCCGGTGGAACCACCGGATTCCGTAATTCCGCTAACGGCAATCGGGTCGCCAATAAGAAACGTATTGTTGCAAGTATACGTTGCAAAAGTACCGTCAGACGTGGCTCCGGTTACGGCTGCCGACCGCAGCGAAAGGCCCGGGTCAACATTTGTCTCAATACGCAAAACGGTTTCAGATTGTTTGTTTGCTCGGAAGCCAGCAGAGTAGTCTCCCACTCGGCTATAGTCAACATTTCCAAGAGCAAGAATCTGCCCCGACTCAAAATTGTGATCAGAGATTGTTGTAATATCTAGGTAATTTGACGCCGCGTCATACGCGCCAATGCTTGTAAGGACGTACATCTCTTTAATTTCATTGTCAAGTCGATAGAGGCGCAGGCGTTCGTCTGAGTCAAGCGACCTTGGGTCGGCAGCTGCCCTGGTGATGTCTGACTTGCCCTCGGACAATGGAAGGAAGATCTTTGCCCCTAGCTTTTCTGGGAACTGGGCATCCGGAACATAATTGATTGGGCTAAAGCGCCAATCGCTGCCTTCGGTGACAACGTATCCGGTAGTGCTTGTTGGGCTGTCATAGTTAATGCCATGCGCAATTGAAACCCCAGAATAAGGATCTGTCTTGTTGACGTCTTCAAAGAAGGAGATAGTCCAAGGCGTACTCCGGCCGGACTTCTCATCGGGAATTTGAACCGTTCCGGTAGCTGCTCCAGAGGTAACCGTGCCAGAGGTTGTGGTTGTGTAGGTAATAGAGGTGTTCGCTACAACGCTGGTAATCTTGTACGTGCCGTTGAGGGCCGCATAGCCGGTAGGGCCAGTTGCAAGGGCAACCTGAACCGTATCGCCGACAATAAATGCGTGTGTGCCAACTGTAATGGTTGCTGTGCTGCCAGCTCTTGCCGCGTTCGTTACAGAAACCGGGCCAGCGTAGGTAGAAGAATTTGTTGCGGTATAGCCAATAAGTGAAAGAATGGAGGCAACTGTCCACGTGCCGTTATAATTGCTTGTCTGATCAATGCTGACCTTTTGGCCAACAATAAGGTCATGGGCGTCCTCAAGCGTTACGGTAATCACTCTGGTTGGGCTGCCGCCGCCGCTGCTTCCGTTGATGATCTTTGTGATCTTTACACCGTTTTTGTCGGCGTCTGTTTGGTATCCGCCACGGATAAGCTCGTAGTCATATGTCTCAAATGGAGCTTTGTACCGGTCAATAACAATCTCGTCAAGAAGGGCGGTATAGTCGGAGCAGGTGACTTTGGTTGTAATAGTGCCGCCCGCTCGGACCCTGGCAACCTCCATGACGACCCCGCCAAAGAGCAGGGTGGCGTCTTCGTAGATCTGAACCTCTGTCCGGGGCGGGATCTCAAAGTCAAAGGTGTGGTCGTTTAGGGCATTTTGCACCTTGTCATCTACTGTTGCCCCGGAGTAGCTGGACCAGTCGGTAATCGAGAGTGGAAACATGGTAAACATGTCGAATTTGGCCTCGCCCAAAGAGCCGTCTGAGCTCTCGGTGAAGGTAAAGGAACTATCCGCCCCGCCTTCTGAAAAGCTGATGCGCCGGGTAATGTCAAAGAAACCATCGCCCACAGGGGTATGGTTTAGCAGCTTGGGCTTGATCTTTACCGTTATCGTTCCAGTGTAGTTCATGATTTATGAGGGCCTTGCATATCCGGCTGAGCGTAGAGCACGCGTTTGCGCCTCTGCTACCTTCTTGGCTAGTTTATCAATATCTCCGGCGTTAGAGACGCTTGGGTTGTTGATTACTACAGATGCGTTGACGGTCTGGCCGCCGCCCACGGCGGTGACGCCCTCTGGCCCACGCATCTTGTGGTTTGGGATAATGCTGCCGCCAAGGCCGCCTGGAACCAGAAGCTCTGGGCCGCGCTCTCCGACCATATACCCTACGTTAGGCCGAACGGCACCACCAAAGGCACGCCCACCAATCTTCCGAAGTGGCTCACCAGAGAATGGAACATTTGATGGTCCGTCAAATGGGAACGGGGCATTTGGGCCAACGTTGTACACCGCTCCACCACCGGCCTGGATCATTTGGGTTCCCTGCTTTGCGGATTCTGGGTTGATGAAGCTAGTGTAAATCCAGTCGCCAAGCATTCCGCCAAGGATGCTGCCGATCATGCCGCCAATAAATGGGATTGGAATCAAATTGCCAAGGAGGCCGCCAACCAGCGAGCCGACGGTTCCGGCCACTGCTCGCCCCATATCGCCGCCGGTAGCCCCCGTCGTCAGAAGCCCTGCAATCATGGCTGCCGGTCCGCCAATCTTTGGAAGGATGCTAAGGAGGTTAAACCCTAGAGATGGAATGAGTTGACCGAAATTCTCAAAGTTACCACTAATGGCCATCATGGCAACATCTGCAAGGAATCCTGAGAGGAAGTTACCCTTTTTGGTACCGACAAAACTATCTGCCCTTGCGGCCGTACCCTTAAACCCGCCCTGGTCTGTGGTGTAAGTCTTCATCCCCGGAAGGTTTAGCTTGCCGCCAGTAAATGGTACGGCAACTTTTCGATATTTAGAGCCGTATAGCTCCGGCATAAGCCCCGCCCTAACAGCCCCAGGGTCCCTAATGCTCCTAAAGTCAAAGGCTCGAGCCACTTCTCGCGGATATTGAGATCGGGCAGCAGCAACGGGCCTCACTGAGGCCGGAAGAGTTCCCTCTGCTATTTGAGCCTGCACACGTTCGTAATCAAGGTCAAGCAGTTGGCCGGCAGATTGAAGCTTGCCGAACGCCGCCTGTGTGAAAGGATCAGCAGTACCCCTGTTGGAAAGCGGGTCAGGAAGTGATTCCTGGGTATGCCCCGCGAAAATGTCAGCAAAATGTTCCATTGGGTCTGCGCCTGAATAAATTGTTGGTAGCGGGAAGTTTCGCGGCATTGTATATTCCGGGCCGGTGGGGTTCGTAGGGATTCTGCCAAGTGGTTTGCTGTTCGCAGCATTGGTGGCAATTTCCTTAGCCCGGATAGGGTCAAAGCCTTGGGCAATTAGGCTTTTCTCATAGGCTGCAGTCAAATCTTTCATTTGCATTCTTTCTTGGAGGTCAGCAATATGCCCTCTAAGATCGCCCTTCGTCTTAATTATTCCAATGGTTTCTTTTAAATTTGATGGCTTGAAGGCTTCTAGGTACATCTTCGGCACGGTGTAGCGATTATTAGTAATAAGGTGTCCAACCTCGTGAATCATTGCATCCGGCAGTTCGGTTAGTGGCGTGCGCGTATCAACTTGAATATTATTTGTGTCAAAACGAGCAACTCTTGCAGCAAAGCCCGAATCGGGCCCTCCGTCGACAAGGTCAACAGTTAGTCGCTTGCTCGGATCTGATGGGTCAAACATGCCTTGCGGCGCAGCGGCAAGGGCCAACCGAATGTTTTCAGAAATTATCTTAAGCTTTTCGGCACTAGTATTTCCTACAAGGGTGTGAGGGATGCGTATATCCCCCCAATCAAAACTTATAAGGTCCGCAGGCAACCCCTGTATAGGAAAACTATATTTATTACCGTATTTATCTGTTTCGCCAATAATACCCTCAAACCTATGCTCGTCGATAACTTGAGAAAGAGATGTCCTATCCCTAAATGCTTGCACACCCGGTATAAGGCTTAGGATTGTGTCCAGCATGCCAGGCCTGAGGTCGCCCATAACTGTTCGTTGAGCCGGCTTGCCCCTCAGGCCCTCTCCCACCCTCAGGACCCGAGACATCATTCTTTCCTGCAGGTCAGCAGCAGGGTTATATGGGTCTACTACATCTGAAGATGGGAACTTGCTGAAAAGATCAAGCTGTTCGCCGCCGGACTTTGGAATTACCGGCGCGTCATCTAGTAGCATCTTGAGCGCTGGGGCGTCTACGGGCCCAAGTTCGGGGAAGAGTTCTGGCTGGGTATAGAGGAGGCGCTCTCGGATCAGTGCAACCTTATCCTCAAACGATCCGCCGCGAGGAATTGTCCTGGCAACACGAGTTCGCTCCGCCTCGATGTCAATGTTTTTAGCGCGCACTCCCTTAAAGTGCTCGTCGGCAGTGACGGCGTAGAGCGCAGCTTCGTCAATGTTAGTAAACACCCCTGCTCGAAGGAGAGATGCCGCCTGCGCCGCTCGGCCGGCAAGGATGCGGCCTGTCTCCTGCTGCCGGAGAATCGTTTCCTTTGCTGCAAGAATTTGCTCGGGGTCAACCGGCATACCGCCAGATGAGGCTCGCCAGTCGGCAATTTGCCTCTCAAGAACGTCAGTTGCGACTGCGTGATTTCCAAGGTCGGTAAAGCCCATTGCCGCAAGCGCAGCAGCCCGTGCTTTTGCTTCAGCGTCATTAAACGGCCGGTAACCGTTTTTGTCATCGATTAGAGTTGGCAGACCAAGGATTGTCTCGATTTGATCAATTGGAATGCCGCCAGGGATTTGGAACTCTGCAAGCCTGGTTGCGCCCTTGCCGCTCTGGGGAAGAGCAGAGGTAAAGCCTATCCTCTTGTTTTCCGGGAATGAGGCTGGGTCGGTTGCAAAGAATGGGAAATGATAGTCGCCGGATAGGAAGTCATTGAATGAGGTGGTCACATGAGGTGGCTTGTATCCCGGTCGGGTAACAACCGAAGTAATTGGGTCTGCTCCGCCCAAGCTCATGAGGTCAGAGGCATCTCCGCTGAGCAGGTTGCCCAAATGGCCGTAGTCGCCGGCAAGGCCGCCAACAATCGAGCTCACCACGCCCGTAGAAAGCGGTCGTGATCCCCTACCCCAAATGCCGCGCTTGACAATATCAAGGCCAGGATCAAGCTCGTAGGTATCTCGCAAGCTCATTGGGCGCGAGATGTTAGAAAGCTGGGACAACCCCAGCATATTTCGTGCAAGGGTTTCAAGTGGTCCCGGAAGCTTTCCTGAGCCGACAAGCCTGGCCAACGCGTCAGCGAGATCCGGCCCAGGCATGATTGACTTCAATCCAGCCCCGTAAAGAGCGCTCAGGATATCAACAAAGCCGCCAACTCCAGCCAGATTGCTGTTGCTCATTCCCGGAGGAAGAATCTGATGAATAAATCGGGTAGCCGGGTTGGTGTAGTCCTCAAGCCAGCTCAGCTTGCCGTCGTAGCCACGGCCGACGTCTGTGGCATCAACTGGCCCGCCCTCAGCTCGGCCGCCACCGAAGCGAATCTTTGGCATTGCGGTTGGGCTTGGCAAATTCAGAAGCTCGCTTCCCGGCGTTAGACTTGGCTTCGGAGCTGGGTTGTTGAATCCGCGATTGTAATTAAACAAGTTTCCAAAGAAGCCTAGGTCTTTCTTTTGGCCCATATCAATAGACTGCTGTGTTTGCTTTCCATCCCAGACGTTGCCAAAGAGGAGGTCATAGACACTGCCAGAAATCGCGTCTAGGGCAGTGGCAACCGCCGCATTTGCAGCAAACATTCCTGCGGTTGCCATTCCGCCGCTGGCTACTACTCCTGCAACATTTGGAACGGCCATGGCAAGTGCGCCAACATTCATGGCAATATTGCGCACCCAGGCACGAGCTGGAGACTCTCCGCGCTCGCTAGCGCCCAAAATGTCAAAGAAGCTCATGCCTGTACTGAGGATGGCGGTACCCCTAAACGCCTGGGCCATAACGTTTGCGGCGCTCTTACTTATAGCGTTGCCAGGCTTAAGTTTTATCTTTCCATCAGGGCCTTCAACCTTTATGCCCGGAACAAAGCCGCTCTTCGGCGACCATGTTTTAATATTTCCAGGACCCTCCCAATTGAATGGGGCAATCTTCCGAACGCCAATATCGTTCTTAAATCTGTCCCACCAGTTTGGGCGCTTGACTACGGCAAAGGCGTCATCTTCCTCAAACGGAGTCGTTGTGCCCCTGTTATAGCCAGTGAACTCGCCATTTGGTCCGCCGTAGATTCGACCAATGCCGCCAAGTGGAATGACCGAGTTGATCCACTTTGTATACATCCTAAAATTGAACGGGAACAGCCCCCATGGATCGTTGGTTGTTGTTGGCGTTGGGCCTGCTGTTGGTGTTGGGGTTGGAGATGGCGTTCCGGTAGGAGTTGGCCTTGGAGTTGGGGTTGGTGTTGGCTCCCATGACGGCTCTGGCGTTGGGCCCGGGGTTGGGTCCGGGACGAAATCCTGAGGCATGATGCCCTTGCCATACCCAACGTATCCGCCAACCGCTCGGCCGTATGCGCCGGCACGAAGAGCGCCAGCCGAAGACTTAAGTGTTGATGGGAGTTTATGGTTTGGCGTGACGTATCCGCCGCCCTGCTTGAACATGGTGAGCATCTCTGGTCCGCGCTCGCCAACCATATAGCTGGTGGCACTGGAGAGGGACCCGCCCATAGCCCTATTCCTGTCTGGGTTATACCCAGCAAGACCAGACATAACCATCTGAAGAAGGGTCTGGAACTGCTCCATAAACCCAGTATTCAAATCATCGTATTGGCCGGTTGTGTACTTTCCTCCTGGGGTATAGACATTCTGCATGCGCTGAAGCTGCGCAAGGAATTGGCCAATTTGGTTAAAGCGCTTTACCCGCTCTGGATCGTTTCCGCCAATCTCTGGCTTAACCAGGGCATAGTATTCACGGAGCTTTGTCTGAAGGTTCTTAGCATCAGAAATACGTGCCTTAAGCAAGTCCACCATGGTCTGACCCTTGATGGTTCTTGTCTCCGAGTCTGGGTTCATGATGGCGTTCAGCGCGTCTTGTGCCTTCTTGTACGCAGCAGATTGCGACAAAACGTTTAGGGCGGCAGTAATGGCCTTAGGAAGGGCGGCAAAGGTCGAGTTAATGTTTGCCTGCAACGCAGCCATGAAGCCAGAGGAGAACGATTCCATGAAGGAGTAGCCCTGGGCAGAAGCGACCTCTAGGTCAAGGCCAACGTCACCAAAGATGTCCTTAAGCTCGGTAGATGCCTTGGACTTGCTAATCTTGCCTTCTTGGATCTTCTTGAGCAGGTCGTCAATGCGCTCTTGCATGACGCGGCTACGCTCTGCCTGATCGAGCTCAAGCGCCCGGGCCTTCTCGTCGTAGAATTGGGTAGTCCCAACGTATGCAGAGCTGGTCTTGCCGGACTGGATGGCGGCCCCCATTGAGTCAAGACGTGCGCGCTGCTCATCTTGGAACATCTCACGTGCGGCGTCTCGCGCGGCGCGGGCGCGTTCCAGTGGATCAACGCTAGCATCAAACATGTCAAGGGCGGCCTCTGATGCCCTTGTCCTTGACTCTTCAAGCTGCTGCAGCTTTTCCATCTGCTTTGCCTGGGCTTGCAACGCTTCGTACTGCTGCTCCAGGACGCCAAGACGGATCATTTCTCCGTCATACAGAACCTCAACGTTTGCAAGTGCTGCAACCTTCTCCTGCTCCAGGGCTTCCTTTTCGGCCTCAAACAGTGCCTGGATGGCAACCTGTGCTCGGGACATGAGGCGATTAAGCGGGGTCTGGAAGGCTTCCATTGCCTTCTGCATTGCCTCTTGCGCCTGCTGCAGGAGCTCTCCGGTGGCGTCTAGGGCCTTGGTAAGCAGGCTGATGTACTTTGTTGCCTCGGCATCGCCAGCGCCATACCACTTTGCATAGAGTTCTTCAACGTATTTCTGATCAAGGTTAAGCGTCTTTGCCACTTCGTCAGGCGAGAACCCCTCTCGAAGCATTTGCTTGATCTTGTCCTGCTGCACTTGTTCCAGCTGGCCGATAATGCCAGTTGTGCTCATGGACCACGAAGGATTGTCCCGGAGCCATTGCTGGGCTCGTGATGGATCGCTGTCCGCAACCATTTCTCTGTTAATTTGCGTGTCGTATCTAGCAGCAGCGCCTTGAGGATCAATGCTTGCGCCCATAAGAGCAAATGTGCGCCTGAGGTACGTTTCAAGGTCATCAAGGAATCCGCGCTCTTCGGCATAGAGCTCCGGGAACATCTCCTTTGCTTTGTCTTTTCCAACCTGGCCCTCAAGGCGGGTCCTTGTGTCGGTAACAACTTTTGCCTTTGTGTTAATTGGGTTATTGTTAAATGCCGCTTGCGCTGCTTTTGAAAGCTCCCCAGTAAGGAAAGCCAACGCCATGACCGCACCAGCAATACCAAAGGTAAGCGCTGCGGTCTGTGCGCTTGTAGCTGCAGTAAGGGCGATGAAAGCGCCGTGCAAGGCCTCTGTTGCCATTCCAACCATCATCATATTGTTAAAGACAGTAGAAATGCTCTCGTCAAGACCGAGAAGGTTAGAGGCAATGCTGCCGAACATGCCAAACCCGGTCAGTACTCCGCCCAGCATGCCAAGGCGAGACCTAACGGCATCAATAATAACGCCGAGCTTAGCGAGCTTCCCGTTTGCTGCGGAAAGTTTGTCTCCAAAACCCTTAACTCTGTTGGTAACGCTTTCTAGCCCTGCGGCAAGTGCTTGCTCAATTTGGGCTCGCTCGCTGGCACCTACGGTGTCTAGGAAGTCATTGTATCCCTTTGGGTCGTCTATGCTGTATTTCTTTAGTTCCGCCAATCGTTGAGTTGCGTAATCTACGTCAACGCCAGTATTGAGAACTGAATCTACCCCGCCGGCTGGCGCAATAAATTCTCGACCACCCTTAGAGGCCCCTAGGGCTTCTATAAATGCAATGGCGCGTACAAGCGCCGGCGATGTGATGGTTTTGCCCGGCGTATTGTCAACGCCGAATCCGGATGCGACTAGGTTCCCGTCTTGGTCTTGCCTTTGGATAGGAACAAGACGCTGCATGCCATAGCTTTCTACGGCACCAAGGGCCTTGAATGCAAACATGCTGATTTTGAGTTTTGCCATTTGCTCTGCGGACCTGGCAGCAGCGTTAGCAAACTTTGTCATTGCAAGGGCAAGGCCATCAACCAGAAGTTTTCCGCCGACGAATCCAGCAAAGAGCACACCAAAGAGCGGAGCAAGAGGCTCAATAACCTTCATTATCCCAGCAAAGGCGGCCAAGATTCCGTCAATGACTGGCATTGCGGTAGAAAGTGCCGAGGCAATTGTAGCGGCAAGCGTCCCGATTGATGCGGCTGCGGCTGATGAGACTCCTGGGATTACCGAATTGGCGATTGAATCCGCTGAGCTAAGGATGCCCGGGGCAGCTCGGTCAAAAGCAGAGCGAACGCCATACTGGTTATTTTCATAGGCGTTAGCAAGGAACCCAACAAGGGCCGTGCTGGCTCCAAGAGTTGCTACAAGCGGGTTGCTACTGATAAATCCAAACAGGGCCCTGGCAACAATAATTGATGCGCCAAGCTTGCGGATAACATCATTAGAGAGGATCTCGGCCATTGCCTTAAATCCAGAAACCGAGGAGGTAATAAATGCGTTTAGAGGACCCCCGCTGGCCGTTACTGCGCCGCCGATGCCCCCAAGTGTCTTAAGCACGGCATCCATAAAGCCGCCGGCGACACTAAGTCCCTCTGGGAGGCCAGATCGGATTGCCTCCGCAACAGTTTTAACTGAACGTGCGAATAGCTGAGATGCCTTTATTGCCTCTTCGCCCTGGAGGAATGTTGCAAGGCCGTCGTTAAACTCTTGAGCCTTTGTTCCAGCAAGAAGGTCTCGCATAACCGAGAACAGTGGATTAAACGCTGTTGCAACAAGCGACTGAGACGTATCCGCAACAGTCGTCATTGCTCCTTGGAAGGTGCGTGAGAACGCCTTCATACCGCCGCCGTATTTTGCCTCCAGCCCCTGCAGGATCGCCTGAACTCCGCCAGGCCCAGAGAGGGCGCCGATGCGAGCAAGGCGGCGGATTTCTTCGATGGCGGACTGTGGGTTTAGCAGCTTCTTGTATGTTGCGCTAGCGGTTTGCCCAGTTCGCTCAAGCTCCGCAAGCAAAGCGTTGGCAAGAATTTCATATCCGGCGATACCAGCGTTTGCCAGCTGCATCATGTCGTTTTGATAGACGCGTCCAGCAGAGTTCATTTGTCCGAGTGCGTACGTTACTCGGCGGAGCTTATCGTCTTCGGCACCGAGTGCCGCAACGGCGTCTCCAATGTTTACAAGCGCCCCACGGAATTCCTTCAGGCCGGTTGTTGAGTACGGGTTGGTAAACGACTCGAGAATCGGCATTTGACCTTGGGCTTTTGCTTTAACGGAGTCAACCTCGAAGCCGAATGCTTGCATGCGGACGGCTGCAACCTCAAGGTCACCGAACCTGAAGTTTGTGACGTTGGCAAAGTCTTTAAGGGTTTGAATTGTTGATTCTGTTTCCCGCTGTGCTTCCCTTACGCTGCGTCCTGCATTCTTGAAGAGTGTATTAAATCCAACTCCGGCGGACTCAAGCATGGCGTTAAAGCCAATGATGCCGCCCATGAGGTGTTGGATTCCGCCGGCAAAGGCAAAGATTGCCTGCTGGCCAATGGCAAACGAAAGACCAAGCGAAAGAACGCCGGTTACGGATTGTGTCAATCCGGTATTTGCCTGGGTCAAAACATTTGCTAGCTGACCAAATTGAACGCGACCATCTTGGATGACAAGATTAAGTCGGCTGTTGGCGGCTCTGGCTGCCTCTGCCGCCTTGGCATTATTTTGGAACTCTGTAACTGCTTGCTGCTTGTTTACTACAGAGGCTTCTGCCTGGGCGCCGTACTGGACTTGTGCCTCTCGGTATTGCCCAACTGGGCTAAAGCGCTCAAATATACTGCGTCCGTAGGATGATGCAGTCCGCATTCGGGCCGCACGAGCCTCGGCTTCTTGGCGAGCCCTCTCAACAAAATCAATAGGTTGGCCGCTGAGCGGCACAAGTGAACCGCCAGGTGGAATGTTGTAGACAGGCTCACCGCCTGGCAGGCGGAACTGAGGGCCAGATTCATTTGGGTAGGCACCGGCAGGCAAGAAACCGCCACGGCGGGTTATTGGCAGTGGCATGCCAACGAGACTGCCCTTCTGTACTAGCGCGCCACTTTGGGCAATCTCGGCATTGATCTGTGAAACGGTAGACTGGAGGATGGTCTTTGTAAGCTCATTGAGCTGCTGCTGAACCCCCGGATCATCTGCGGCCACTCCGGGCTTTTGCCCCTTAATAATCTTTTCAAATGCTTCTGGGTTGATGGCCATGGCAACAGCCTGCTTCTCGGCCTCTGATGCGTTGGCCATGAACGCGGCCATCATCTCTGGTGTTCGGTTGGAGATACCGGTTATGCCACGAAGCTCGCTTCCTGGCTTGAGCAGCGAGCCGGTAGCCTGGATAAACGCACGCTGCAGGGCCTGTTCAAACGGCATGTTAAGGCCCTGGAATTGCTTGGCAGCCCCAGACCGAATGCCGCCCTCTCCGTATGATCGGATGGTTTCAGAAAGGATAGAAGCAATCTCAAGGAACGAGGTCTTTGGGAACATCTTGGAAGACTTGCCAAGCTCTCCAATTCCTGCCGAAACTTGGGCAAGCAGCTCTTGGATTGGAGCCCCGCCACCCTGCACCTTTGCTGCGGTTTCATGAATCTTGGTAGCAAACTCAGTAAAGAGGGTTGAGGCGGAGACAAGCGAGGGCTTAGTTTTAAATGCTAGCTCCTGAAGATGTGGTGTGAGTTGCGCTGCGGCAATGCCAACGCCAAGCCCGGGGGTATTGAAGCCTTGCGGCCGCGATTGAGCATATTGGTGAAAGGCAAGATTGGCGAGGAGGCCACCAGTCTTTTTAGAGATCTCTGCCTGGAGTTGGTAGAACATTGGGTCAGCATGGCTAATTCCTCTGCCGCCTTCAGCGGAAAGAATTCCTTGCAGGCTCTTTTCTCCAAGCTTTTCTCCCTTTGGCCCGTAATGCATCGCTGTGGCTGGCGGCGTATAGCCACCCTCCTTCATCCGCTCAAATGCACCGTGCGCAATTTCATGGATTGCAGTACGAAGAATGGCTCCTGAGCCTCGGTTTAGGTTTCCAATCTCCAGGAACCCGGCAGCTGCACCGGTAGTTGTCTGCCCCTGCAAGCCTTCACTCTCGCCAGGGAGTCCACGGAACGACGCCTTAAAGTGTTGCAAAATCTGAGATGCAAAGTTCCTTTCTAGGAAAGGCTTAAATGCCTCAGTAATGCCCGGAAGCACGCCCTCAACGGCCTCGGTCATAAACTTTGTATTGGCGGTGCGCGGACCGACAGAGGCGCTCTTACCAAACATGAGTCGCTCAAAGCGCTGCATTCCTGGGGTCCTGGCAACAGCCTCAGCGGCAGCCTGGGTAGCTGCTTGTGTTGCGGCTTGGGTAGCGGCCTGGGTAGCTGCTTGTGTGGCTGCCTGTGTTGTGGCAGGAATCAGGCTGGCCGTTGACTGGCCAGATGAGGCGGATGCAATGAGCGCTTGATGCGACGCAAGTGGCGGGACCAACAGGCCACGAGTCTCCATGAGGGCACGTGCCTTATTCAGCTCGGCAATCATTCCCTCAACGTGAGCCGAGCCAAAAGCATGACCGCCCTGCATGCCAACCTTAGCCAACTCATTGGCAAGATTTTTATACCCCTGAGTAAGGTTTTTGTTTAGTTGTTCCTGACGAGCCGGGTCAGACTCTTCGTACGGCAGGTATCCACCGGCACGAGCCTTTGCAGAGCCCTTAGCAGTTCCGGTTGCGCGCGGATTAAGGCGATATGAGCGTGCGCTTTCTGGGCGACGCATCGAAACTGGTTCCTCTGGTTCCTGTGGCTCTGGGGCCGCCGTAGGTGCCTTTGGGGGC
>Ga0164293_10000296_pt1 | contig 38090 bp, 41 predicted proteins | sample GEODES118metaG_FD_111487 | JGI IMG/M metagenome (GOLD analysis project Ga0164293, IMG submission 111487) | Eutrophic lake water microbial communities from Lake Mendota, Wisconsin, USA - GEODES118 metaG | ecosystem: Environmental > Aquatic > Freshwater > Lake | place: USA: Lake Mendota...
AAGCAACCTCCTCGGCACTTGGCGCTCGTCCTAGAACCCGCTGGTAAGCGTCAGCAACGGACATTCCAGTGTCATCCGTAGTGACTGTTGGAGTCGGGGTAGGAGTTGGAGTCGGAGTTGGGGTTGGGGTTGGGGTTGGAGTTGGGGTTGGGGTAGGTGTTACGTCAACCGTCGGAGTCAGGTCAACCGTCGGGGTTGGTGTAGGGGTCGGAGTGGGGGTTGGAGTAGGAGTCGGCGTGACTATATTTTTTGAGGCGTCATAGGCATTCAGATTGCCATTGAACATGGTGTACGTTGCGTAATCTGGGAAGCCGGCGGCGGTTGCAGTCTGCTGGTTTGTTGCCGCAGTTTTTGCTGTTGAATAATCGCCATAATTTCCGTTGTACTGCAAAAATGTTGCGTAGTCCGGGAAGCCTGCTATTGTGGCCATCCGGATGTTTGCAGCATCATTGTTCATTTTTTCGTAAGCGGCAAAATTCCCGTTAAATTGGATGTAGCTTGCGTAGTCAGGAAAGCCGGCCGTCTGAGCCGTCTGCAAATTTGCGGCGGCTGTCTTGGCCGTGTTGTATGCGCCGATGTCCCCGTTGTACTGGGTGTAGGTGGCGAAGTCCGGGAACCCCGCATCGGTTGCCAGTTTGATGTTGGGGTCAACTAGCTCTGTCAACGAGGAAGTTATAGTGCCCCAAGTTACGGGGTCCCCATTTTCGTCTTGCCCAATAACAAAATTTGGGTCAATCGTAGGTTCAACTTTTGTAACCCCGGCCGCATCTGGAGTTGCCGCGTCAAAAATTTCATTTGCTATCTCAATAGCAACATCGGCCGAAACATTTTTTAACCCCAAATCGTCGGTTATTTTTAAAGCGTCAACCGCTGAAATTGTTTGATTTTGGGTAGATGTGGCGCTAGTAATTTTTCCAGCTAAATCTAACGCATTTTGATCTGAGATGTTGTTCAAACCCAAGTCACTCATCATCTCTTGCGCTTGAGCAACGGTCAATGTGGATGTTGCAGCGGTAGCGGCGGCCGGGGTTGTAACTGCAACGTTTTTAACCGCCGCCGTGTTTATTACCGGGGCAGTGTTTTCGTCGGCTGCGTTAAACCGCTCGTTAACCTGCATTGCCGCAAGAGTTCCAGAAGTAACTTTTGAAGCAACGCCAGCGGCTAATGAAGCGCTATTTTGTGCGTTTGCTAGATCAACTTTGCCAGTTACGTTGTAGTCTTCTATAGCGGTCTGTAAGAATTCTTCTGTGTATTCTGATAAATATTCTTTTACCCCCGCCTTTACGGTGTACCCAGTACCGGTTTTAGTAATATCTCCGACAAGACGCCTAATTAAAGCTGCGTCCCCAACGCCGGTAGTTACTAAAGAAACAATTGCGGCTTCAGCGCCGTTAAGCATGGCCCCGCTTCTTGCAGCGTCCTCAGAATATCCCTTTTCTTTCAGTCGATCGTAACCACTACCTATTCCTGCGCCATAATTTTCAATGACATTAGCCGTAATATTTACACCTAGAGCAGACGTGTACCCAGCTATCTTGCCAACTTTAGTAGCCAATCCGAGTGGCAATACATCTTGCAAAAGTTCTTTTAGTGCAAACGATCCTGCACCAAGTGGGTTCTCAAATGCGCTGATAAAAAAGGTTGCTGCTTTTTTTCCTATTCCATCCGCAGCAGCAATGTCATTTTTAATATTTTGTTCTTGACTTTTAATTTCATTTGGCATTATCTTGTCGCCAAAGTTTTTCAGATCAGTTGCTTTTTTATAGAAACTGGAATTTCGATCCATCCCAGTGCTTAAAGTAACCGCGTCTGAAAAGAATTGCCCAAGTTCTCCGAAGGCAGATGCGGGCAAGGCAAGTCCAGTCCTTGCTACATCACCGGCTAATTTATTGAGTTGAACAAAACCGGCTGGCGCTTCGCCTGCGTAGGTGATGGACCCGCCAACAGGGTTTCCCAGTTCGTCTGTTTGCTGTACGATAACCTCATTCGTACTTGGATCAGCGTAAGCAGTTTTAGTACCCTCGCTAAAGATTGGTACGTAGTTGGCCTGCTTTGCTAATACACCAGCCCGGCTTGTGTTAATTTCCCCGTTGCCAATAACTTGCTGCGGCACCTCATTGGCGTAGTTCGTAGAAATTGTTTCTACTTTTCCTGTTCTCGGGTTTGTCCAATCAAAAGTTTGGTTTGGCCCGAGCGCTGCTCTCCAAGCGGCAAACGCCTCTGCTTGTGTAGTGGGCTTAGACGTAACTGATTGAGCCCGTGCCATTGCGGCATCAAGGTCCCCCCACTCAGGATCGTACGCAGTTTGAGATGCCGTAGGCGTTACCGTAGGCGTTACAGTAGGTGTAACGGTAGTTGTAACGGTAGGCGTTACGGTAGGCGTGACCGTAGAAGTTGCCGTAGGGGTAGGAGTCGGCGTTACCACAGTCCCGGTGCTACCGTCCACTGCACCGCCTACAGTTGGCGTTACGTAACTTGTTCCGGTGCTGCCGTCTGCCGCGCCCCCTTGGGTAGGGGTAACATAAGTTGTTCCTGTACTACCGTCTGCGGCCCCGCCTATGGTAGGCGTTACGTTTGTGCCACTTACAGGAGGAAGCGCAGTCCCAGTTACATTTGATCCTGTAACTGGAGTAGTTTCTGTTAAGCCGGCGCGTTGCAAGTTACCAACAACATCTATGTTTGGTTCTGATTGCCTTACTGTTTTGGCAAATGAGTCAATTTCGCTTTGCTCTACGCTCGGCCCAAACGCGGTTTGCCAAAAATCTAATGCGGTTGGATCTGGCTCCCTGCCAACAATATCCCGATAGAGCTGTGCAACAGCACCTTGCGCGGCGGGGGGGGGTGCCGAGGTTTGAACTACATCAAGAGCACGGCTTGGGTCCCTGTAGGCGTCGGCGATTGCTTTTACGTCCGGGGTCAAACCCGTTGCAGTGTCGATGTAATTAACAGCAGCTTTTTTACCTTCTACAAGCGCGGCATTTAGAGCTGCATTGGTAATGTCTCTACCCGTTAACGCTGCTGAAATAGAAGCTCTAGCTACGTTTTGGGCTGCTGGCGGTAGCTGGCTAAACCCCGGCATAGCATTGGTAATGCCACTTATTGCTGTTCCGATCGCAGCGCCAGCCAATGCATTTAGGGGATTTTGACCAGTTATCCCCGAGCTTACAACACTGGTGACGCCTTGCGTTATTCCTGATTTGACAAAAGCTGGAAGGTCAACACCTTGTAACGCACTGTTTACAGCGCCAGATACGTTAGACCCTACAAAGTTTAAACCGGCAGACAGCACAGCGCCTTTTATGGCTTCGCCTACATCCCCGCCGTTGGTGGCGGTTTGAATAATAATATTGCCAGCAAGCGCCGCAGCTACAGGGTTGGTGATCCCTAGTGCAGTGCCGATAGTCAGCCCGGGGGCAGCAAGAAGCCCGGAGACGGTAAAACCTGACGCAGCAGCACCAGTAGTAGCCGCCAGAGTAGTACCCAACCCACTCCCAGCCGCTGCGCCAGCATTTATTAGCCAAGGTATGCCGTAGTACGCAGCGGAGGCGACAAAAGCTACTTTGGCAATATCTTCCAGTGAATCAAGAAATTGCTCCCCCATAGTTGAGGGATTTTTGGGAATGTAGTAACCCGTTGTGTTCCCAGCAGGATCAAATAATGACCCAAGTTCTGGGCTGTGTTTAACTGCAAAACCGATGACGTTAGATGTGTCTTGTACCTCAGTGTTGTCGTCTCGCCCACCAAGTTTTGTCCCGTACCGTATGTCTACACTGTTAACAGGAACCCCAAGCGAGGCCGCAATAGTGGCTCGTGTAATTTGTGGGTCTATTTTTGCAGGAGCAGGAGCAACAGGAGCAACAGGAGCGGCTGTGGTACCGTAGCCAGAGTCATCGCCATAGCCCAAACCCTCACGGTAGGTATATCCCAAAGCTCTGCGACGGTACTCCAAAATATTCATAAGTTACCAAGCCAGTTCATGTTGTTTGAGTTGCCGGGTTAACCGCCGCCACCATGGCCTCGGCCCAATCAAACCAATTGTCGTACTGATCCGTGCGGGGCGTGGCCTCGTTTGCAAAAACGTCGATTGCATTCAGGCCATTGCCCCACAACTTCCAGTCCGTCTGGGCATCGGGGATCTGGAGGTTTTGAGCCCCGTACAGCTCGCACATAAGGCTTGCCCACGACTCAAACGTGCTGTAGCGGGGGTCATAGATCTGTGCAGGATTAAGCGCCATATGGCCTCGAATCGCCGATCTCGGCACTAAGCAAGATCTTGCCAAGCTGATAATCCCCCCCGGCCACGTCAGAGGTGAACTTGAGGCGCAGCTCCCGGCGCTGCTCTCGCATGTCAATTTTGCCGTTGTTGGGACCAAAAAAGTAAGGGTCGGACTCCTTGTCCTCGCCCTGAGCGAACGGGCGTCCGGTAACAATTACCGACATTTCACCGGATTGGATGAAATCCGGCTCAATCCGATCAAGTCGAATCCAACGGTTTGGGCCTTCTGCGGTAAGCTGGGACGGGCCGCCAGAGACCCAGCCAAGGTCATTAGTCTCAAACGAGCTGGGGATGGCCAACACGTTCTGGCCATCAATCTCGTCCGTGCCAATTTCATGTTGGTACATGGCAATGAGGTCAGCCGGGATTGAAAAAGTCAATGACACCGCACCCGTGCCCGTAGCCGCCGCCGACATTTGAATGGCCTGAAGGTAGATGGCCGACACAAGAATAGAAAACCCAGCCCCTGCGCCACCCAAACTGGCTGCCGTAGCGCTCAGGGCGTTGCCCACCAAATAACCCGCTCCACGAGCCGTAACGGTCACGGTGGTCACTGCCCCCCCGGCAACAACAATCGTGGCCTTAGCGCCCAATCCTGACCCTCCTGTGAGGGTTACGTTGGTGTAGGTTGCATCAACGTAGCCAGACCCGGCTGTAATAGCTCCAAGCGTTTTGATGTTGCTGGTTGTGATGGCCACCACGGTGGTGTTTGTCGGGATGTTGGTGCCAGTGATGACTTGGCCAATCGCAACTTGCGTGTTGTAGGTGTCGCTGTAGAGGAAAACGCTGCCAGACACCGTGTTAAAAGTATCAGTAAACACGATCTCAGCTTCGCTGACATGCCAGTCAGCAGCCACGGGGAAGGCAAACACCTGCGAAAAATACCCGGCAGAGCGCTGGGCACCGCGAGCCTCACCCGCGTCGTACCAAATGTTCTCGCGCACGTTGTAGATGATGGCGTCGGTGCATTCGGTTGCATCGCCACGGGGGTAGAACCACCAGATCTCGCCAAAACGCGGAACTTTTGTTACCCAAACTTTCTGACGCTGGTCGTAGTTCAGGTTGTCAAAGAAGTAGTTCTGGTTCATGCTGTTGGGGATCTCCTTGACCACACCGTTGTACAGCAGGAAGCGGTCCACGCCGCACCAGTAATAGACGCCGTCGTACTCAATTGCCGACTGGGAAGACAGGATTGAGGACTGGCTGCTGATGATGTCGTAGCGCCAGTATTGAGCCGGCGTCCCCGTGCCGCCAATGAATGACACGCGGATTAGGCTGTCAAGGCTCCAGAACAGCCCAGAAGGCGCGTTTGAGCCGCCCCTGACGGGTAGCCCTTGGACAATCTTGCCGGAGGCCACGTTGGTCGCATTGGCGTCGGCAGAGACCCAGTCGCTGGGGTTGCCGGCCGAACAGTTCTGAATCAGACCGTCGTTGCCGTACACGAACAGGTACGGGTGCAGCGACACAACCCCGCCAGAGACTGAGATGTTGTTGTTGAAGGTCAGGGTGACGGAGGCCGTAGCGGTTGCGTTTGCGCTCAAAACAACGGTCCACAAACTAGACACCTGCACAACAAACGTCAGTCCGGCAGTTGTCCCGGCCGTTGTAACAATTGCCGGCCCGCCATAAGTTGTTGACAGCGTGAAGGTGGTGGTTCCGTTTGTTGCAATGATGAAATAAGTCCCGGCAGAAATCCCGCTCCCAGTACCCGTCAAAGTTCCACTGACAACAATTGATTGGTTCAAAACTAGGGTGGTTGCGCTGCACGAACACTGCCCGGCTACTCCGGTTATGGCAACCCCGGCCAAGGTAATTGTGGTTCCCACAAGATCAACAGAAACAACGGTTGTATTTGCGGGGATTCCCGACCCCGTCACCGACTGCCCAGCCCCAATCAGCGTGTTTACTGCTGCAAAAGTTACATTGGGGCTTGCATTTGTAGTAGAGCCGGTATCAGTAAAAACGCCAACCTGCTGCATATTCAAGGCAGCAATGTCGCCAATCAGCACAGGCGTGTTGCTGTTATTGCTGATTGAGTTCAGGTTCAAACCCGGGTGCGCTACAAGCGACTGAATGCCGGCTCCTGAGACGTCATAGAAACCGTCAAACTGCCACAGGTTTAGGTCAGATGCGGTGAAATTGGTCAGCGTAAAGTTGTTAACACCAGCGCCAACGCCGTTGTTGTCAATGGTCAGAACTTGCAGACCGTCGTTGTAACCGCTGAAAATTGAGGTGAAGGCGTTCTGAGTGTTGACCCAGATCCCACGAGAGGGGCCCGTAAGCTGGTCAGAGATGACACGATAGCCACCAATCTTGCGGGGGCGACCACGTTGAAAACGCACCCACTCGCCGTCGGTGTAAAAAATTTTGTCAAAGACTGTGCCGTCGCGTTGAATGCCCGGCTTTGTGTCAAGGGTAAAAACCTTGGTTGCCATCAGAAAACCCCGCCCTGAACACCCCCAGTAAAGTTGCCGGTGCCGGGTATGTTCAGCCCTGTAGCCGTTAAACCAAACAGCTTGACGCCCAAGATTGCAATACCAAACTCACCAGAGCCGGGTCGGTAGATGCCTGTTGACGTCTCCGTTGCAAAGTTCAGCGACGGGGCTCCCACCGTGCCGTCCACCAAAGACACATTCGACGCACCAGCAGCGATCGTTGAGGCGTTGAGCAAGTTGACCGAGTCGCACAGCAGGATCACCTGTTGGCTCGCAGGTACGGTTGCCGTAGCCCCCCCACCGCTCGTGGTAAAGGTGATCTGGTAGCCGGGGCCTCCACCATTGGTCTGGTTTGTGATGTAGTACACCTGCACCGTCTGGGGCAGCACTACGGTCACGTTGCCTGTCAGGGTCCCGGTGTACTTTTGAATTACATTGGCGGCCTCGGCGGCGGTCAGGGTGTAGCTGCCAGTCACTACAGCCTTGGTGAGCTGGGTAAAGTTGAACTGGGTGCTACGGCCCAAGCCAACAGTGAAGAAGGCAGAGCCGGAGCAGCAAAGCACACAAGAGTCGGCAGGCTGCAATGAAATATTTGCAGCGCCATTAATCAGGTCACCGCCAGATGGCGCAATGGTCAGCGTGCCAGTCCCGCCGTTGCGGACCATCATGTACCAGTCGTTGCCCAGCGTGACGGCTGACGTTAGGGTTAGGGTGCCAGCGCCGCCGGTCCAGACATAGGTTGAGGCCCGGTCCGTGGCCAGCGCGGTGTAGTTGGACGCAAAGGTGTTGACCTCAATAGCTCCGTTCAAGGTGTTAGAGATGGCCTTGAGGCCAAATCCAGCAAGGGTGGCCGCATCCACGTTGGATGTACCCACGCCAAAGGCTATTAGGCCCCATGTGCCCGCCGTGGTGGCGTTGGTTGTCAGGTAAATGTACTTAGCCTCACCGGGGGCGATCGTGACGATTGAGCCGCCTGCGTAAGTCCTGACCTCAAAACTGTAAGACCCGACGTTGCGGAACAAGGCATCAATACCCACAGACGCCTGATTTGCAGGCGGCATGTCTAAGGTAAACGAGTCAAGCGTGAAGGTCAGCCCGGTAGTCGTGCCGGCCGTGGTGGCCACCGCCGTGCCGCCTAAAGTAGACGACAGCGTGAAAGTTGTTGAGCCGTTGGTGAGAATTATGTAGTAGGTGGTGCCGCTGACAAGGCCCGTTGACGTGCCAGTTAGAGTCCCGGCAACAACAACAGCTTGGCCAACAAACAGGCTAGGAGTTGTAGTGCAAGAGCACTGGCCTGCCGTGCCTGTAACAAGGACGCCCGCCAACACCAAGCCGCTTGACAGCGACGTGACGTCCATGACGCGGGCCGCCGCGTTGTCGGTGTCGCTCCCATTGATTGGCCACGAAAGCGTTGAATCAGCAGAAAGCGTGATGCTGCGGTATGAGACGTCGGTCGGCTGGATTACGGTTCCCGTGAAGGGGCTATTAAAACTCATTATGAATCCCTCACAATCGCCTGACGATCAGCAGCACGAATGACGTTCTCTGTCTTCAGGACTTCAATGATTTTGTCGTAATTGCTCTGCCACATAGGCATGCGCTCGTCATTCTTGAGGAACGGCATGGCTTGCAGCAAAGTGCCATACAGCAGCGCCTGTGGGGCGTACTGGGTGAACCAGCTCGATTGGTTCGATGAGTCCAAAGGCTGCACGCGCTCGTAATACAGCACCTCGTAGGAGTAGGCCAGTGTAGGGGTGGGACCTACCAACCAGTGCTCGTAGTCGTAGTCGCAAAAATACAGCGGAACGTCAGTGCTGGCAGCCTCTGGCCAATACTCGCGGATGTACTCGTAGGTCCGAAGCAGCACAGGCTGGCGCTTGCCTGCCACGGTGATGTTCATTGAAACAGTCTTGCGCCAGCGTGCAGGCTTGGGAATTACGTTCTCGGACGCAACCATGTTGCTTGTGGCCACAGTCAAGTTGCCAAGAAATTTGATCTCAGCCGCAATGATCTGCTCTGCCAGCATGATGAACTGCGGAATTTTGTCTAAAGTTTGGGCATCTGTGCGTTCCAGATAGGTCTGGATGTCATTGACCAAACTGTCGTACGTCATTACGGCTGCGACTGTCATTTTTTTCTCCGTTATCCGACGTTGCGTTCAAAGTGCGGGCAATCAACCAGCGACTTGAAGTTGCCTCCCCAACGATTTTTGGGGTGCAAAGACTCCCAGTAAACGCCCAGCGGAGCAATGATGCCCTTGTCCCAGATTATCCGCCCATCTTTGAAGAAGTTCAAGTCAATGGCGCACCTTTTGAGGTGAATTGAGTTCATGGTCTTTGACCGACCTGTTTTGAAATAGATAGCCTGTTGCTCTGGCGTCCGGGACAGTTCCCCGCCAGTAACCACAAAACCTTGCTCGGTAGCGTACTGGATCAGCTTGCACATATCCAGCAGGAAAGCGGCTTGTTCTTGACTTAGGCTCATTTTTTACTCCTCATGTCAGCCAATTTCTCAATCGTGCGTCCACCAAAATAAGCACCCATGATCAGCATCCCCCACTGACCGAGCAGTTGGACGTAGGACTCGTTGGCGTTCAAACCGAATGCGGACATCATGGCAAAGATGAAGTACCCCACGAAGATGGCTACAAGGCTCATAGGGCGAATATTCTTGGACAGCCAAGAGTCACTGCTCATATCCGCTTTCCAGCGGTCTGAGACGTTGTTATCCTCATTCTGAGCGGCTAGGGCAAACACCTTGAGTTCTTCCAACTCGGCTTGGGCCTTCATAATGCCAAGCTCAATTAACCGCTCCTCGTGATCGTACTGAAGCTGACGTAGTTTGGCCACGTCCTCCGGGGTCGGGGAATCAGGAATTTTTATCCCAAAGGTGTTCTCAACAACCTCTTTGCCCTTGGCTTGGATTGCAGAAGACAAAAGGCCCAGACCGTTCTGGGCCAACGTACCGAGGAGGGACGCAACTATTGGAATCATGGTCACCCTTTTAAATCAAAACTCAGATTAGCATGGCGGGGGTATTGAACGACACGTTCACCTTCGGGACACTTGTACTTGATCGTCGCTAGCAATGTAGCTGAACCCGGCGCAATCTTCTCTTTTCTCACCATCGTGAGTTGGTATGTAAACGTGTCAATCGTTGGCCCTGCTGGGCCGCTGAACTTGCTTGCGGTTGTCGTTGCCTCGTGCACCATACCTGCTGCGTCACGGATGCTTGGCGTAAAACTCTCTACTGAGCAGTCATCACGTTTTTTAATCCGGGCCACCGTGACGTTGATAGGTTGCCCTGCCGCTGCTGTAATCTTAAAATGCTCTGGTGACCACTCAAGGATAGCCCTGTCAAACCACCCAAACTTGTCTGCCAACGTGTACCCGCCGCCAATGGCTGCAATGCTGGCTGCGACTGCTCCAATGGCTTTGGTAAGGTCAATCATTTGTCCCGCCTATTCCACTTCATCTGCCCAACGTCAAAGAGGCATAAACGATGGCTGCCATACTGACGATCAAGACACCAGCGGTCTTCATGATCACGCCCTCAAGCCGCTTGAGCCGCGCATTGATCTGTGCATACCTCTCAGCACAAACGGCCTCGTGGCTCGTAAACCGGATGTCTATCTCGCTCATACGCCCATCTTCTTTCTGATCTCGGTTGCGGAGATAGCGTGAGTGGCAGCGTCAAACACTTCCTGCTCAATCTTGTAGCCCACATCCCTGCCGTAGGTGATGTTCACCACATTGGGCACAAGCTGTATCTCGTACTGCCCTTGGTACAGGGGGTCTAGGTCACGCTTGATCAGGTCTTTTACCTGCTCTGCCGCAAATGGATTGGAGCCGTTCCAGCCTTGGCAATCCCTGATCTGGATGATCACTTGGCCTGTTTTGGCAATCGCCCGGTCAAACAACGCCCTGTGCCCCGGATGCCACGGTTGCCAGCGGCCTAGCATCTGCACGGTTTCCCGCTTCCAATCAAACACAGGGCGGCGGCGGCTGTCTAGGATGTGCTGGCCTATGAACTCTGCCCACTTCTCTGCGTTCTGCTCAGTGACCCGGAAGTCATATTCCTTCGGAGGAATAAATGCCTTGTTGGTATCGTCAAAGCGGCCCTGATCAATGGTGTCTACCCAGACAGTCCAGTCTGCCTTGAAGTTGTTCCGCATCTCGACCAGCGGGGCCACAAAGTCGCAGATCACATAGTCGCCAGTGGACTTGAAGGCAAACTCAGCCATACGCAAGGACTGACGGATGCGGCCCTCTTTGCTGAAGTCCCAATCATTGAACCGCTTGCGGATGTCATCAGCGTTGAACCAGTCCACGCTGCACTTGTAGGACGTAGGAACGTGTTCAGATGCCCGGTAAGCAGGCATATGCTTCACATCCGAGTTGCACTCAAGGTACTTCTTCAGTGCGGTAGCAAGCATTGTTTTGCCGCTACCCGGCAGACCCATGATCAGGATTTTTTTCATTTGACTTTGTACAGTTGTTTGACCGCAAACTCGGGTGCTGGTTTACGCCAGAAGTCTTTGCCAGCGTACTTCTCCCACACTGATTTAGGAAGTATAGAGGGGCGTTCTTGCCATGTCACTTCCTTGCGTACCGTGTGTAGGCTCTTCATATTCAGGGCTTTGTCAAACACCTCGTTCTCGTACTCCACGTTTTTGAAGTCGTGGTCAAAGTATTGCTTGCCAATGAACTGATACAACTCACGCATCACGCTCTCAGGCTGCTTGCAAAGCATCTCGTACTCCACCAGCATGATCATGTCGGGGTTTAGCAGTAGACCCTCTTCCAAGAAGTAGTAGGGCTTGACCACTTGGCCTTCTTTCTTCACATCCATCAGGGCATCGCACCTTGTGGTGACTGTCTGCCGCGCTTCATCATCGGTCAGGGTTGCACCGTACAAGGAGTTCTTGGCTGAAATGCGCTCAAAGCTGTCCAGTATCCACGGCAAGTCACGCACACAGCAGATGATTTTGGTCTGCGGGTAAAGGTCTTTGAGCAGTGATGTCTTAGATGTCCAGCCCCGGCTGGTGTCAAACACGGTGTTTGGCGTGACCGCCTCATAAAACGCATTGAAGATGGACTTGAGGATATGCTTGCGTCTGGCTTCATCAATCAGGTGGTTGCTCTCACTGCCCGTGATGACGTTGATAGTTGAGGTGACCAAGCCTTGCACGGGGGACGAGATGTCTGCATAGAACTCAGGGTTCTGGCGCAGAATAGCCGAGAGCAGGGTCGAGCCTGACCGTGGCAAACCAGAGATGAAGAAAAACTCTTTCATGCCTGTGGAATCCAGCTAATCGTGGCCTCATCCCACTGATAGCGTACATTGCCGCCGTTCATAATGGCATCTGCTGGCCTTGCTACTGGTGCAGCCCAAGTCATTGTGTCCAAGTAGCCAATCCATGATGGGTAGGGCTTACGGGCTTCATGCTCTGCGGTTCTGGCAGCGGTGTACTCTGCCTCGGTCAATACCTGCAAAACGCCAGCAATGGTCGTGTCGGCATCGTCATCACAAGTGCCGTAGTACCTTGGCGCACGGAGGTATGTGCCATCAGGCGCTGTTGCTACAGGCCATGTAGAACTGTCGTGCCAAATGTGTTTATAGCCCTTGACAGCAGGCATTGATGGGCCTGTGCGTTGAGGTTCGGCTGTGCAGACTATTTTGGTTACTGCGTCTACTTCGGTAATGCAAATGTACATTGTGATGCTCCTTAAAATTAAACTGCAATTCTGCGGATGGCTCGGACACTGTATGAACTGTCTTTATTAAAAAAGTTGTACTGGCCCCCATCAGAGAAAAATTGAGTAAATGCGGCTGTTGAACTGCCATCTGTACTAGACCAGTAGTTTGCAGGAGTAGACGCAGAAGTAAACGCTTGAGCGCCGCCCAACTGAAACGCAGCCGCTGAAGTTTGTGCTGGTGTTCCAGCGGTGTAATTGGAAGCCCTAGCTGGAACAGCGTTTGCATTTATGCCAGAAGATGTAGTATTGCTCTGTGTTCTAGGTTTTAAATTGTAGTAACAAACTTCCAACTCGTTTTTAGCCGGCATATACCAATCGCTGAATCCACCAATTACTGCATCGTTACAAAAGTGCGCGGCAGAATAAACGCTGCTACCACCATCCGCAACCATGTCAGCAGTATTTTGTGGGCCGTCAATAACGCTATCTGCACCCGTAGCCGCTGTGTTTGTGCTTTTCCAATAAGTTACGGTTTGTGCAGATGATATAGGGCCAACAATTATGTAGTGTGTAGCTACGCTGCTAACACCAATTTGACCTGCATAGAACCCACCGCCAGAGGCTGCACCAATAGCAGGTATTGCGGGAGTTACGGAATTACTTGCGGCACTAGCTGGACTTGTACCGCCGGGAGTTGAAGCGGTAACTGTAAACGTGTAAGGAGTCCCATTTGTTAAACCGCTGACTGTTATGGGGGACGCACCTGTGCCAGTCAGACCGCCGGGGCTTGACGTTGCTGTAAACGTAACTGTACCCGTACCAAGGTCAGATGGCGCGGTGTATGTTATCGTTGCAGAGCCTATTCCCGCCGTAGCCGTCCCAATCGTAGGAGTGCCGGGGCTTCTAGGCCAGATGCCTTGCTTTACAAAGTCTGCTGCTTGACCAAGCGTCCAAATACCTTTAGCCGCTGCGGTTGTCGGGGCTGTTGGGTTCTTGGTGACGATGCCGCCGGGGAACTGTTTAATACTCATGGCTGTTCCTTAGACTGCAACTCTGCGGATGGCGCGGACATTGTAAGTAGCAGTTTTAGCGGCGGCATATTGATAGCCTTGATAAAAACTGTTTCTCCATGCGGTTGCTCCAGTATTTTCAGTACTAGACCAATATTCAATAGTTGAAAACGCCTCTGCGCCAGTAGAAGTTACAAATGCCGCAGCGGTAGTTTGCGCTGGGTTGCCAGAAGTGTAGGGGCTTGTCCTAGCTGGAACAGCATTAGCATTTGCTCCAAACGCATTAGGAATAAATGTTGTTCCCGGTTTTAAGTTGTAGTAACAGACTTCCAATTCATTTCTAGCAGGCATATACCAATCGCTAAACCCGCCTATAGTTAATCCTTCACAAAAGTAAGCCGCTGGATGGGTAGCATTGTTCATGTTAGAACTGTTTGTTGGGCCATCAATAATTGATGATGTTCCTGCCGTGCTTGTATTGGAATTTTTAAAACTTGTTGCACTTTGTTGTGCGGAAGATACTGGCCCAACAACTAAGTTGTAATCAGCTACACCATTGCCTGCTGTTGATATTTGACCCGCAAAGAAGCCGCCGCCAAGTGCCGAACCAACTGCGGGAACAATTCCCGTCCAAATTTCTTGGCCCCTAGCTTGCATCTGCTGAGTGACTGTCCAGATTCCAGAAAAATTAGGCATACGTTTCCTTAGACTGCGACACGCCGGATGGCACGAACTCTGCGTGCGCCGTTCTTACTGTTTGTTTGAGCAATTTGGTAGCCGTAACTAAGGTACTGTCTCCATGCGGCTGTTGCAGAACCCTCCGTACTAGACCAATAACTAACCGCTGCAAAGTCCTCTGTGCCTGTATCTTTAAAATCTGTAGCTGAAGTTTGAGCAGGATTACCAGTTGTGTAGTTACTTGCTCTTGCAGGAACTGCGTTAGGATTTATACCTGAACTAGTATCATTTACAGTTGTTGTGGGTTTTAAATTAAAATAACAAACTTCTAACTCATTTTTAGCGGGCATATACCAATCGCTAAATCCACCAATAACTAAGTCATTACAAAAGTGTGCAGCAGGATAAACAGTTGAGTTTCCGTCAGCCACCATATCAGCAGTATTTTGAGGCCCGTCTATATCACTGTCTGCACCCGCAGTAGCTGTGTTTGCGTTTTTATATGTAAGAGTTGTTCCCGCTTGTGCAGAAGCTACTGGGCCAACAACCAAGTTGTAATCTGCAATTCCATTACCAGCCGTAGAGATTTGACCAGCAAAAAAGCCACCACCAAGGGCAGAACCAACAACGGGTATGGGTGTTGCGCTATTACTCGCCGCACTCAAAGGACTTGGGCCATAGGCATTGGTTGCAAAGACTTTAAATGTGTATGCTGTGCCTCCCGTTAAGCCGCTTACAGTAACAGGTGAAGATGCGCCAGTCCCAATCACTCCATCAGGCGTTGAGACAACTGAGTACCCGGTAATAGCCCCACCACCCACATCAGATGGCGCAGTGAAGGTCACAGACGCAGCACCACTCCCTGCCGTAGCAGTGCCAATCGTAGGGGCGTTAGGAACCTTCAGGGGGTTGTACCCCGGCAAAACAATACCAGCTTGATAGCGCATCGACATGGTGCTACCTCTAAGTAATTACTTCATAGCTGATTGTGTAGGTCAACGCGCTGCCCGTACCCGAGGTAATTGAGATTGAATTGCCCTCCATCAGGTAGATCGCAGTCGTTTTGTCCACAGCAATCAAAGACGCATTGGCAGGCACAGACACTGCTGACACGATGGGGTAAGCCGTACCGCCAGAAGGAGCAGAGCCTTGAGCTACCGCGCCGTTGCTGTAAATCGCCACCGTAGCATTTGCCGCAGACGCTGTGGTGTTAGCCACAACAATCTGGTTAATCTTAAACACCGTGCCGCTGGATGCGGCGTTAGGTACAAGAACAACTGCGGATGTACCGCTAGGTACGTAGTAAGTTGTCGTGCCAAGAATGGACGTTACGTTGACTATGTTAGGGTTGCTCACAGGATTCTCCTTTACGCATGATTTGCATATTTGCCATGATACAGATCACGGGCTTCGGTTGAAACAAGGTCTGCCAATTCAAGGTCATCAAAATAACCAAGGTGTTTTATCTTAGTTTTTATTGACACGTAGGACTGCCATTTTTTTACGCGTTTATTCCACGCAACTCCTTTGCATCCAGATGTGTTGTTTAAAAACAATCTGCGATTACAAGTATTTTCAAAGGAATTAACAGGTCGCAAATTCTCTATCCTGTTATCAGTTGAGTCCCGATTGATGTGATCTAATTGATCCGGAACAACTCCGTGATGATACAAATAAATCAGCTTGTGCATACACCAATGCTCACCACGAATTGTAGTTGCGCCGTACCTGTAGTTACGAGCGCCTGTTGGTTTTGTGCCAACCACAGCACCCGCATAGTTACCGTTACCCATTGTTGAATGGCGACGAATTAAATTACCGTCTTCACGGTAGTCAAACATCTCCTTCACCATTTCTTGGGTAAGCGCCATGATGGTTCCTTAGAGGCCGAAGATCATTGAAAAAGCGATGGCCTGACCTTTGGTGGCTCCGCTTGTAGCTGCATTACTTGCAAGCAACTTGACAGTGCCTGCGGAGTTTTTAAAGTACAGCTTTTCATCAAGCGTGTTGAGCGCCAACTCGCCAGCAACAAGATTGCCAGCAGACGGTGTTGCCGCCGCAGTTGTGCTGAAGTACAGCGATATGGGTGTGTAGTTTGTTTGTGCCATGATAACTCCTTAAAATGTCCCGCCAGCAACGCCATAGATTGTGCCAGTTCCGCCGTTGGCTATTGGGAGAATGCCGGTTACGCCCGTTGTCAGTGGAAGCCCCGTGGCGTTAGTCAACGTACCGCTGCTCGGCGTGCCCAGAGCGCCACCATTGACTACAAATGCCCCTGCGGTGCCCGTATTGACCCCCAGAGCCGTTACAACGCCTGTGCCGGTAGTCACGGTGCTTGGAGCAACTCCAGCGCCTCCACCGACCATTAAAGCGTTTGACGCCAACAGCGCTGATGTGGCCCAAGTGCTTGTGCTTGTGAAGTAGGGTACACCGCCGCTTGTTCCGGCAACCGTCAGGGCCAAAGTGCCACTTGTCGTGATTGGTGAGCCGGCCACCGAGATGATGCCGCCCGTGAATGACTGGGCAACACTGGTAACTGAACCTGTACCTGCCGCTGCCCAAGTACCATCGCCACGCCAAAAAGTGGAGGAAGTTGCACCAGTTCCGCTGTTTAGATTGGTAACGGGTAGATTGCCAGTCACGCCCGTAGTCAGTGGCAATCCAGTTAGGTTGGTAGCAACACCGCTTGTTGGCGTACCCAACAATGGCGTCACCAAAGTTGGGCTGGTAGACAGCACTACGCTGCCTGTACCCGTACTCGTTACCACCCCTGTACCACCATTGGCCACGGCCAAAGTGCCGGCTAAAGTGATTGCACCTGATGTTGCAGTGCTTGGCGTAAACCCAGTGGTGCCGGCGCTGAATGTCGTTACACCACCCGCTGCGCCACTCGAGGCCAGAGTGATTCGGCCCTGCTGGTCAACCGTCAGGTTTGCGTTTGTGTAAGCACCCGGCGTTACTGCCGTGTCCGCAAGAGAGATTGTGCCCGTGGAGGTAATTGGGCCGCCTGTAAGGCCGGTTCCCGTGGCAATTGAGGTAACGCCAGAGCCTGACGCAAATGAAGTCCAAGCGCCGTTGTAACCCTCAAACAAGCCTGTCGTTGAGTTGTAGCGGATGTTCCCTAACGTAGATGTTCCACGCTGGCCCGTTGTTCCAGCCGGCACAACAACACCCCCGGTGCCGGGAATTACGGGGTCAGTGGCCAAAGAAACCGTTGGGTTGCCGCTTACGCCAGTCCCGTTTGCAACGCTAATTTGGCTTGCAGTGCCTGTTATCGTTGAGGAGGTGATGCCGCCAGCAGTTGAGAGCGTTACCAGTCCGTTAAAACTTGCATTGGCAAAATTTAGAACCTGACCGCTCAAGGCGATGGTTGGGTCACCAGATACGCCAGATCCGTTGGAAACCGACAGCCCATTGCCGCTGACGGCTATAGAACGGTTTGTAAGGTCCGTAGAAGACGTTTTTACTTGGAACCCAGTACCGGAGTTCACTAAGGACAACAAAGCGCCTGTGGTGCTTATATTGAAGAGCCCTTGCGCTCCACCGTCCGTTATTGCCAAGCCATTTGTTGCACCTACATACCGGCTGTTTGCCAACTGGGGTGTCTGAGCAACGGTCAGGTAGGTGTAAGGCTGCGACGGGGAGGCGGCGATCGCACTTGTGGTGGTCTGCACCGTCACGCCATTTTGGACGACTGGGACCGCTTCCGTGCCCGTGATGGCATCGGCGGCGGGAAGCTGGAGGATAGTGACTTGTGCGGACATTATGTGCTCGTGTTGTCTGGCGGGTTCGGTGCAATAGTGTCCCTGTTCCCGGTAGATGTTGGAGTCTGGGTATTACCCTCAGTCGAGATCTGATACACGCTGGTCTCGCCGCCCGTGATCAGATAGTTGTCGCCGGCACCAATTGGGAGATCGGGGCGTGGAAACCGAATTGTTATTCTTTCGGTTTTGCGAGCCGGCAGGCGGTAGGGGTCAAGCTCATCTGCACAGCCTTCGTTGCACACTCTGAGACCCGGAAAGTTGGGGTCGTTGCGCATCACAGCATGCGGGCGCTTCATCTTGCAGCGATCGCATATTGCAATTGCAATGTCAGAGTATCCGAGGGTGTCAAGAAAGATGGCCACAGGTCACCGTGTATATGGAGAGATATTAGGTGCAAAGTAGATTGGCGACCGATCCCGCTCCTCTTCCTCGGCCATGGCAAGGTACTTTGCCGCCTGACCCTCTAGGTACTGCACGCGGCTCATGTCCACGCCGGGCAGCTCGAGGCTCATCCGGTGAGCCAGCATCATCACCACGGCCTCGTACCAGCGCTGTGGGACCTCCAGCTCGCCGTACAGGTCGCCCACGTCCATGATCTGGCGTGAGTACCAAACAACCATCTGGTAGAAGGCGTTCTGGGGTGTTGGCCAAAGAACAATCTCGCTCTGCGGAATGGTCCGGTTAAACCAAAACTGGAACGGCTGGTTGGCCGTGAAGTTCTTGTTGGGCAGATTTGTGTAATCGTCGCGGTTCAGGCGAGACATGGTGATCTCGGTGCTGTTGTTGCCAAAATACAACTCTCGCAGGCTCAGAGTGGTCCCGCTGTAGGCCCTGATGCGGTAGTACGGCACGGTCTGGCCATTGACAATGTCGGTCCAGATCCACTCGTTGTCCACCACGGTAATGGACCCAAGATCAACCAAAGTCGCCCAAGTCACGTTGTCAAGCGAGTATTCAAGGATGAATGATTTTGTGCCGCTGGAGGCCGGCAGAAAGCCAATGGAGCCAATAAAAATTGGGTTGGACGGGCCAAAGTTGACAGCAATGTTGCCGTTAGCCGAGGTCTGGGTGCAGATCGTGTCCACGTCACCGTCATAGACGTTGCCAACCGTCCCGCCGGCCGAAGTTGTGTAGCTGCCGTCAGGGCGGTTTAGGTAGCGGTACAGGGCGTTGAGCACGTCATTGCCGCCCAAAGGGAGCAGGTACGTTGCGCGGTCAGGCGAGAAGCCGTAGACCTTCTTGCTGATGGCCCAATACTGGATGCCAATGTTGATCAGGTTGGACAGCAGGAAAAACAGCGACTCGCGGGAGCTTAGGACCTGCTCAGAAGTCAATTCTCCAGCCAACTTGCCGCAGCGACGTGCGCCGTGATCAATCAGCGTTTGGACCGTTATGACGGTTGTACCTACAGATCCTGAGTACGCCATATCAGCACTTCCATCTGTTTAAGGCTGCCGCTTTGCGTGTTGGCTTGCCTTTTTCATCTTTCATCGGCCCCGGCATGCCCGACATTCGTGCGCAAAATGAATCTTTGCGTGCGCCACCTTGGGGCTGTGGTGCCTTCAAGTTGCTGCCGGTTGCCGCATTGTATTTTGCCCTACCTTTAGCGGTCAACCCAGCGCCCTTGCTGACTGGCAGCTTCTCGCCACGGCTGACTGCAAGATTGACTTTTTTTTTGGTCATTTCACTTTGGCGGTCTTAGCCGACTGTTTAAAGTCACCAGCCGTTGGCGCACCCTTGCTGCCCACTCGGCGCATCTTTTCGCCAGAGCCTTCAGCAATTCTTTCACGCTTTGCATTGATGTTGTCATAGAGTCCGCCCCCTTTAAATTTTTTCCCCTCATCAGCCTTGGCAAAATCTTTGCCGACTTTTGTGGGGATGCCCACCTTCTTGGCGAACGCCGGGTTGTGTGCAACCGCCTCCATGAACTTGTGTTGAGCAGGAGATTTGCTTGGCATGGTTAGTCTGGGTTCTTGATGTAGATGCCTTCAAATTCAGCAGACACATTAGAAGCCCCTGCTGAAGCAATTGCTCTAATTTCAATGTCTGTCTTTTCAGCAAAAACAAGAGGGGTGTGCAAATCAAGAATGAAGTCACCATTACCAGCAACCCTAGCCGAAGTTTGTTGTCTAAAAACTCCGCCCAATGGACGCTGATTCATTTGAAAGTTTGTCCAAGTATTTGCGGTTGCGTTTCCAGATGTGTAGAAAACTCCCATCAAATACAAGGTGTACCCAGCAGGTACAGTCCAAAATGCCATTTGCGTTTGGTTTGCACCAATAGCAATCATGCCGTATACAGTTGCTGGTACGCCCGAAGTAACAGTGCCAGTGCCAGCGTAGATAGTTCCTACGGCAGTTGCACCAGAACCAGCGGTGGTTACATACATACGAGAAATACGCAAATAACTGTTGCCAGTGTTGACTGCTGTTTGCCCATCTAAAAGGACAGACTCGCTAATTTCGTTGTAATTTGCATCAAGACCAAAAATAGCAATTGATCTTGCGCCAGTGCCAGCCGACGCGTCATCCGCGCTGGAACTAGAAATTTTCATAACAGTTGCGGAGGCAGGATACACATATGTTCCACCTTGCGCCCAAACTGTTTCAATAGATGTACCGACATCGCCATTGATGCCAAACTTAAATAAGGCTTTGTGACCATCAACTTGCCCACGGGCTACTTGCAGTTCAAATGGCTCATACGCACCTTGGCGTGTTGCAGAAGAATAAGTTCCCATAAATCTCTCCAATTAAAAGCAGGGGCCGTAGCCCCCACTTAGACTCAGCAATTCACCGCACCGCCCCGCTTTTTTGCGGGAGTAACGGTAACTGACTCTTTTGTCTTGGTCACGCTGTCAGCAGTCTTTTTGGGCATGAAGAAGTTTTTTGCTTTACTCGCAAGTTCTTTCACCATGCCCAACGGGTTCAGCGCATCCTCAACGTCACGGCTGTACTTTGGCGCTTTGTCATAAGCGCCTTTGGACATGTCTTCCAACTTTTCAGTGGAAGAGCCTCCACCATTCATTTTTACCGTGCCACCACGCTTAAATGTTCCAGCAAGCTCGTTAATCCTTACAGGCTTGGAGGCAGGCTTGTTGCCTTGCGGCATCGCGACGGGACGGCCTGAGTTAACAGTACCCCCCGCCGCGTAGGCTTTTTTTGTGGCACCACCTTTTTTGTAAGCGGCAGACATGCTGTTATTCATCATGCCATCATCCATCATCCCGCCGCCCATCATGCCATCGCCGGCCATGCCGCCACCCATCATGCCTTTAACTTTGCCACCACTTTTGTAGCCGCCGCCGTTTGATTTGGCAACGCCCCCAGTGGCATATCCGCCTTGGCCTTTCACTACACCGCCGGTAGCAAACCCGCCTTGGCCGTTGACTACGCCGCCAGTGGCCATCTTGCCGCCGTGCTTCAGCTTGAGAGACGTGCCCTTGCTGCCTTTGTGCTCTTGCATGTCGTGCTGCTTGAAGGCCTTCTTGATCATGGCCTTGTCTTGCGTCTTGTCAGCCTTGCCGCCTTCCTTCATTGGGGCGGATGGCATAGGAGGCGGCATTGAGGCTTGCATTTGAGCAGCGCCACCGACCGGACCAGACGGGCCGGCACCGGACGGCAGGCCGCGCATGGCACGTCGGCGCATGGCCAGAGACGGGCGCATAGGAGCCTTGGCACCCATCATGCCGCCACGAGCGGGCATAGCGCCCATAGGAGCGCCCATCATGCCGCCGTCAGCCTTCTTGGCTACCTTGCCACCCTTTTTGAGTTTTAGCTCAACTGAGGGCTCTGTGGTCTCCATCTTGACCATTGGTTTAAATTGACCCATGTCGCTCTCCTTTTAGGCTTGCGTGACGCCAAAAGCGCCGATGCGGGTTGCGTTGGGACCCACTGCGATTGCAGGCAGGGCGATGGTCATGACCAAGCGCTTGATGCCGTCAGTAGCAGAGGCAGGAACGAACGTGCCGCGCACATCACCAGTGGTGGTGGTCGCAGTAGCCGTAACGGCTGCAACAGCAGTACCAGCGTTGTCAGCCAAGGTATTGTTGTAGCCAGCGTGGACGATGTAGCCCAAGTCGAGGATACGAACAGGCGAGCCAAGGATGTCAGTAGTACCGACCGCAATCGTTGCGCCCAAAGCACCGGAGATGCTTGCGGATGCAATTTGGTAGAAGGCCTTCTTGCCGCTTACCGTGGTCGATTGAACAGTGCCAGTGGCGATCACTTCGCTCATTGCTTGGCCGTAGTAGTCGTAACCAGAGATGGTCACGTTACGGTCGGTCAAAGTGCCCGTGCCTGAAACGATGCTGACTGCGCGAGGGCAATCAAGTTGCAACACCGTTGAGCCGCTGGCCAGCACCACGGAGGTCACAGAAGCACCGGCAGTCAACGCAATTGTTGACGAGGTGGTCTGAACAGCCGCAATGTTGCTTGCCGCAAGCGCCTGAGCAACAACATCCCAAACGTAGACGCGGCCCAAAGGACCAACGCCAACGCTCATCGGCGAGGGGTTGCCCAAAAAGGCATTGCCTGCACCAGTGATGGTTGCGCTTGCTGAGGTTTGCGAGGCGCTTACGATGTAAGTGCCAGTGCCGCCAGTACCAGTGCCAAAAGCAGTGATGTAAGCGATTGTGCCTACGTTTGCGCCGTCAATCCACATGCCAACGGTGATTGGATCACCAGAGAGCATTGCGGTTACGGTCAACGTGGTCGTAGCAATTGAGCCAGTAAATGTGGCAGAGTTGGGATATGCGTCAATGCCTTGATAGCCTACTGCCGCACCCAAAAAGAGATCATCTGAAAACTGAGGCATGGTCTGCTCCTTGAAAAGTTTGACCAATGTTAAAAAAAAGGGCGGGGTTTTTACGCCCGCCCCGTTTGGCGTTAAACGCCGGGCGTACCGTACATTGCACGCGGGTCGGTGAACCCGGGGATGTAACGCTCGGTAGCCTTGTAGCGCATGGAGTCGGTCTCAAAGTCGCCTTCCATGGTCTTCTCCAGCTTGCGACGCATCATGAGCTTCATGCCCTCTGGCGCATCGGTCTGGATGAAGAACGCGGTGGCGCTAGTCAAGCGGCTGATAACGGCAGCGCCTTCGTCCAGCAAGCCAATAGACTTGACCGGGTTCAGGTCGTTGTTGGCCGATCCGGACCGCAGCACGCTCTTCAACAGAACTTCAGCTTGGAAGACGTTGCCCGGGGCGACCACCAGTTGGCGAGGCACCAGACGGATCTTCTTGCCGTTGTTGTCCACAGCTTGACGGACTTGAATCAGCATCTGCTCCAGACTGGTCTGGCTCAGGTTAGCGGCCGTGGCCAACTGGTTGCTGAACGTCCCGTTCACGATGGGGTGGGCAGTGCTGATTAAGGACACGCCGTCGCCACCGGGGAAGCTGGAGTTGAACGCTCGGTTCAGAATGTTCGCGCACAGGGTCTCTTTCGTCTCGATCAGAGACTGAGCCAAGTGACGAGCATAAACCTGCCCGATACGGATGTGGTCGCCGTCTTCAACCAGCACTTTAGTCAACGCAAAGGCCAAGCCAAACACGTTGTAAATATAGCGCTGCAAGAAGAGCACGCCGCCCTGTTGGTAGCTAACGGGAGTACCGTCAGGCAACTGGGGAGCCGCGCCAAAACCGTACAGGACGGGTTCTTCGTGGTAGTTGCGGGGAATACCGTCTTGCTCACGGAAAACCCGTGACCATTCATCGGTACGTTGATCATAGACTCCATCGAAGCACTCGTTCATGATTGGTTCAACGATGCTTCTAAAGTCCGTACTGCGCATTGGTGCTGCCATGATTGGACTCCTTAGATGGCGTTAATGGTTGCAACGAACTGACTGCGCGAGACTTGTACTTGCACAACCGTGTAAGCATCGCCCCAAGCGTTGTCAACGCCGTTAGAAAGACCGATGATACGCATATCACCGACCGCGCTTGACCCCGCAAGGGAGGTGGAGATCGTGCATTGCGACAGTCCAATGGTCGTAGAACCAGCGGAGATGTTCGTAAAGTTTGCTTGATCGCCAATCGAGGTTTGAGCCAAGCTACCGTCTGCTTGAATGTCATAAACGATATTCGGGTCAGAGTAGTAGTAGGTCACTTCAGAACCAGTTTGGTACGCAGTGTTTGCGGTCCATTGGTTGCTGACGATACGACGGCCGGTTGTATCAGTGTACTCATGACCAGCAAAAGCGCCTTGGTAGGCGCTGCCGGCAACAGCACAGATGATGTTTCCAGACGTGTTAAGGGCCACAGGTTGACCCTTCAGAATTCCGGTGTTGTAACCGGAGGCAATACCGCTCGCAAGCGCCACAGCGCGATCCAGACCCGATGGGTGGAACGAAGGACGCAAGCCGAACGGAGCAGAGGTTGAACTCATATCTAACTCCTTTGTTAAGTCCTCACCCGTAAAACACGGGTGTTTGGACGTTTCGGTTCAAGTTGCCAAAGCCTTCACCTTCAACCTTACTCAGACTCTTGCCTGAGCTATCGCGGTTTCCTTGAAGCTGCTCAACTTGAATTTGGACTTTGTCCGCCTCCTCATTGGGTGCCTCATGGTGCATTTGAGTCATGACCTCCTGATAAACCTCCATTGGAAGTTTGTACAGGCGCATCTCATTGCACGCGATAAAACCTACGTCTTCGCCAGCCTTTACGCGGTAATTGTCGAATCCGGGTAACTCATCCGCTCTCACGGGAACATACCCTAATCGCATCCGCTTATCAATACTGTCGTAGCCATTGGTGGTTGATAACCAGCAAAGATGCCATCCCGGAATATCCGGAACCTTCGGCAGCGCACTTTGTGTCCATTCATCGCTCCACATCTTGCGACGTTCCTGCTTTGAAATGAACTCCTCTTCGGGAGCAGCCCGCGATAAATCTTGTGAAGATCTGCTTTCGCGACCACCCGCGTTGAGGGTTTTTTTGAGACGAGCATCCATAATGTTTAGTTCCTTCTGTTGCGGGCTTCAATTGCATATCGCTTAATCATCTTGTTGCGCTTTTCGGGGTCATCCCAAAAACCGGCATCTTTCATTGCTCGAACCTGTTCAGGTTCCAAAACAAATTGGCTGCCATTAACGCGACTAGACTCACGACTTGAACCTGTGACCACACTTCGGGGACTCCTTCTGGAATTCTCGCCAGTATCTCTAGTATAACGGTGAGGCAAGCGCTTTTGCAAGCGGTTGTCAAGTTCATCCCAATAATCTTTGTTGGCGGGGTCCCAACCCTCGGCAACAAGGCGATTGTCAATAACTTTGGCGATCTGGGTGTCCTCGTCCCCGGCATCCGGGTCGTACCAAGAGTTTCGTTCCATCCAGTCGTTGGCCAAACGCACCAATTTGGGGTTGGCCGGGGCTGATTCTGTTGAGCCGGCTCTGGCAACCTGCTCCTTGTAGTTGTTCATCGCCTCCAGCTTTCGACGGGTGTCGTACCAGAGCTCCTGAGCCTTGGTAAACGCATCCCCATCGGAGTTGTCCGTGGCCTCCTTCATCTTCCCTTGGGCGTATCGCAGGCGGTACTGCTCGTCCTCTATGGCCTTGTCGTAGCGGGCCATATCCGCGCCGTGGGTCTTGCGCTCTACAACGGACAGACGCTCCATCAGCTCCTGATTCTGGCGTTGCAGCAGACCAAGGCGTTGGTCCTTCTCCTCGTTGGTGCGCTTGATGTAGTCCTTTTTGGCTCGGCGGCGGTTACGGCGGGCCTCACGGACTGCGTCAGAGTCGTCTGGATGGTCAACGTCACCGGCATCATCAGCATTGCTGTCGGACCTGTTGTCAATTTGATCGGCTAAGTGGTCAGGCAGGTCAACCGTGACTGAGCCGTCTTTTTCCTCAACGACGTTGAGATCTTCAGTTTTTTCTTCGGTAGTCATAAGAAAGCCCTCACTTTAAGAGGGTCACCCGTGAGCTGGGCGATAACTTCGTGGTCGTTTAGGACCATGAACAGGGAGGCGTCTTCCTGCGAGTCCTCGCCGGGGACCTTGACCTCCCAACGATCTCCGCCCCACTTGGGTACGCGGATGTAATCACCCACTGAGCACCAAGATCCCTCTGGCCAAGATGCCATCGTGTCACGATGTTTGAATGCCAGCGGTCCTATTGCGATGACTTTTGCCACCATGTTTTGCCATTTTTCGGTTTCCTTGGTTTCTTCGACCAAAATAATTCCGGATGCAGTTGTTGCCTTTTTTGAACGACGGAGTTGTACCAAAATACGTCCGCCAAGAGGTTTTGCACCGGGATCTACGCTCGGAAATGCCCAAGCCATCTCAGCTTCGTTAGAAGCTACCGGGTTACTCATTTTCATCTTCTTTCATCAAATTATTTAGAATTTCGAGGGCCTCTTGCAGGCCCGCGTTGTGGCCGACCAGTCGGGTGTAAGACTCCCAGTTTGTCGCATTACCAGCAACGAGGGACGAGGCTATTTCAGCCTGACGAGCCTTAATTCCGCCGATCAAGTCGGATAGGGTTCTCATTTTTTCTTAGCTTGTGACAGGCCTCCTGACTGTTTGGTTGGGGTAGACCCCTTCATGCTCTGGCCATCAAGCTTTTCGCCCATAGCCATGCGTTTGTGCTGGGGGACCTGCACGCTCTTTTGTTCCTGATCACTGGTTGCCATAGTTAACTCCTTGGGTTGGTTCAGCCTTGACTTGCTCAAAATTGAGCTTCGCCGCATCGCGTGTTAAGCGGGCTGTTTCGATGCGTTCTTTCATGTCTCGGTCGCCAATAGCAATGGCCAGCTTGAGTTGCAGGTCCTCCATGGCTTCCTTTTGGTCTTGCTGCAGCTTGGCCATGTCGATTTCAATCTTGGCCGCCAGAGCCTTGTCCTTGAGGCCCATCTCTGCCTCGTCGCGCTTGGCCCGGCGCTGGGTCTCGGCCATGCTGGTGTCGAGCAGCACCTTGGTGTCCGGTGTCATCTGTGGCTGAGGTTTGAACTTTTGCAGGTTCTGCACCAACTGCTGGATGATTGGCATGATGCCCTTGAGCGTCTCGTCAGCGTCCATCTCAACGTGCTGCGAGGCCAAGGCAAACAGCTTGTCCACCGCCTTGGGGTCCTTTTGCAAGTCGTAGTCTTGCAGTTTCTGGCCCATGGCCTTCTGGACGTAGCCCGTCATGCGGCTCAAATACCAGAGCACGATGTGCTGCTTGATGTGCTCAACCGCCTTGGGCAGGTATGTCGGCGCAATAATAGGGTTGCCGCCGAAGATTGGGCTCTTGGCAAAGTCCAAGTGGGCCTGAATGTGGCCAAGATGGTCCTGCTCGGGGTAGGCGTAGGCACCTTGACCGATTGCCATGGCGACGTTCTCGTTGGCCGAGTCCATTTTGACCGGCGACGGCACGTCAACCATGATTTCGTTGATTCCGGGCACTTTTATCTGCTTCAGGAAGCGCTGGATCACCACTTTCTTGTTGAACAGCTCAGGGTTGTCCTTCATGATGGCCATAACCGCTTGGGTTTGGGCCATTCGCTGGGTTTCACTGAAGATGTGGGGGTCAGAAACCGGAATAACGTCGGTCACGCGGGCAAAATCCTCGCGTTTGATGTCCAAATCCTCCACAACCTCGCCGCGCTGCATGTCGTTCAGATACCAGCGGTTGATTCGGCTCAAAATCTTGAGCACGCGAGCCTGAGACTCGTGCAAACGGGCATGGATGGAGCTAAAAACAACCGCGCCCTGTTCAATCAACGCTTGCGTGGTGCCAACCGGGGTGTTGCTGTTGACATCAGCAATTTTTTCCTCTGCAGTGGTCACAACACCCTTGGCGGCGTTGGTCAACCAGCCCAAAAGCTCAAAAAGCACGGGCGATGGCGGGTTGAACGGCATGGGCATAGCCATTTTGCGCACGTCATCTACGCCCGGGGCACCCTCAATCTCTACAACCTGCGTGACTTCAATCTCTTGGGACTGGCCAGAGATCTTGCCGCCCTTGAGCTTCAGGAGCGTCGCAGCGTTGTTGATGTGGGCAGAGTCCAGCAGGGCCCGCAGAGAGCCTGTAAGGGCCGCTGAGAGGCCTCCAATGAGCTGTGGCAGGCCAACGGCGTATGCGCCACGCCATGGGATGAACTTAAACTCAATAACCCAGTCCAGTTTGGTGTAGGTGTCGTCACCCTCCTCCCAGTTGCGGTACAGGCCGATCACTTCCGTAGAGAGGTCGTCAATCATCAGGATGTACGGGGCCATCTCGCCCTTGGTAACGGGGTCGTCGTCTAGTTCCAGCCATGTGTAGATGTGGTACACCCGGCGCACGGCGTCCTCGTTGTCGTTCTGGGACTTGCCCTCAACCTTGTTTGTAGCCTTCTGCGACCCGGTCATCTCCGGATCCATAGTGGCACGGGTCATTGAGGTCTCGCGGTACAGGCCGGAGTTGATGCGGCGCTTGTAGTCCCAGTCTGAGATGTCGTCCACCTCGGTAAACCGCTCGGCCGTGTAGAAGTTGCCGGCGGCGTAGGGCAGTAGGACGTTGTCGATGGGCAAGAACTGGGCGCAAGGTCGACGTTTCTTCTCGTCGTACCAGAGTTTTAGGTACTGCGAGCCGCCAAGCGGGAGCTGGGTCAGCATTTGCTCCTGCTCGTCGCGGAACTCTTCTATCTGTTCCGTCAACTGCCAGTTCATGAAGTCGCGCTTGCGCTCGGCGATCGCGGTTTTTTCCTCGTCAACGTCTCCCAAGATCTTGGTTTTGGTCGGGCCGTCAGGCGGGAACATCTCTTTGATAGCCCGGGCAGCAAAGTCAATGCAGGTTTCAGCCATCACGGGGTGGACTACCTTGGACGCGCCATTGAAGTTGGCCCCGCCGGGTGCATCGTTGCCCATGCCGGTACGCTTGATGCCCTCTTCGTACTGCTTGTCGCGCTGCTTACGGGCGTCCTTGTCCTTTTCCACCAGTTCGATGTAGCGCAGGGCCATAGCGCCGAGGTCAATGTCTTGGATTAGGTCGCTGTCGGACAGGTTTTGGTAGAAATCCTCGTCTTCCATTGGGCCCTTGGTGTCCAGCGTGACCACCACGCTACCGTCTGGCAGCTCCTCTAGCTCGGCATCATCCATCTCAGGCATGTCAACAAGCTGCTGCTCCTCTTCATCCCCTGACTCAACGTCCTGATCGGGGTTGCCGCCAATGAAACGGTTGAATTCTGGGTCTATAGGGAATTGGGTTGCCATGATTGGTTCCTTGTGCTACGATTTAATTCCACGTTACACGCATGGAGAGCGCAAATGGACAAATACGATCAAGCAATTGAGTTTTTAAAGGGTGTTGACCCGGGCAGCTACTTTGATGAGTGCGCTGAGTTGATGGAGGCGTTGTTGGCTCGTGTTTACGCGCTTGAGCAACCAGCCCTGTCCAAGACCGAAATGGCAGAACGTAGGAAGCAATCGTTTGGTGCAGAGGCATGGTATAGGCGCAACGGTCAACGGCGGTCTTCGGCCATGCTAGACGCAGAGTAGCCAAGCGCAGCCAGAGCCGCAGCAGGGGTGTAACCTTGGCGTATAAGCTCAACTGCTTTTGGCCAGTCAGCATCACTAAAAAATCGTCGGGTTTCTTGAATGTCGGCTCGAGCGTTAGGCAGCGCTGCGTCACGATTCATCTTAGCCCGAATGGCGCTCCTCACGTTCTCAGACTCGCCTAAGTTGAGAGCCACTTCAGGAGGCAGGTACGACGCCTCCTTGAGGAGACCCATTGTTGCTTGGCCGCTAAATGGCTCGCTGGCCCTGAAACCTTCCGGGGTGTACACGCCTACACCCGGCCCGTAGCCAGAAGTATTAAGCGATGGCTCCATCTCGGACGGGTAAATTTTTTGCAACTCGCTACCTTTTTCTTTCATCAGCTTTCTTGCATCTGCCGCAGTTGCTTTGGGGTCAAACGGAAACACGGTTGCTCCACGGCTTGTTGGCGCAACGCCATAGCCAACGTCTCCCAGCGCTTGCGTCAAGGCACCCATTTGCGTCTCGTTTGGCATTACGCCAGTGTGGGGCTCGTCCAAATATTTTGGGTTTGCCCCTCTGGTGTCTAGCACCAACGAGTTTTTGCCTTTAACGTCGGCCATGGTGTTTGGCAAATTAAAGCCAAACGCTTCTTGCGCATCATTCAATGCGCGAAACCTCTCTCCAAATTCCATGGTATGCCGGGTTGGCTCGGCCACCAATCCACCGCCGCCCGTTGGGAAGTCCAACAACGGTCGAGCAATCTTGACGGGCTGGTGCTCGGCAATCTTGGCACCCTCCGGGAAATAAGCCCCAGATGCTTCAAGAGTTGGCAATTGCCGATAGCCTAACGCACTGTAAATTGCGTCTCTGTTCCCGGCACCGACAGTTCCCATGTCGCTCAAAGCGTATTCCGGAGCTGGCATGTCCCATCGACCAGTATTGCCGTAGGCTACCTTTTGCTCATACGGAGCGTCAATCATTTGCGGGACGTGTCCGGTGCTGGCCCCGGGGATCGCCTCGTGCGTGGCCGACCCGGTGTGCTTGTAAAAATAGTCGCGTGCCGTGTTGTTGGCATCGCGCAGGGCCATCTTGATGCCCTCCAGCTCGTCACCGGCATAGCGACCCTTTAGACCACGGCCGTGCAGATCTTGACCTTTACCGTAAACCCACGGCACCTCTTGAATGTGCGGTCCTTGCCAATCGGAACGGCCGCCGGTGCCTGCCGTGTTGGCGCGGTCGACTTGCAACGCTGTCTCGGCGTCCATAAACGGGTGCATGGTGTCGGAGACGCCAGCTTTCCACGGGTTGCCCTGAGGATCGGTGTAGCCCATTCCTTGGGCACGGCGGAAGTCGTTAACGCCAAACAGGCCAGTGTTTGGAACACGAGGGTCATTTTTTTCACCGTACTCGCCAATCTTAAAACCCAAATTTGCTGGTCGGCTCTCGGCCACTGCTTCATCAAGGTTGCGCATACCAGCGCCACGGTAAGCCATGCCCGGCTCTCCCGCAACGCGACTATTTAAGTGTTTGAGCGCAAATGTCAGCTCGGATTCTGGACTGACTCCTGCCGAGTAAACAGCATGCTGCTCGAGCGATCGGGGCAATTGGTAAGGCTCGGTGCTCTCAGCAATACCCTGTTTGGCTCGGTCGTACCATGTCCCAAGGCGCTCGGGGTCAGCGAGGCGGACGGCCTCAACAGCGTCGGCAAAGTCAGTGTCCATGCCCTTGCGCATTGCGCCTAACCCTTGGGGGCTGGTTACAGTGCGGGGTGCGCCAATGTAGCCGGCGTCAGTAGGTTTGAGGTGCTTGCCTGCGCGGGCGGACCTGAGCACCGCTTCGTCGCCCAAGTCATTGGCCATCTTTCGGTAGTAGTCAGGAGTCACGGCAACGCGCTTGCCGGTTGACTTTGGCGGTTTGCCAGATTCTTCAGGGGCATTACCAGCGTTCTCTTTGGCCGCCTTATCGGCTTTTTCCACTTTCTTTTTGCGGGCGGCTTCCTGCTCCTGCTTCTGGCCAAACTTTTCCATAACGGCCCGCTCTTCAGGCGTTCGCACCACAATAGGCTCTACCCCCTTGGGCACCTCGTCAGCAACGCCCAGCAGCTTCTTGACGCCCTTGATGCCGGCCTCAACAATCTGCTTGGGAGCACCACCACCAGCCATACCTTCAGGTGCTGCTGGAACAGACATCGGCTGCCCGTTGCGCTCCAGTATGGTCAGGCTCTTTTCTTCGCCGGGGAAGGTAACAAAGTTGCGGGTTCCTTTACCAGCACCTCGGCTGGTAGCGTCTAAGTATTTAATGCCGGGGATTCCTGCTTGACGCAATGCTTCTGAAACCGATGGAGCAAGATTTCCTGAATTTGATGTACCACCAAGATAACCAACTGCACGCCCAGCACCGCCTTCTAAATCACCCATTTCTTTTAATCTATTTATCCAATTTTCCCTAAATTTTTCTGGAGTTGCACCCTTCATTTGCATACCAATTGGCTTGCCATTTGATCCAACATAAGCCATAAAGCCGCCATCAGACGATTGGCGCAAAGTTAAACCCATACTTTCAGGAGTCAAGGCAGACAAAATATTTTGTTGCTCACTTAGAGGCTTGTCGTAATCTAGCATTTTAGCTATTTGCTCGTCTGGTAGGTCTACTTTGTAGAGAGCGCCGGGGTTATGCGGAACATCTACAATTTTTATGCGTCCATCTGGCATTACTTGTTGCCTAACTGTTGGTGCGCTTCCAGCTAAATATGTTTGTGCAACAGCAGGATTTTCAGCAAAGTACAGCCCATGCCCATAAGCCTGTGCGCCCTCACCTGTGCCAATCTTGCTGGCATCAAACTTGTCAAACTTGTGTGGACTGCCGTGGTAGACATCCATTGGGCTAACCGTACCCCTGCTCATCCCTTGCAGCATCTCAGCGCCCATCCCGCCACGCTCCATAATTTTTGGCACTGCACGGTCAGCAAGGCGCTCACTGGCTCGTCCTGCTGCCAGAGCCTTACGGCCAGCAGCCTTGGCTCCCCTAATCGTTCCAGCCGCGCCGGGGATCAGGCCTGCTGCTGCGCCAACAGTATTGGCCGCTGCGTCAACGTAGTCGCCCCTCTTGACAGCGTCATAGGCATGGCCAAGATCTCTGGCACCCTCGTCCACACCAAGCCCGGTGCCCAAGAATGGCACAAAGTCAGCAATCCCCAAGTTTATCGGCAGATTGCTGCTAGGCCCGCCCATCAAGGTTTGTGCGTTCTGGCGGGACTTGTAGCGGCTACCACCAAGGCCCTCTATACCCCGCTGGAGCGCATCAGCCATGCGTTCCCTTATGGTAGGGTCATATGCCTTCATCTCGCCTCTTGGGTCACCACCGCCGGCCATCTTGACCTCACCCCCGGCAGCACGAGACTGGGCAACATTCTTTGCTGCCTCCTGCACGCTCTCGCCCCTGTTGACCCGCGCCACGATCTTGTTCAGGGTTGCGTTGTCAGTCTTCAGCCCATTAGCTTGGGCAGCCTTGACGAAGTCATTGCCGTCAATCAGCGCCGCCGGCTGAACTGCACCTCCGGCAGCAAACTTGTCCACCTTGGCGTGCCAGACGTGCTCCCGGCCCTTGTACTGCGTTGGGACACCGCCACCAGCAGCGTGGAATTCTTGGAAGGTTTGCTTCTTGCCGTTTGACTCAGCCGAGTTTTTACGCTTCAGTTCTTTGAGGAATGACTGGATCTTGGGCAGGGGCTTGCTATTCATGCTCAGGGCCTTTCGCTGGAATACCGCCATCATAAACGCTAGAGTCTGTCAAGTCCACTTTAAACCTTCGGAACACGTTGGAACACATCAGGCAAATTGGCTTACCCATCGGGTTATTAAAGATATCCTGCTTGTGCTTGGTCAGTCCGCCGGTGCTGAATAACCGGCAAAGCGTATCTTGGCCGTCCCAGTAATGAGCGGCCGACTTGTTTTTCTTTGGATTAAGAAGGTACATCAAATCCCCGGGATTCATTAAATTTCACCCAAAGACCCCCCTACCCCAAGAAGGAGCAGAGAGGGAAGGTGCTTCACCCCTGTCAAGCAGGATCATCATGTGACGGGTTGGGCACCGTCTACCCCTCGGCTTGATGATGTGACCAGCCGCACGGATTATTCGGGAACTGCCCCCTAGCCTTGCGGCATACCGTGTTCGCTTCTCTTCCGCGCCACCACGAGTGAGGTGCTTGCTATCGTGCGGAGTACGGCTGCCGTAGAAACAAAAAAGCCGTTTACTACTGCCCCCTGTAGGAACCACCATCAGGTGGAAGAGGCATGAGTAAACGGCTTCAGTCGGTCGCTTCCTACGGCAACAGCCCCACTGTACCACAGATTTATTAGGATGCATAGGGGTTAGATCTTTTTTGTTTGCCACTGTCAACATAATCATCCTCGTCCCATGCGTCGTCAGGCGGTGGGTCAATGTCTAGCCACCCGGCATCCCGCAGGTAGCGCAGGGCCTGCGTGCAGGCGTCCACCAAATCATCATGGGTCGTCTCGGGGAAGCTGCAGATCTGGCTGACGAAGCCCTCGGCCCAGTCCTTGACGTAGCCCTTACGGTGGTCAGACTCGGGGATCCACACCCGGCCCCGGGCAATGATGTTGCTGACAATGTTCAGCCGCTGCATCTTGTCAGCCCGCCCCGGGTTGTAGGCCCGGACCGGCAGGTGGGCACGCTGGAGGTCTTGTATAAGACTGATGCCGGCGCTCTTGTCCTCGATCAGCAGCAGGTCCACCCGCTTGCGGTCCTTACCCTCTCCGAAGACGGTCTCGTACTCCTCGATGACCTTTGGCCGCAGGTCGGGGTACATCATGCGCTCCTGCCAGCAGTCAATCACCATGGCCGCCATGGGACCGTCTTGTGGCTTGAAGCAGCCGAACGTGATGCAGGCGGTTGGGTCGTTCTGCGCCTTCTCCGAGGTGGCCACGTCGTAGGACTGGAGGATGTACTCAAACTTGGGGAACGGCCGGCCGGCTGGCCAGAGCTTGAACATGTCCCGCTTGACGATCCCACCCTCCTCGGGGTCAATGATCTCGGCGTAGATCTCCTGTCTCCCGAGAGTCGTGCCCTCGTAGCTCAAAATCTGCTTGCGGAAGTTCTCCGACAGGTTGGCCAGATTGGTGTAGGTCGAGGCGGTGGTCATTACCACATCGCTGCCCTCCCGGCCCATCAGCTCAATGATCAGATCCTTTGGGCGGGGGGTAGTTGTGCAGATCATCCGGGTGCGCTTGCCCAGCCGCATGCCGAACTGGATCTGGTCCCACGCCTCTTGTATATAGTCCCACGCCGCCAGCTCGTCACACCATCCGCCGTGGAATTGTGGCCCCCGGAAGCGCTCAGGCTCTGATGCGGGTATACCCTTAATCAGGCTGCCGTTGTGCAGACGAAGCTCATGGGCGGTCTTGTTGTAGTCAGCCACCAGTGACTTGGGGATCACCGCCAGCAGGCCGGAGTCGCCCTCAAAGCACGTCCCCCGGACGTCAGCCGAGGTAGGTGCAGCCACTAGCCAGCGGGTGCCGGGCTGCTCGTAGGCCCACCAAGCTATCTGTTCCGCAGCCGTGCGGGTCTTCCCGGCTCCACGTCCGGCCAGCATCAGCCAGATCGACCACCAGTCGCCCGGCGGCAGTACCTGATGCGCGTGCTGGGTAGCAAACCAGCTCATCCTCCATGCCCACGCCAGACGGTACTCGGGGCTTGCAGCCGCTAGGTGCCTCTGGACCTCCGGGTCCGAGACGATCTCCGCGATGTCACTCATTAGCCGAGACTTGCCGCTTCAGCTCCGCGTTCTTCATGATGGCCGCAAGGAAGTTGTCGGCTTCCACCTGCACTTCCATTTTGAGTGGGTTGGCAGGGTCGCCGCCAAGCGCCAACTTGGTGCCGTACTTCTTCGGGTTCCAGCAGGCTGCCAGCTTCAAGCGGTGCTCGGCGCGGTGTTTGTTCCACGCAATCGAGCCGGGGTCGTAACGCTTGTTCCCAGCCTCGTCAAAGACAGCCAGAGGCTCGTTGTCCGTGATAGACAAAGACTCCTCAACCATAGCGTCGCAGCCCTCCTCGCGTGCGCGTGCGAACTGTAAAGCAAGAGACTCGTCGCCCCCAACCCAGTTGTAGACGGCCTGCCGCGTTGGCATCGTCTCGTCCTTACAGATTTTCAACAGCGGCTCTCCCATGCTGATGCGGCGGAAGATCTCCTGCGCTAGCTCTGGTGTGTACTTGCCTGTCTTGTTTTGGGCTTGTAAACCTTTTACAGGCTGTTTGGCTACCTTACCCTTGGCTTTAGGCTTTTGGGCTGCTGTAGCCCGTTTTGATGGCTTTGCGGCGGTTTCTGGCATGACCTTAGTCCTCGTCCGTTGGTTTGGGCGTATCGTACCTGATACTTGGTGATTTGTAATCGCTTGGTGTAAAGTGGCAGAACACATTGGCAAAGGCGTTGCCCTCTAACGGTGTTGGTCTGCCGTGTTTCAGGCGGGCGGACTCGTAGAAGACCATCTCGCCGGGTGTCATCAGGATCTGGTGCGGCTCGTAGGTGTGGTCCTCGATCATGAGTGGCCAGTCCTCGCGCACGTCCTGATCGACGTTGATGATGACACCGAAGATGTGGGTCTCTATCCTGTCCCGGTGGGGCTTGAGCACCGCCTTGTCCTTGTACACACGAATGCCGTACACGTAGGTTGGGTCTACGGCCTTGCCGCTCCATGTGGCCACCAATGGGGTCAGGGTGTCTTGGATCTCTTTGCGGAGCGCGTCCGGCAGCTCAATGGTCGTGCTTGGTTTACTCAAGGACACGCCAGAGATAAAACCCTCAACGTGCTCATCTTTCTCAGTGTCTTTGTTCTCGTTGTAAAAACGCAACATTTTGTCAAACAGTGGCTTGGGCACGGGGAACTTCTGGAACCCTTGGCGGGTGTAATTTGGCAGAAACTCGTGCGGTGCTCTGTGCGGGTTCAGCAGCCTGTCTAACGGCAAGCTCGGTGTGTAACCGGTCTCTTGCCGTATTGACTCGTACCCAAAGCCATGCCGCAGGAGTATTCCGAAGATGACATCCGGCTTTACACCGGCGGCCGTGTTGGTTTTGATCCACGCGGTCCAATCCGGGCTAAAGGTCACATGGATCTCCGGATTAATTTCCCGGGGACTCGCTGCCCTCAATCAGCTCTTCAGGGGCTTTGTACTGCTCAATCTTGGTGCCTGCGGTGAGCTGGGCTACCAGATCGTCCTGAGTGGCCACACGGACCGTGAAGGTGCTGTTCGCAACGTGGCTCAGGGCCTGCTGGCGCAAGTTAGCTTTGACGAGCCGAATGCCTTGGGCACTGTTGACGATGTAAATTCGTTCTGCCATTTTCTCTCTCCGTATTGTTTGATGTAACCGAATCGCTTTCATTTCGCTAATATAGGTCGGGCAACAGGCATATCACTACCACAAACCCTATGAACATTGTAGCAATTACAACCTTTTCAGTCAATGATTCGTTCATGTGTTCCGCTCCTTTAGTTTGGCTTCCAAGGTTCGGACTTTGAGCAAAATTTGGTACGGATTGATATTTGAGTCTGATGTTCCCATCCAAGGGTCTGCGCGTAAAATTTCCCAAGGGTCTGTGCTTAAAATTTCCTCATCCGTCAGCCCCTGCCACGGGCGCTGTGCTGCGACTTTCTTAATACGCAGCAGCACCTCTCCATCGCTTATATCTGTTCGCCCCTCACGTGATGGTTTGAATATTGCATACCCACATGGCTCCCCCAAAGTCTGCGGATCATCGCATTCCAAATAAACAGGGAACGCATTGTCAAAAGCCCAATACTCAGGCTTGCCATCGACAAAGTTTTTCCACAGCCACAATTTCTTCGGCTCCTGCTCTGGCTGTGCTGACTTTTTAACCCACGCAAGTCCAGTGTATGTCGGCTCGTACACGTAGCCAAGTGACTTTAAAATTTCTACCGCTTCGTTTGCAGCGGGTTGATACATTGGTGGGGTGGCAAGACTGCAATCACAAGGCCCAACGGGTAGCGCATCGCCATTGTGGACAGAGCAATCACTGTCGTGTATATTGCCGTTTTTGCAGGCGGCGCACTGGCAGTGTGTGGTCGCCCCTCGATTGCGCTCCTTTAGTTTGGCTTCTGCCGCAATAAGCAAATCTTCCCATCCATACTGAGCCGCCGCAAATTTACGCCTATCTTCATCTGTCAGCCCTACCCACGGGCGCTGTGCTGCGGGTGGGGTGGCAAAGTGATCAGCCAACTCACGCGCTTTGTGCTTGTTGATGCCCTCGCGGACTAGGCTGACTACAACCATGTCACGCCACTGGGTTGGCTCCTGCTCTGGCTGTGCTACTGGCCGTGCCTTCGTACCCACGCAGTCTTTGTAATGACACGCATCTCCGTCTTGGCAGGGGCATCGAGGGTCTTTTCCTATGCACGGCTCGGCTTGCTGCTCTGGCTGTGCCAGTTCGGCTTTCAGGGCGGTGATGGCTTCTACGATGTGCGTGTACTTGGTCACATAACGCTCATCTTCCAACGCCTCCAGCGCCTGCATCGCGGCTTGTCTTAAGTCAGTCATGGTTGCTGCTTTATGCCGTGGGCGGCTTCGATGGCTCGGGCATACGCAATGTGGCGTGACCACCCGGGAATAGCGCCTGCTGCTACATCCCATATAACCTGAATCTCCTCATCCGTCAGCGGCTTGCGCCGTGCTGCTGGTGAGTGCTTGTAAACGGGAAAAGCGGCAAAAGCTCTCTCATACACACAATCGTAGTTAAGGTGTCCACCAGTCCAATCTTCCTTC
>Ga0164293_10000297_pt1 | contig 37939 bp, 32 predicted proteins | sample GEODES118metaG_FD_111487 | JGI IMG/M metagenome (GOLD analysis project Ga0164293, IMG submission 111487) | Eutrophic lake water microbial communities from Lake Mendota, Wisconsin, USA - GEODES118 metaG | ecosystem: Environmental > Aquatic > Freshwater > Lake | place: USA: Lake Mendota...
ATTTGGATCATACTCGGGTTATTGCTTCTCTATACCATTAACCAGCTTCGTATCGGATTGTTTTTAGTAGCCATCAATAAAGGTTGGAAGATGCCGTTGGGTTGGGATCATCATACCTGGTTTAATATTGTTGCTTATACAGCAATAGCACTCATGATCTGGGCTTTTGAGAAAAGAAACGGGATAAGAGCTTCGTAATCCTTGTACTCACGTTAAACCTTAAACGTTAAACCTTAAACCTTTAGTAAACTAATGATCATAATTGGAATCAACGCCTATCATGCCGATTCGTCTGCAGCAATTTTTGTAGATGGTAAAATGATTGCAGCCATTGAGGAAGAAAGATTCCGCAGGGTTAAGCATTGGGCCGGCTTCCCAACTGAAGCTATCGCTTTTTGTTTGCAGGAAGCAGGTGTTTCCTATGCTGATGTAGACTACTTTGCGATCGGAAGAGATCCTAAAGCAAAACTGTTCAGTAAATTAAAATATCTTGCTGCTAACCCTTCAGGAAGTTTGACTGTGATCCGCGACAGGCTTAACAATAGTAAGAAAGTAGCTTCCATTGAAAAGGAGCTTTCGCTTTTATCTGCGCTGCCCGAAGCAAGTTTTGCAGGTAAAGTGAAGAATATTGAACACCACCGCAGCCACCTGGCATCCGCATTCTTTGCATCTCCTTTTGAAGAAGCTGCTTGCTTGTCGATCGACGGCTCCGGTGATTTCAGTACTACCATGACGGCAACGGGTAGAGGCAATGGTATCACCGTTTTACAATCGGTTGATTTTCCTCATTCAATCGGGATATTTTATACCGCTTTTACACAATTGCTCGGGTTTCCGCATTATGGTGATGAATATAAAGTGATGGGCATGGCACCTTATGGCCAACCCAAATACCTTAATTTATTACATGATGTGGTAAAACTTACCGATGACGGATTGTTTACGCTCGATCTGGATTATTTCCGTAAGGGAACTTCCGGCGTGATTTCTTACGGCGATGATCATATACCCGTTGTGGCGCCTATGTTCAGCGAGCTCATGGCGGAAAAGTTTGGCAAGCAAAGAGCTAAAGATGAACTACTATCACAGCATCATATGGATCTGGCTGCATCGGTTCAACGAATGACCGAAGAAGTACTCTTTCATTTGCTCAACTATCTGCACAGGACGACAGGCCTTAACCGCGTTTGTATTGCTGGCGGTGTTGCCCAGAACAGTGTGGCCAACGGAAAAATCACCAGGAATACCGGTTTCAGGGAAGTATACATCCCTTCTGCAGGCCATGATGCCGGCATTTCGATGGGTGCAGCACTTTATGTGCAGCATCAGCTGTTGATAATGCCCAGGCAGGAACCTATCTATTCGGCGTATACTGGTAGCCGTTATACTAATGACGAAATTGCAGCTGTGCTGCAGGAGAAAGGGATCACATTCACCCAAATGGAAGATGCACAGCTCTATGACAAGGTTACGGAATGTCTGATTGGCGGCGGTGTGGTAGGATGGATGAGCGGACGAGCCGAATTCGGTCCGCGAGCCCTTGGAGGAAGGTCAATCATTGCCGATCCCAGGCGTTCAGATGCGAAAGCCTTATTGAATGGCAAGATCAAGCGCAGGGAAAGCTTCCGCCCATTCGCCCCATCCATACTTAAAGAACATGTAGCTGACTATTTTGAACTGGATGAGCCTGTGCCTTTCATGGAAAAAGTATTTCCGATCCGAAAGGAGAAACAGGAAATCATTCCCGCAGTCACCCATGTTGACGGAACTGGTCGGCTGCAAACCGTAGACCGGTTGGTTTCGCCACGATATTATGCACTCATTGAAGCATTTTATCATAAAACCGGAGTGCCCATACTGCTCAATACCTCTTTCAATGAAAATGAACCGATTGTAAACCAGCCTGTTGAAGCTATCGATTGCTATCTCCGAACTCAAATGGATATGCTGGTGATGGAAAACATCGTTGTATCAAGAAAATAAACTCCTTTGGGCAGCAATTAGCGAATAACCTTTATTATTGTGGTGGAAAAGGAAACCGGATATGATGAAAGTGACGCTAATAACGGCAACGTATAATTCAGAAAAATATCTGGAAGGTTGTATTCAATCGATTATTTCACAACGTTATCCGAACATCGAACTGATTATCATAGATGGAAAATCCACTGATCAAACTGTAAATATCATCCGAAAATATGAAGCCCATATTATGAAATGGGTTTCCGAAACCGACCGGGGGATGTATGATGCCATCAACAAAGGAATGGCCATGTCTACCGGCGATATCGTCGGCATCCTTAATAGTGACGATATGCTGGCTAGTGATGATGTTATTGAAGCCGTTGTAGCCACTTTTGAAGAAAAAAAAGTGGATAGTATTTATGGCGATCTGGAATATGTAGACCCGGATGATACGAACAAGATTTACCGGATCTGGAAAGGGAAACCATACAAAAGAAGCTTGTTCCGCATGGGATGGATGCCGGCACATCCAACCTTCTATTTCAAAAGGGAATTAATTGGCAAATGTGGCGGATATGAAACCCATTATTACAGTGCTGCCGATTACGAATTCATGGCAAGGTATCTTTACCGATTCCGGATTTCTTCCTACTACCTGCCAAAGCTCATTGTGAAGATGCGCAGGGGCGGACAAAGCAACAGTAATTTAAGAATCAGGTTAAGGGCAAACCGCCGCGATTACCTGGCTATGAAACGCAATAAGATCCCACTTGCATTTCTGGTATCCATCTTAAAGCCGTTGAGTAAATTACCTCAGTATTATAAAAAATAAACCTCCTCATTCCGGATAAAATGTTCTCGCTGTTTCAAAAGAAAAATCAACCGGATAGTGATTCTTTTTTTCCTATCAGTACTGACATGCATTCTCACATCTTGCCGGGAATAGATGACGGATCACCTGATGTAGCTACTTCTATCAGCCTTATCAAAGGGTTGATGGCATTAGGAATTACTAAATCAATTGCAACACCACATATCATCAGTGATATGTACCGGAATACTCCTGCAACTATTGCTGCAGCAAAAAACGAGTTGCAAATAGCATTGAAAAAAGAACAAATGGATTTTGAATTGCATACTGCTGCTGAATATATGCTCGACAGTTATTTCTTCGAGTTGCTGAATAGCGGCAATCCATTACTCACCTTGAGGGATAAATTGCTTTTAACGGAATTTTCCTATGCCTCGATGCCTGATGAACCCGGTAAATATAGTTTTGCCATCATCATGGCGGGCTATCAGCCAGTACTTGCCCATCCTGAAAGATATCCTTACTACTATAATAACTATAAGGTTTTTCATCATCTTGTTGAATTGGGTTTCAAACTGCAACTCAATCTTTTGTCGGTTACCGGTTACTATGGGAAAGATGCCGCTAAAGTTGCGCATTACCTTCTTAAAGAAGACTTGTATAGTTTTCTTGGAACCGATGTACATCATGAACGGCACCTAGCGGCCCTTTCAGATGCTAATAGCAAGAAAATATTCAGAAAACACCTCTTCGGTAAATCGTGGAATACCATAATTTAGATTAGAAGAATCAGATGGTCCAGTTCACGATGCTATTTTCCCACTCTTTCCTGAAAGGCGCTGCGATCTTGATATAGTTATCGCTGTAGCCTTCCATCATCCCATTTTTATTTACCGATTCAAAAAGTACCGGGCGAACAGCGCCTGCATTAGATTCCATGAATGCCTGCATCTTATTAAAGCTTAGGGTTCGGAGGATTTTGTTGCGTTCATGCCTCAAGGATATCGGAATAACAGGTTTGATTTCTAAGGCTTGTGTATTGTTCCGTTCGGAGTAAGTGAATACATGCAGATAAGAGATATCCTGTGAAGCGATAAAGTTTGCTGAAGCTGCAAAATGTTCATCAGTTTCTCCCGGGAACCCAACAATCACATCAGCGCCGATACCTGCATGAGGCATGAGTTTTTTGATCAACGCTATCTTATCTGCATACAATTCGATTTTATAGCGCCGGCGCATATCCGATAAGGTTTGATTGCATCCGCTTTGCAAAGGGATATGGAAATGCGGCATAAAATGTTTGCTTTGAGCAATGAATGCGATCATTTCATCCGAAAGCAGGTTGGGTTCGATGGATGATATCCTATATCGTTCTATTCCTTCAAAAGCATCTAAGGCCCCGATCAGCGAAAAGAAATCTTCTTCCTTTTTCTTTCCTCCTGAAAGTCCGCGACCGAAATCTCCCAGGTTGATACCGGTCAATACCACTTCTTTAGCACCTTCCTTTGCTATTTCAGCAACCTTTTCCAACACATTTTCAATGGCGTCGCTCCGGCTTTTTCCCCGGGCCAGGGGTATCGTACAAAAACTGCAGTTGTAGTCGCAACCATCCTGAACTTTTAAAAATACCCTCGTGCGTTCATGTACAGAATGTGATGCCTTAAATTCATGAACATCCCCAATATCGCAACTGCATATTTTAGCCGGATCGTTTGGTCTGAGCGTTTTAAGGTGGCTGCTGATATTGAATTTCTCAGCAGCACCCAGTACAAGGTTCACTCCCGGAATGGAAGCGATCTCTGCGGGTTTCAACTGGGCATAACAACCGGTAATCACCACCATCGCTTCAGGGGCTTTACGTTGAATACGCCGAACCAGTTGCCGGCATTCCTTATCTGCATTTTCAGTAACTGAACAGGTATTGATTACATAATAATCTGCTATCTCTTCAAACGGCTTCTGCTGAAAACCTTCCTGCTCCAGCATACGGCCAATAGCAGTAGTTTCACTGAAATTCAACTTACAGCCAAGGGTATGTAAAGCAACTGTTTTATGCATGGCCGCAAAGGTACTAAAATCAGGATTCTGGTTGGCATTGGTGCTGATTACTTTAACTTCCATCAAAATCCAATCTGCTTTTATTTCGTATGAGGGAGAATCAGCCTGATATTTCTCCATGATTTCACCCAATTTTGTACGGTGAAACAAAGAAAACTGACCTTATTTTTTGCATTGATAGCCGGATTTTTTCTGGTCCTTCTCATCTATAGGCAAACACTTACCAATTCCGGTAAAGCCGGCACTAACAGATATAGTAAGGAAGTTTTCAACCGGTTAAACCCCAACCTTGTTTTCAGCAAGCATGCGAGATGCCGAATGGCATGCCGCCATGTAGACGAAGAAGAGATTAAAGAACTGTTAAAATCGGGTACGATTAATGAACGTAAGATTGAAAAAAGTTCACGTGGTACTACTTATCCCGTTGAAGGTATTAGTCGGGATGGCCAGCTGTTAAGGGTTGTGGTTGCCCCTCATGAAGAAAAAATTGTTGTTGTAACAGTAATCGATTTACGTCAAGAATGGTCATGCGATTGTCATTGAATACAACAATGCTCTTTTATTACTTAATTTTGACCGTTCGCTCATCCAGCAAAGGCTTCGAATGAAAATAAAATCTTTTTTGGCAAAACCATTTGCCAATTATATATACCGGCAAACTAAAAAGAACATGTTAACTGCGGTAGCTGATCAGCAACAGTTACTGCAACAATTGTTGAAGGGTGCTCAGAAAACAGTATTCGGACAAGAACACGGCTTTGAGAAAATAAAGGGTTACGAAGAATTTGTAAAACAGGTGCCGGTTCGGGATTATGAAGCACTACGCCCTTATATCGAAAAAATTAAGGAAGGGAAACATAATGTGCTATGGAATGGGGTGCCTATTTATTTTGCCAAAACAAGTGGTACTACCAGTGGGGTGAAATATATACCAATCACACGCGATTCCATCCCTAATCATATCAATACGGCACGAAATGCATTGCTCTGCTACATGGCCGAAACAGGCAATACCCAGTTTGCCAATGGAAAGCTGATTTTCCTGAGCGGTTCTCCTGAATTGGAAAGGGTTGCCGGTATTCCAACAGGCCGTTTGAGTGGCATTGTAAACCATCATGTGCCCAAATACCTGAGGGCAAACCAGCTGCCTTCCTACGAAACCAACTGCATTGAAGATTGGGAGCAGAAATTAGATAAGATCGTTGCAGAAACTATCCACGAAAACATGACATTGATCAGCGGTATTCCGCCATGGATGCAGATGTACTTCGACAGGCTCATAGAAAAATCAGGAAAAAAAATCGGGGAACTCTTTCCCAATTTCAGTGTGATGGTGCAGGGTGGCGTAAACTATGAACCTTATCAAGCGAAACTAACGGAAAGCATTGGCCGCACCATCGACACCATTGAACTGTTCCCCGCATCAGAAGGCTTTTTCGCCTTTCAGGATTCGCAGGAAACACCCGGATTACTGCTCAACAGCAATAGCGGAATTTTCTTCGAGTTCATTCCGGTTGACCAACTTGGAAAGCCGAACCCGGAAAGGCTTATGCTTCACGACGTGGAAGCGCAGGTGAATTATGCTATGATCATCAGCAGCAACGCCGGGTTATGGGCTTATGACATCGGAGATACGGTGAAATTCGTATCTGTTAATCCTTATCGTTTACTGGTTACCGGTAGAACAAAGCATTTCATTTCAGCTTTTGGCGAGCACGTTATTGTTGAAGAAGTGGAAGCCGCAATCCTTGCCGCTGCCGGAAAGCATCGCATCACTATCACTGAATTTACGGTTGCTCCATTTGTGAGTTCGCAGCAGGGAAAAAGTTATCACGAATGGTTCATCGAGTTTGAAAAAGACCCGGATACTTTGCCTGAATTCGCTGAGGAACTAAACGAAATGCTCCGACAGAAAAATGTTTATTATGACGATCTCATCAGAGGCAACATTCTCGAACCTTTGAGAATTACTCCCATACGCCGGAACGGTTTTGTAGATTATATGAAAAGCATAGGGAAATTGGGAGGGCAGAACAAAGTGGCCCGATTATCTAACGATCGCCAAATTGCCAATGCCCTTGAAAGCTTCAAAGTAAATTAACTGCATCATCCTTTTCTTATTCATCATATACAGAATTTAACCGTCTGCAATTTTAGGTCTTCTTTACGCAATTATTCCTGTAAATTGCCATCCTTAATTACTACTTGTTTAAAAGCAAACACTCATGGCAGGTGAAACTCCCAAAAAAAGGGTAGCCATTTTTGGCTCAACAGGTTCAATCGGTACTCAGGCGCTTGAAGTGGTTCGGGCAAATCCGGGTTTGTTCGAAATTGAAATCCTAACCGCCCATACCAATGATGAATTGCTTATCATACAGGCTTTGGAGTTCAAGCCCAATGCCGTTGTAGTGGTGAACGAAAAGAAATACGACAATGTAAAGGCAGCGCTGGCTTCTACAGCAATCAAGGTTTTTTGTGGCGAAAAGGCATTGGAAGAAGTGGCAGATTTTGATACTTATGATGTGATGATTGCTGCTATTGTGGGCTTTGCCGGACTAAAACCTACGCTGAAAGCAGTATCAAAAGGAAAAATCATTGCCCTTGCCAATAAGGAAACCCTGGTGGTTGCAGGTGATATCGTGATGCAAATGGCTTTGGAAAACCGGGCTCCTATCATTCCGGTAGACAGTGAACATTCGGCTATTTTTCAGTGTTTGGTGGGTGAAGGCAGAAATCCGATCGAACGGATTATCCTAACCGCAAGTGGCGGGCCATTCCTCGGAAAGAAACCCAATTTTCTGGTAAATGTAAAACGCGATCATGCCCTGCAACATCCCAATTGGAGCATGGGGGCGAAAATTACCATTGATTCGGCCACCCTTATGAATAAAGGCCTTGAAATGATTGAAGCCAAATGGCTGTTTAACCTGCAACCTTCACAAATTGAAGTGATCATCCATCCACAGAGCATCATCCACAGCATGGTGCAATTTGAAGATGGCAGTATCAAAGCACAAATGGGGCTGCCGGATATGAAATTACCCATCCAATATGCATTAGGTTTCCCCAACAGGATCAAAAACGACTTTCCCCGTTTAAATTTCAGGAAATACCCGGCCCTCAATTTTGAAGAACCGGATACTAAAACCTTCCGAAATCTGGGTTTGGCCATCGAGGCCTTACAAAAAGGGGGCAATACCGCCTGTGTGCTCAACGCAGCCAATGAAATAGCGGTATGGGCATTTTTAAAGAACCGTATCGGGTTTCTCGACATCACTGCAGTTGTTGAAAAAACCATGGCAGAAATTTCCTTTGTTGCCAAACCCACCCTTCAGGAATATTTTGAAAGCGATGGCGAGGCACGTAACTTTGCAGCTTCTTTGATGAAACTCTGATGAATTTGTACTGCAGTAAAGCAAGAAAATTTTTTCAGATGGTATTAGTCAACAGGAACTCATTTTTAATATAATAATACATGATATTTTTAGCTATAGACTGGGGTAGTGTTGGTTTGAAAGCCGCTCAGTTGTTATTATCACTTTCCATCCTTGTAATCCTTCACGAATTCGGGCATTATATCACCGCCAGATGGTTCAAATGCCGGGTGGATAAATTTTATCTTTTTTTCGATCCCTGGTTTTCACTCTTCAAAAAAAAGGTTGGCGAAACGGAGTACGGAATCGGATGGCTGCCCTTAGGTGGCTATGTGAAAATTGCAGGAATGGTCGACGAAAGTTTGGATAAAGAGCAATTGAGCTTACCTCCACAACCATGGGAGTTCAGGAGCAAACCCGCCTGGCAAAGATTGATTATCATGCTGGGGGGCGTAACGGTAAATGTGATCCTTGCTTTTATCATCTACGCCATGATCCTCATGGTTTGGGGCGAAAAGAAAATCCCCTCAGATTCTCTCAAATATGGTATTGCGTTCAACGACCCGCTTTTTAAAGATCTTGGTTTTAAACAAGGCGATAAGATACTAGCTGTTGATGGAAAACCGGTGACAGATTATACCGAAACTCTAAAAAAACTTCTTATCGTAAATAAGGAAGTTACCATAAGCAGGGAAGGAAAAAAAATGAATTTACCCATGCCGGTAGATCTTATCGGTAATTTGGTAGAAAAACGAAAGAAAACAGAAAAACCGATGATCAGTCCACGTACTCCGGTACTGGTTTTATATGTACCTGATACGGCAAATGTTTATAAGGCAGGACTAAGAAGAGGCGATCAAATTATTGCCATCGACAGTGTCACAACTGATTTCTACGATGAGTTTGCTGCCGTTCTGGAGAAAAAGAAAAAAGGGCAGTCGGTATCTGTTACGGTTAAACGCAATGAGGCCACTTTATCATTCAATAGTATACTTCCTCAAGACGGACTTATCGGTTTTGGTGCACCCGTTGCTCCACAACAATTTGATAGTCTCGGCATTTACAAATATGTGGTAAGGAAATATAGTTTTTTAGAAGCCATTCCAGGCGGTGTAAGAAGGGCTGGCGATGAATTGAAATTTTACATCGACCAGTTTAAAAAAATCCTATCCCCCGAAACCGGCGCCTATAAAGGTGTTGGTGGTTTTAAAGCCATGGGTTCTGTTTTTTCTGGCTATGGTTGGGATTGGGAACATTTCTGGACGATCACCGCATTTTTCTCCATCGTTCTTGCTTTCATGAACCTGCTCCCTATTCCCGGTTTGGATGGTGGACATGTACTTTTCACATTGGGTGAAATGATCACCGGCAGAAAGCCCAATGAAAAGTTCCTGGAATACGCTCAGATAGCAGGCATGGTGCTCTTGTTGGCATTGATGCTTTATGCAAATGGTAATGATTGGTTCGGTTGGGGTAAATGATTTTAGCTGTAGGGTTGCTTTCGTCTGTGAACGGCACACTCATACCATGGAATAACACTAACTTTGATTTGTATCATTAATCTGTAATACTGACTTTTTCGGCTATGCAATAGCTCAACTATATTGATTTGGTTTTTATAGTTGATTTGTCTTGAATATATGATGCATCAGATCGCTTTGTTAAACCTAATTGATCAGGAGTGTTTTGAAATTGACCAAAAAATTCATCCATGCGTAAAACACTCAGCATACTCCAAAACTCCCTCAAGCTCACTCTTCAGGAACTGAAAGTAAATAAGCTTCGTACCGCTTTAAGTTTAACGGGTGTTGCTTTCGGCATTTTTTGCATCATCGGTGTATTGGCAACAGTGAATAGTTTGGAACGCAACATCCAAAATGAGGTGAAGAGTTTAGGGAGCAATACTATTTATATTGATAAATGGGATTATAGTGGTGGCCCTAATCAACCTATGTGGAAGATCCGTGCACGACCGGTTATGAAGAGCGATGAAGCAGAACATATCCGTGAACGTTCGAGCCTTACCGGTGAAGTAACTTATCTGATGCAAACAGGGGCTAACCTTTCACATAAGGATGATCTGTTGCAAAATGTTCGGGTATATGGGATCAGTGAAGCTCAGATCAACATCCAACCTTTACAATTTGAAGCCGGTCGGTACTTCTCTTCTTCCGAATTCAGCAATGGTGCCAATAACTGCATCATCGGTTTCATGAATGCGGAAAACTTATTCGGTTCTGCTGAAAGGGCCATCGGGAAACAAGTAGATATCAAAGGTCGTAAATCAAAAATCATCGGTGTAATCAAAAAAGAAGGGAAAAGTTTTATCGGGTGGGATTATGATGAATGTGTGATGCTGACCAACAAGTATGCAAAGCAATTGTTTGATCCTGAATTTGCAAATCCGATACTGATTGTGAAAGGAAAGGAAGGAGTGAGTACCGATGCCCTCACTCAAGACCTCAGAGGCATCATGAGGCAGGTGAGAAAACTAAGCCCTACACAGGAAGATAATTTTTCACTCAACAGTGTTGAAGCATTCAGTAAAGCCATCTCCGATTCTTTCGTAACCATCAATATTGTTGGTGGCATCATCGGCGGTATCAGTCTTATTGTGGGTATGTTCGGTATCGCTAACATCATGTTTGTAACCGTCAAGGAACGCACTTCCGTAATCGGACTTAAAAAAGCGATCGGCGCTAGAAAGGGTACTATCCTTTTTGAGTTTTTGCTGGAAGCCACTATTCTATGTATCCTTGGAGGTGCCATAGGGTTGGTTTTGGTTTACCTGCTCACTCTTGTTTTATCTGGTCCCCTTGAATTTCCTGTGTATATTTCTTTACCCATGTTGTTTACCACCATCATCATTTGTCTTTTGGTGGGTATTCTTGCCGGCATCATTCCCGCTTCACAGGCAGCAAAGATGGATCCTGTAGTTGCCATAAGAAGTTGAGGATAATCAATTATAACAGTAATGAGTAACCGCTAAATTATCATCAGATGGGAAAACAGCATCTATATGAACTTCAAATCACCTGGACGGGTAATCAGGGTGCAGGCACTTCAGCCTATAAAGCTTATAGCCGTAGCCACAGCTTAAGTATTGCCGGCAAAAAAGAAATTGCCTGTTCTTCTGACTCTCCATTTATGGGTGACCCTGCTTTGCACAACCCGGAAGATTTCTTTCTGGCATCCCTTTCTTCCTGTCATATGCTTTGGTACCTTCATCTTTGTGCCGATGCAGGGATAGTGGTAATTGCTTATCAAGATCAGGCTAAAGGTACTTTAACCATCGATGATCAGGGGAAGGGGAGATTTACTGAAGTTGTACTGTCACCACAAATCGTAGTATCCGATGCTACCATGATCCATACGGCGATCGCCTTACATCAAAAAGCCAATGAGTTTTGTTTTATTGCCAATTCATGTTCCATAGAAATCAGCCATCATCCGCATTGCACCAGTGCGGATGCATCTTAATTTTGCGAAATAATTAAAGTCAACCTTGCCAGCGATACTTGCCATAGAATCTTCCTGCGACGAAACCGCTGTGGCCGTTTGTGTAGATGGAATGATTAAATCTAATATCATTGCTAGCCAGCAAATACACCAAAAATACGGTGGTGTGGTTCCCGAACTGGCCAGCAGGGCTCATCTTCAGCATATCGTTCCGGTAGTTGATGAGGCATTACAGCAAAGTAGATTAACACTCAGGGAACTCGATGCCATAGCGTTCACCCAATCACCCGGATTGATTGGAGCATTGTTGGTGGGTGCACAATTTGCAAAATCTTTGGCTATGTCTCTTACGATTCCTTTGATTGCCGTTCATCATATGCAGGCTCATGTACTAGCCAACCTGATTCCGGAACATAAACCAGGTTTCCCTTTTCTTTGCCTCACCGTAAGTGGAGGACATACCCAGATAGTTCGATGTGATAGTCCGCTGGATATGAAGGTAATCGGACAAACTATTGATGATGCTGCTGGTGAAGCATTTGATAAAACAGCTAAAATGCTTGGACTGCCTTATCCCGGAGGGCCGCTGATAGACAAATATGCGAAAGAAGGCAATCCTCATGCATACCGCTTTACAGAACCCCAAATACCGGGGCTAGATTTTAGTTTTTCGGGATTAAAGACATCTATTCTTTATTTTTTGCAGAATGCCGGGAAAAGTAATGTATATAAAGAAACTTTTTTGGTTTCTCCTGAAGAAAGACAGGCATTCATCAGCGCAAACCTGAATGATATCTGCGCCTCCGTTCAGGAGAGAATCATCAGCATCCTGCTCAATAAACTCCGGAAAGCTTCGCATGAAACAGGGATTAGGGAAATATGCCTCGCTGGAGGTGTAAGTGCAAATAGCGGGTTGAGAGATGCGATTAAACGTATCGGTTCATCAGAAGGGTGGAAAGTATACATTCCGGCTTTTGAATATTGTACCGATAATGCAGCAATGATAGCTATTACAGGACATCATAAATTTCTTGCTTCACAATTTGCTCCACTTGATATTTCACCTGCTGCAAGGGCAAGCTGGTAGAACTAAAATATCATCTAATCGTTTACGTTAGTTATGGCAAACAGTTTTTTCAATTTCAGGCAGTTCACTGTTCATCAGGATAAATCAGCCATGAAGGTTTGTACCGATTCCTGCTTGTTTGGTGCATGGATGGCCAATCAACCCGATATCCCCGGTGAAACAACCATGTTGGATATCGGAACCGGAACCGGCCTTTTGAGTTTGATGATGGCTCAGCATCATGACAACCCAATACTGGGAATAGAGATAGATGAAGCTGCAGCCATTCAGGCGAATCAAAATGTGCAGCTTACTCCATGGAAAGACCGTATAAGAATATTAAACGCAGATGTTCTGCAGTTTCAGGCTGTAGAAAAGTTCGGTTTCATTTTCAGTAACCCGCCTTTTTATGAAAATAGTCTAACATCAGCAAAGCTTCAAAAAAATATCGCTCATCATGACGAAGGACTTACCTTAAAACCTTTGCTGGAATTTATTTCCGGTAATCTAAATGAAACAGGTAAAGCTTCGTTGTTATTACCATACAGCCGTTTGGAAACATTTTCAACCTTAGCGAGGGATTTAGGATTTAACCTTCTTAGATTACTTAAAGTGAAACAAACTCCTGAACATGATTTTTTCAGGGTAGGTATCTACTTTGGAAAAACTGCTGCAATGCCTACTGAGATTGAAGAAATGCACATCAAAACTGTTTCAGGAATTTATTCCGATTCTTTTTGTGGCTTGTTGAATGACTATTACCTCTGGTAGCTTTAGTTTAGATTACATCCCTTTTGCATAGGATTCCATATATAGAAATGCTTCGGTTAATTGTCCATCAGCAGTAATAGTAGCTTTCTCAACGATCTTGCTGTTGCCTTCGATCAGGTCTTTGAGAACATGTTTAATCAATTGCTCCCCAAAATACCTGCTGGCATCTCGTGGCATTTCATTGGGAAGGTTTCCAACGGCCATAATATCTACACTGCCTGGTAAATAGGGAACTGTTTTTTTAAGGCTGATTTTATCTACACCATAAACAGGGTCTTCAATACTGGAATCACCAAGATTACAGGGAATCGAACCATTGGCATCGTCAGTGATATCTGCAATCGTTTGGATGCGAAAGTCGGCCGATTGTAAAGCTTCATTTTCAAATAGACGGGGAATATTTTTATCCCAATAAATACCATTCATCAGGATATCCGTAAATGGAATATATTTTTCAAAATTGCAACGGTAAGATTCCGGATGCAGGTGAAAATCATTCCGGTTGTAGGTTCCTTTTTCCTTATGGCTGTAAAGAGTAGCTCCTTTAAGATGCACATAAACCGGATATTCAAAATCGTTTTGGAGGTATTCATCGGGCTCTACTTCATGAATTTCAAGCAGGTTCATAATTTCAAGTACACCATGGGCAACTCTTCCGCTCCCGGTTACGGCAATTTTTATGGGGGGGAGTTGTAATCCGAAGTAAGTATGTATCAGTCCGTTGAAATTCCGCGATGCTTTTACTCTTTCTAATGCATAACTCCCTGTTCTTTTTCCGTAGGCCATCATGCCATTATGCGCTCCAACAACACCTGCAAAAAATCCGAAGCCAATGATTCGTCTGCCATCTTCATGTTCGAGGCATTCATAATCAATCAGCCTTATCTTCTTGGCCAATAACGATTGCAATAAACCCCTGTTATGAGGTTGTAGTTTTTTAGTATGTGAAAAAAAAAGATAGGTTTTGCCTTTGATCAGCATATCCACGGGTACTTCCTTGATGCCGAGAAAGATATCACATTCACTGATGTCTTCTTTCACTTCAATGCCGGCCTGAACATATTCCTTATCGCTATAGCAGCGGTAATCACTATGCTGTGCAATTACTTTTAAGAGGGGCTGCGTTTTGTTGATCCATTTGCAATGTGCCGGTGTAAGGGCAACTCTGTTATCTGCAGGAACCTTACCTTCTCTGATTAATCCGATTGTAATCATAAAAACTAATTCGGCGGCAATTTACATTTTATATTTAGTATTACCCCTGCTACCTTTGTGGTATGGATTACTATTCACTGTTTGGGCTACCCGCTTCAGCATTCATTGATAGGGCCGGTTTGGCCAGAACTTATTTTGAATTGCAAAAACAGCATCATCCGGATTTTTTTACTCAGGCAACTGAAGATGAGAAAGAGGAAGCATTAAAGCAGTCGGCAGCAGTGAATGAGGGTTTCCGGATCTTACAGGATGAAGACCTCACTATAGGGTATTTTTTGAAATCGAAAGGTCTGATCGATGGGGAGGATAAAGTAAATTTATCTCCGGATTTTTTAATGGAAATGATGGAATTGAATGAAGGTTTGTTAACAGTGGAGGAGGGCTTACTTCGCAAAAAAATCGCTGCACTGCAGGATTATCTGAAAGAAAAAACTGCCGTTTACAGAACTAACTACATAGATGATGGCACAGAAATACAATGGGAGCCACTCAGGCAGTACTATTTCGAGAAAAAATATTTAAATCGTATTTTGGAAAGGTTAGGCGATTGATGTAATATTGCAGCCCGTTGATGGCAGCAGTTATGCTATCTTTTTATCAGCCCAGATGGCGGAATTGGTAGACGCAGCAGACTCAAAATCTGCCGTTCGCAAGGATGTGCAGGTTCGATTCCTGTTCTGGGCACAAAACATATTGGCTCCTTTTGGAGCCAATTTTTTTATCTGATATGGAATGTTCCTGATAAGAATCACCTGGTTTTCCCAAACATATCAGGCATCTAAAGTTTTTTCATCTTCTATCTTTGCCATACAATAAAATTATCATGTTTACTCCAATAAAATATGTTAGTCCGAAAGAAGCGCTCTCTCTTATCGAGTCGAACCAGCGCATTTATGTTCACGGTAGTGCCCAAACGCCAACTTTCCTTTTGAAACATCTTGCTCAGGAAGCATACCGCCTTCAAAATGTGGAAGTGGTTTCTATTAGTGTTTATGGCGATTTTCATATTGACGGTCCGGAATTTCGGGAGCATTTCAAAATCAATTCGCTTTTTGTATCAGCCAGTATCAGAGAAGCAGTTAAAAACGGTCATGCCGATTATGTGCCTGTTTTCCTCAGTGAAATTCCTGAATTATTCCGAAAAGATTTTTTTGCAATTGATGTGGCTATTGTACAGGTTTCAGAACCCGATCAGCATGGCTATTGTTCACTGGGCGTGTCGGTGGATGTTGCCAGAAGTGCTGTGAACACAGCCCGTATCCTGATTGCACAAGTGAACCCGCAGGTGCCACGCACGCATGGCGATGGAATGATTCACGCAAGCCGGTTCAATGCTATGGTATATGCCGATGAACCATTGCATGAAGCGCTCTTTGGTGAAAAAGTAGGTGATAATGAACGTCGTATCGGAGCTTACATTGCTGAAATGATTGAAGACCGAAGCACCCTTCAAATGGGCATCGGTGCCATTCCCGATGCAGTACTGAGTTGCCTTACCAATCATAAAGACCTTGGTGTACATACCGAAATGTGCTCAGATGGCATCATCAACCTCGTTGAAAATGATGTGGTCAACAATAAGTACAAAAAAATTCACCCGAATAAAACCGTCTCTTCTTTTGCATTAGGAACTAAAAAATTGTACAACTATGTGAATGATAATCCGGCATTTGCGTTTCTGGATGTAGATTATGTGAACGATCCTCATGTGATCAGAAGAAATGATCGTATGGTTTCGATCAACAGTGCCATTGAAGTTGATCTTACCGGGCAGGTTGGTGCCGATTCGATAGGCGTTTATCAGTTTTCGGGTGTAGGGGGGCAAATGGATTTCATGCGTGGGGCTGCACTCAGCACAGGAGGTAAACCGATAATTGCCATTCCATCCCGAACGGCAAAGGGCATAGCAAGGCTTGTACCCACACTGAAGCCGGGTGCAGGCGTAGTTACCACAAGAGCACATATGCACTATGTAGTAACAGAATACGGAGTTGCTTATCTGTTTGGTAAGAACCTGCGTCAAAGGGCAAAAGCCCTTATCAACATTGCACATCCCGACGACCGTGAGATGTTGGAACGTAACTGTTCAGAAAGGTTTCAAAAATTCTAATGCAACAGATAAGGAAATTACCTGAAGGCTCTATTCCTTTTTCTTTGCATTGAAAGGCAATATCCAATTACTATTACGGAATGGTTCCCACTTTACAGCTGCCAGATTACAGTTAGGGTCTATGAGAGACTGTGCTTGGTAACGATTCATACTTACCTTACCGATGGCATACACTTCCACATCAGGATAACCTTTACGCTTATACGCTTTTTTGATCCGTTGGGCATATTGCCAGATGATATCAGGAGATCCGGAAAGCCACATCAGGTGAACCGGTTTGAAATGCATCGCAGGGTCGATCTGCCATTGCTTTCCAGATGCAGCATCTTTCACCCTGAACAATACCGATCCCGATTTTGTTCTCAACATCATTCTCCAACTCATCCGGTATCCTTCTTCAGTCCAAAAAACATTTCCCTGAAATAAATGACTTCTCAAAGGCAGCCATATCTGGATAACGAGATATAACAGTAAGGCATACATGATAAACCTTTCAAGTTTTGGGCTTACTTTATTTCCTCGATCATATAACAATTCAGTTTCGCTTATCCATCTTAGCCTTATTGGTTTGAAAAAGAATATCAGCATTGCTATCGACAAATAAGGGAAAATGCCGATCCTGAATGTATAGGAATTGAAGAGATGGAAGATCACTGCTGCAATGAGTGCACACCGCCTTGTTTTTTTGAAACACATCAATGGAACGATCAGCAAATCGAAAAGCAAACCGCTGTAGGTGACAAGAGTCTGAAAAACACTGTTACCATAAATTATCCCGAGCATATTATGCATGGCCAGTTTCGAAAATCGGATAGATATGAACCTGCCAGATAGCCAATCCATGTTCAATTTGCCTAGTCCGGCATAAGTATAAACTATAAAGAGTTGTGCAATCATCAACCCATAAACCCATCGGGGGCAGGATGTTTTACGGTTCGATTTATTTCGTATTGAATCCACTGAAAGCCGTTGATGTGCTGGAAGAAAAAGCATGATCCAACTTAACAACACCATAAGGTAATAATGATTGTTGTAATTGGATTTCTGCATCAGATATACCGCAGTCCACATCAGGGCAAACAAAAGCATGCTGATCTTGTACCATGTTCCCGTCATGATCATCAATGCAAGGATACCCATTAATGTAAAATAATAATACATACCATTGCCCTGGATCGGTTGCAGAAAATCGAACCCGATGAAATTGAAGGTGAAAGGGGGTTCAATAAATATGCTTTTTACTGTTCCGTTTAGTATCTGTGAAAAGCAGTGGCAGGCAAGCAGAAATCCGAACATGATCCTGAAAAGAACCAGATTGGTATTACTAGCTGGTGAAAATAGTTGTTCTTTCCATCCGGTTTTTTCAGGGAACCGTTTTTGTGAAACTGAAGCATTCATCTTCTTAAAGGTAGCCATTTGTTTTGCAGCGGTGAAATTGAAAAGCCTGCTGAATTATGAATAAAAAAAATCCCCACATCACTGTGGGGATTTTGAAATGAAATGATCGTATTATTGATGTACTACAAATCCTGCAGAGGCAATCTTGTTACCATAACCGTCGCGTAAAACCACAAAATAGGTTCCGTTAGCGATACGGCCTTTAAGCCTTACTTCCATAAGGTTATAACCTTGGTTTACATTATAAGTTTTGCTGTAAACCCTTGCACCACGACTGTCGAATATCGTGATATTGTTTTCTTTTATCTGATTGCCGTTCCTGATATAGTTGTAATAAGAAACGGTGAAATTACCATTGTTTGGATTAGGCCATAGGAAAACAGTTGGGGTAATAGAATCCCTAACCAGTAATTCTGCAGAAGTGCGGTTACAGAATCCATTCGCATCAGCCGCTTCAACGGTGTAAGCTCCTACATCCTGAACAGTAACTACAAGGCTGTCGGATGTATTCGGAATGATCACTCCGTTCTTCCTCCATACAAAAGTAAATCCGGTTGAAGGAGTAACACTAGCCCTTAAAGTTACCGTGCGACCAGGTAACAGCGCAATATTTGGATTGGCAGTTAAAGTTACCACAGGGAGCGGGTTAGCGGTAACATTGATATTGTCGGTGTTTACACAACCATTACCATCTGTACCGGTAACAACATAGGTGATCGTATTGGGTAATGAAGGAGTAGCGGGATTAACCGTTGGGTTAACAACGATAGTTGATCCTGTTAATCCGGTTGGCACCCAGCTATAAGTAGTAGCACCTGAAGCTGTCAATGTTACCGGTGTGCCTGTACAAACGTTGGTTTCTGAAGCAACGCTGGTTACATTCGGAAGTGCATTAACTGTGAGCAAGGCTGTATTTGAAGTGGTTGGGCTGGTACAAGTACTGTTTGAAAGCAATACCCGATAAAGGTTACCATTAGCCGAAGTTGTAACTGCATTCAAGTTCAAGGTTGCATTTGTAGCACCGGCGATATTGCTATAGCTGGTACCACCGTTTGTGCTTACCTGCCATTGATACAATACACCCGTTCCACTGCCAGCAACGGAAAGGGTAGTATTACTTCCATCACATACTGCAGCAGCTGCAGGCTGGGTAGTAACTATAACCGGACTGATTACGTTGAGGGTTGCAATAGACGAAGTTGCAGCAGGAGCACAAACGCCATTTACTACAACCTGATACTGATAACCGAACTGAGAAGCCGTTGTTCCTAAAATAGTATAAGTTGGGTTAGTTGCTCCTGCAATTGGTGAGAAACTAACTCCACCATTCGTACTTAATTGCCATTGGTAACTGATACCTGTACCTGTTGCAGCAGAAGTGAAAGTAACATTACTTCCTGCACATAAAGTAGCACTTGATGGCTGGGCAGTAATTGCAGGTAAAGCATTTACAGTTAGTAATGCAGCATTTGATGTTGATGGAGTAGCGCATGAAGCGCTTGTAATGATTACTTTATAGAGGTAACCATTTAAACTGTTATTCGCAGTTACCGCAAAAGTTGCATTGGTTGCACCTGCGATATTGGTATAGGTTAAACCACCATCAGTGCTTAGCTGCCACTGATAACTTAAATTAGACCCGCTTGCTGTTGCTGAAAAGCTTACACTTGTGCCATTACAAGCCACTACATCAGTAGGTTGCGCTGTGATGTTTGGTGCATTGCCAACTGTAAGAATAGCTGCAGTAGAAGTGGCAGTGCCAGGGCAAGAGCCATTGATGATTACCTGATATTGATTGTTGTTTTGTGCAATAGTAATACCAGAAAGTACATATGTTGCACTTGTTGCGCCACCAATATTCGTAAAGGTTACCCCGCCATTCGTGCTTTCCTGCCACTGATAGGTAAGTCCACCACCTGTTCCGGTAACACTGAAAGTATTGCTGCTTCCTGCACAAACCGTTGCACTTGAAGGTTGTGTGCTGATTGCAGGTGAGGCATTCACGGAAAGTAAAGCGGCATTTGATGTAGTTGATCCACATTGTGCAGATACAATCACTTTATAGCGATATCCATTTTCAGCAAGAGTTGGTGTTACTGTATAGGTTGATGCAACTGCACCAGCTATATTGTTGTAGGTTAAGCCACCATCTGTGCTTACCTGCCATTGATAGGTAACCGGGCCTGATGATGAAGTAACGCTGAATATTGCATTTACTCCCGCACAAACGGCAACATCAGTTGGTTGTGCTGTAATAGAAGGAGGTGTGCCTGGGGCAACGATGAAGGAAAGTATTCTGGTTTGTACACTCGTTCCGGCAGTACCGGTTATCGTAATATCATAGTTGCCTGGTGCAAGGGTATTCGTATTATTTAAGGTTACTACAGTGCTGCCTCCGGGTGTTAGTGGGTTTGGAGCAAAGCTTACCGTAGTTCCTGCAGGGTTACCCGCTGAAGTAAGATTGATAGGTGTTGAAAATCCACCCTGTGCAGCAGTACCTAAAGTGATAGCGGCTGATGGAGCACCGGCACAAGTGATATTGGCAGCAGCAGGACTATCAAAAGTAAATCCTGTTGGAGGAGTCAGTATAGTAAAATTAGTATTACAAATGTCAAAGAAGATATTGCCTACCGACTCTACTTTAATACGTGCTGTAGTTGTTGGTGAATTAGGAATAATCACATCTTCTGTACCATCGTTTGCAGTATTGGCAACCAATGTTACAGGGAAGGTAAATCCACCATCTGTTGATAAAAGGATATTCACATTTGAACAACTAACAGGTGCATTAGTAGTGTTTGCTACCGTCCAGGTTACGGTTTGAGTTGTTAATGCCTGCCAAGACACTGCTGTATTGGGTTGAGATACTCCAAAAGGACCAGAAGTATTGGTAACCGTTACAGTCATGTCAGTGAAAGCGGTTTGTCCAACTTTTACCGGAGCAGTAGAACTATACGGTGAATTATCACGAACAGTGAGCCTGAATTTAAGGTTCCTTCCAACAGAACTTAAAGCCTCGATATTAGCAATCGGATCTCCACCCGGTAAAGTAGGGGTGATGAAATTACCCGCAAGTATGGTTGGTAAAATAGGGCAGGTTCTTACCGGATTGGTAGTAGAGTTAAAGGATAACCAGTTTGGGCCGGTTAACTTACCCGGACTAGCCACACTGGCATTACCGGTTGTAGTGGAATTATCATCCTGCTCCCAGCAATAAGTGAGTACATCATTTGGATTAGCATCAGTTGCCGAACCCGTTAATGCGAATGGGGTGCTGATTGGGATGGTATAGTTAGCAACAGGAGCAACTACCGGAGTGGCATTTACTGCTGTGATATTGGTGGTAATAGGGCAAGCCTTTGTAGCCAGATTGACTTGTATTTGTTGAATGGATGCTTCATGAAAAATATCAATGGAATGAGGGGCAACATCCTGTGCTGTAATACCTGCATAACCCATGATGGTAATACCGGAACCCACTTCTTTATTCACACCTGTCCCTTCATTACCCATTGAAAAAGTATGATTCGCACCTAACTGGTGGCCCACTTCGTGAGCTACATAATCAATATCGAAATTGTCTCCCTGAGGAATGCCGTCTGCTGGAGAAGTGATACCGCTTCCTTTTAAAGTGCCGCATACACAACCGATACATCCTGCATTTCCACCGCCACCGGAAGCGCCAAACATATGGCCGATATCGTAGTTGGCAGCACCAATAATCGTATTTAAGGTAGTTTGCAACTGGTTGTTCCAGTTAGGCAGGGTTGTATATGGATCTGTTCCCGGGTTATAATAAATCACCAGATCAGTGTTTGCAATCAGGTTTAAATGTAAAGCCAAGTCTTCTTCATAAATACCATTGCAACGGGTAAGGGTTGCATTGTAAGCAGCCAGTACCAGTGCTACTTGAGTGCTATTAAAAGCACCAAAATAGTTTGAATATTCACCATTGCAAGATTGAGCAAGACGCATGGTTTTCAATTCACCTGTATTGCTTAATGGACGACCGGTATTGGCAATTTGCGCGTTGATACCGGAAAAAATTTGTTGGTCCTGAGTACTGCAGGTCCATGGTAAACTTCCTTTATCACGTTGTGACACATAAACTGCATAAACATTATGATCTTGTGAATAGGGTTCCATAAATTCATTCTCTCTGCCATGACGGAATACCATAGTTTGAATACCCTGAGGAGAAATACTTAATTTAACGGTTGCTGCCTTATCGGTTTTTCCTCTTCCGGAAAAAGCCCTGATTTCAGGAAACCTGGCTTGCAGTTCTGGTACAAAGTTTGAAGCTTCAACCACTTCAAATTCTTCCAGTTCTCCAGCCACATTGGGCAAGGTAATGACTGTAGTATGCCTGACGCGATTGTCAGTAACTAAGTTGAGTTCATCCCTTAAACGGGCAATATTCAAATTGAATAACTTGAATGTTTTAGGGAATGTTTGACGAGCAACAGCTTTGTCTGTTTGCATGTTCTTAGGATTTTCAGAGTTAGCAGACCAAAATCTGTCTGACTGTGAAAAACCGATCGATACAATAAACGCACACAATACCGTTAGGAGTAAAGTTTTTTTCATGCCATTTTGGTTTAGGTTGATTTTTGCTGTAAATATAATGACAAAATCGATTATAAAAAAAGCAGATTTTTCTATTTTCAAAGCCAATTGTATTGTTTTTCTTTGTTTTGCGATTAAAAATATTGAGTGAAGTAGGCAATAAGCTAAAAAGCCATTTTGCCCTATAGTGAACGCATTCTATACAAAGGATCAATTTCTGCACAGTGCAATTAAATAATGGGTAAAATATTCAGAAACTCTCGATTTAGTTAGATCCTTTAAAGCTGAAATTAAAATTGCAGTCGTAATTTGCCGCCAAAGTATTAAACAGATCAACCGTATGAGCAACGATTTCAACCGTAACGAGGATGCCATGAAAATGGCCTGGAGCAATGTGCGTCAGAAACTTGAGAAAATTGAAGAGGGTGGCGGTTTAAAAGCAGCCCAAAAGCAGAAAGAAAAAAACAAACTTACCGCCAGAGAAAGGCTCCGTTACTTGCTTGATGAAGATAAACCCTTTATCGAAATCGGTGCTTTCGCAGGCTACGAAATGTACGAGGAACACGGCGGTTGCCCTGCCGGCGGAACCGTAAGCGGTATAGGCTATGTAAGTGGCCGCCAGTGTGTTATTTTGGCCAACGACCAAACCGTAAAAGCAGGAGCATGGTTTCCTATCACCGGAAAGAAGAACCTCCGCATGCAGGAAATCGCCATGGAAAACCATTTGCCGGTGATTTATCTGGTAGACAGTGCAGGTGTTTATTTGCCTTTACAGGATGAAATTTTTCCTGATAAGGAGCACTTCGGGCGCATCTTCCGAAACAATGCCAAAATGAGTGCGATGGGTATCCCACAAATCGCTGCCGTAACCGGGGCTTGTGTGGCCGGAGGAGCGTACCTCCCCATCATGAGTGATGAAACCCTGATGGTAGAAAATGCGGGTTCGATATTTTTAGCAGGTCCATATTTGGTAAAAGCAGCCATTGGTGAAGACATTGATGCCGAAACCCTCGGCGGTTCGGTAACCCATACCGAAATTTCGGGTATTGCCGATTATAAGTTCAAAACAGAAGAGGAATGCCTCGATCAGGTGAAACGCATCATGGAAAAATTAGGGCCGGCTTCACTTGCTGGCTTTAACAGGGCAGAAGCAAAGCCTCCAGTTGCAAATAATTCGGCTATTTATGGGATACAGGCAGAAGGAAACAGCAAGCCTTACAATATGGTTGAACTCATCAATTGCATTGTGGATGAAGGAACTTTAGATGAATTCAAAAAAGATTATGGCAAAACGATCATCTGCGGATATGCCCGAATTGATGGATGGGCAGTAGGCATCATAGCCAATCAGCGGATCGTGGTGAAAAGTAAGAAGGGAGAGATGCAAATGGGAGGGGTAATTTACAACGACAGCGCCGATAAGGCAGCCCGTTTCATCATGAATTGCAACCAAAAGAAAATACCGCTTGTTTTTTTACAGGATGTTACCGGTTTCATGGTGGGCAGCCGCAGTGAGCATGCTGGCATTATAAAAGATGGGGCCAAACTGGTTAACGCTGTTGCCAATTCTGTTGTACCTAAAATCACCATCATTGTAGGCAATTCCTACGGAGCCGGAAACTATGCCATGTGTGGCAAGGCCTATGATCCGAGATTCATTTATGCCTGGCCTTCTGCAAAAATCGCCGTGATGGGTGGTGAGCAAGCAGCAAAAACCATGTTGCAGATCCAGGTGGCTGGTATGAAAGCAAAAGGCGAGGTAGTTACACCTGAAGCAGAAATGGAATTGCTGAACAGGATAACCGAAAATTATACAAGGCAGACGAAACCTTTTTATGCAGCATCACGGTTATGGGTAGATGCTATTATCGATCCTGCCCAAACCCGAACCGTAATTGCAGAAGGAATCGCTGCTGCTAATTTGAACCCTGTTATAGAACCTTTCAGGATGGGAGTGGTACAGGTTTAAACAACATGGTATTCCTGCATCAGCAATTATTTCATTTCACTTAATTGATGTCTTTACTTTCATCCATAACTATTTATACTGACGGCTCTTCAAGAGGAAACCCAGGCCCGGGAGGCTATGGCATCATCCTCATGTACGGACAACATAGTAAAGAGCTTTCTGCAGGATATCGGCTTACCACCAACAACCGTATGGAACTCATGGCCGTGATTGCCGGATTGGAAGCCATTACCAAAAAGCATATTCCTGTTAATATCTATTCCGATAGCCAGTACGTAGTTCGTGCCATCGAAGAAGGATGGCTTACAAACTGGATGCGCACCAATTTCAAAGGTGGAAAAAAGAATCCCGACCTATGGCGACGATATCACCAACTCGCTATGTCTTTTCAAATCAAAATGCATTGGGTGAAAGGTCATGCAAATAATCCATACAATAACCGTTGCGATGAACTGGCTACAACTGCAGCTTCAGGTAAAGGATTACTTACCGATGAGGGTTATGAAAAGGGATATTAATTTGAATCTTCAGAAAAAAAATCAGGCAATCACTTTGCGGGTAAACGTTTTTTGCATTAAAATATATCCTCCAAAAAGGATGGTACTGAAACAAAGATCAGTAATCAATCCATTTTTTACAAACGGTATGCCTGCCAATAAACATTTTGCCCAGCCATTGAAACCACTTCCGTAAGTAGGGTAAGTGTCGAATACGAATACATTGGTATTGCTCAAAACAAAAAACAAAAGGGAAGAGGCAATTGAAAATCCAACTACATACGATACGGATATTTTTTTCATCGCAAAGCCAAGTAAGGTAACTGCAAGTAATGAGGCATAATTACCGATTTGTGCCCACCCGTAAAAACCGGGAGCGATATTGAATACTTCAAAAATAACATCTGAAAAAAACATAGCAAGCAGCGGCATGGCAAATGCCATTTTACGATCGGTAATCATTGCCCCACTGAATAAAGAGATGGCAATGATTGGATTAAAGCTATGAGGGTAGGTAAGTACTTTCATGAAAGCAGCAAAAATAATCAGCACAACAGCCATCAGTATATTCAACTTGTTTTGAGACATTATCATCAATTTTCGCCAAAATTAAGCAATTCAGGCTTTGTTTTATCATTCCTTTTGCAGCGTTTTTTCCTCATACTGTGAATTTAAACCTTTTCTACTTTTAAGGATGAGCAAACATATCGAAACAGGCAAAAAGGGCGAGGAACTGGCTCTGGCCTATTTTAAAGCATTACATTACCAAATCCTGCATCAGAACTGGCGGCACCGCAATTGGGAAATAGATATTATTGCCAGCAAAGACAATAGGCTCCATTTCATAGAAGTGAAAACCAAAACCAGCAACCGCTTTGGTTACCCGGAAGATGAAGTAGATGTAAAAAAAATCAGATACCTCACCAGTGCTGCGGAAGTTTATCTGCAGATCCATCCTGAATGGAAATGGATTCAGTTTGATATTTTAGCGATCACGCTCAGCGAACCGGTAGCTTACTTCCTGATACCTGATGTTTATTTGTAAAAAAATTCTGTTTATTTAAATTCTATGCGAGCTGCCATTTTTTCAACCATTTTGAAAGTAGCCGGGCAATAATCAATGTTCTGTTTGTGTGTATCGGCATATTCGCTCCATTTCTTTTTGGTGAGATGCGGAAAGCCGGCGCAATCTGCTGGTCGGATTTCATAAATGGAACATTTGTTATCAGATAAATTTAAAAACTGACAAGGCCGTTTTACATTCACCAGATCTCCATCCGTATCTTTTGTTAACCATTTCTCCGTGAATTCAGCAGGCGATTGATTGAAATGGGCAGCAATTCTTTTGATATCTTTACTTGTAAAAGTGGGCGTCATCTTTTTGCAGCAGTTGGCACAGGATAAACAGTCTACTTCAGCCCAAACTTCTTTTTCAAGTTCGGGAAGCAGTGGGTCGAGCCCTTTCGGACTGTTGTTATCTATGTAATTAATAAATCGGCGGAAAGGTTTTCTAAAAAGCGGCAGTTTTCTTTTGAAACTCCTAAGTTGAGTATTGAGCATGAAAGTAATTAATGGGTGATGTTTATGATACGACGAAAATAATGTTTAAATAAATGTCATCATCAACCGGCAGGAAAATATATTATGTGGGATAGTTACAAAAAAGGATTTAAAGCCTGGTTACAACTGGAGAAATCATTGGCCGATCATTCTGTTGATGCCTATCTCCATGATATCAATAAGTTTACAGCGTACTTATCGCTTCAGGAAACTGAACCCAAGCCCGGTGACATCACATTGAAACAACTTGAAGCTTTCATCAAATGGATTAACGAATTGGGCATGACTGCAACTTCACAGGCCAGGATCATTTCCGGACTGAGGAGCTTTTATCGTTATTGCGTGCTGGAACAAATCAGTTCGCAGGATCCCACCGTTTTGATGGAATCCCCAAAACTGAAACGCTTATTACCAGATACCCTTTCTTTTGAAGAGATTGAACAAATTATTGCAGCTATCGATTTGAGTAAGGCTGAAGGTGTTCGCAATAAAGCCATTTTTGAAACGATGTACAGCTGCGGATTAAGGGTAAGCGAACTGGTTAATTTGCGTATCAGTAATTTATACCTGGATGTAGGTTTTATCAAAGTGATCGGCAAAGGCGACAAACAAAGGCTGGTTCCGATTGGCTCTTCAGCCATCAGGCATATCAATATCTATAAACAAAACATACGGAATAAACAAAGTATTGCCTTAGGCCAGGAAGACATCCTTTTCCTGAACAGAAGGGGAAGTGGACTAACCAGGGTAATGATTTTCCTCGTGCTCAAACAACTGGTGAGCAAAGCAGGTATTAACAAAGTGGTTTCACCACATACCTTCCGGCATTCATTTGCTACACACCTGGTTGAAGGCGGTGCCGATTTACGTGCTGTTCAGGAAATGCTCGGTCATGAAAGTATCACTACAACGGAAATATATACGCATCTGGACCGTGATTATTTGCGACAGACTTTACGGGAATTTCATCCGGGGTTTAAAGGGAAACTGTAAGAAAATCAATTCTTAAATAAGGCTACAGGCCAGTATCTTGAGTGTTTACCAGTATTTCTGCGGGGATGGCTTTGTTAGTAACCTGGCTGCGGTAATTTTTAAACAAGCTTTGCCAGCGCAGCTGTAATACTCCAAGCACGCCTTCTTTGATGATGCCTTTATTCATTTTTGAGGCACCCAGCTTCCGGTCTACAAATGTGATGGGAACTTCCTTTATTGAGAAACCCAGTTTCCAGGCAGCGAATTTCATTTCTATCTGGAACGCATAGCCGACGAAACTGATCTTATCCAGATTGATCATTTCCAAAACCTCCCTTTTATAACCTACAAATCCTGCAGTTGGGTCCTGTACCGGCATCCAGGTGATGGCACGGGTGTAGAGCGAAGCGCCTTTCGACAATGCAATACGGTTTGAAGGCCAGTTTTCAACCGATCCACCTTTAACATACCTTGAGCCTACTGCTACATCAGCCCCGTTTATACAAGCCTGATAAAGCCTTTCCAGATCAGATGGGTTGTGCGAAAAATCGGCATCCATTTCAAAAATAAACCGATATCCTTTGTTGAGGCACCAACGAAATCCGTGAATATAAGCGGTTCCCAAACCTAATTTACCCCTTCGTTCTTCAAGAAATAGTTGTCCGGGATATTTTTGGAAGAGATTTTTTACCAACAGTGCCGTGCCGTCAGGAGATCCATCATCGATAATCAATACATGAAAACCTTTACGAAGCGAAAATACAGCATTTATGATGGCTTCAATATTTTCCTTCTCATTATACGTGGGTATGATTACAATTTTTTCCAAAAGGCGATTTCGTTAAATATCAAATGTAGGTTTTATCGTTTTCAACATCAAGGAAAAAAAACGGCTACCTGTTCGATCAATGATTTTTTAACAGGGTCCTGTTGAGTAATTCCGTCAGTTTTTGTTTGGTATGAAGCGGGAAATCACCTTTCATCATCCAGTCGTAATACTGAGGTTCTTTTTTGAGCACATCAGTAACCGCCATCCCCTTGAATTTGCCGAAGTTGAAAACTTCGATACCTTTTTCATTGAACGAAAACCTGCGGGCATAGTCAACAATTTTTTCTTCACCAATGGTACTCAGGATGCTGTCGATAGAATCGCCCAGTTTTTCATAGCGTTCCACTTGTGCATGCAGTACTTCAATGGTTGCATTCACATCTGCTTCTGCACTGTGGGCATTTTCGAGTTCTTTATGGCAGTAATATTTGTAAGCAGCAGAGAGGGTGCGGGGTTCCATCGTGTAAAATATATGCTGCACATCAACCATACGGCGATTGCTTAAATCTACATCCATACCTGCACGAAGGAATTCTTCCATCAGGATGGGAATATCAAAACGGTTGCTGTTGTATCCTCCAAGATCGCAGTTTTCTAAAAATTGTTTGATTTCATTTCCCGCCTGTTTAAAATTTGGTGCATCTTTCACCATGACATCTGTAATACCATGAATAGCAGAAGACGCTTCCGGAATTGGTATTTGCGGATTGATCAGTTTACGTTTTACGAGGCGTGTTTCATCGGGCATCAATTTAACAATGGCGAGTTCAACAATACGGTCAGTGGATAAACTGACTCCGGTTGTTTCTAAATCGATAAATGCAAGTGGCCGGGTTAACTGAAGCATGAGGAAGATTTTTTAAGTGGGTTATGGGTTTAGATTGGCATTTGCAAGATAGTACAAACCGTTAATTTATTAATAAAAGTAATTTTTCCAGTCTTTTATCGTTTCCCTTTAATAACGTAATTTTATACTCTAAAATCAAAAACCAAGGAAATGAAAAAATGGCTTTTTGCTGCTTTAATTTTTACAGTTGCAGCAGCCCTGCTATCATCTTGTGCTTCAAGCCGTAAAACCGGTTGTCCGGGAGTGGAAAGAATCATTCATTAATAGCAAAATATGTCCTGGATTCGTTTAACCTCCTCACATCAACTTGAGGAAATTCGTCAATTATCTGAATCAGTACCTCAGGTGATATTTAAACACAGCACCCGTTGTTCTATCAGCAGTATGGTGCAAAACCGGCTTGAGCGTAGTGGCTTACCACTGGGTATACAATTTTATCACCTCGATTTACTGGCTTACCGTAACTTATCTGATCAAATTGCTGCTGATTTTAAAGTAGATCATCAATCGCCACAGGTATTGCTTATCCGTAATGGAGAATGTGTTTATGAAGAAAGCCATAAGGGCATCTCCATGAATGAATTGGTTGAACAAGTTGCCCGTTAACTTTATTGAATATCTCGTTTTATTATTTCTTTCATCTGATTATCATTTTAGCGGCACTAAGTATTTCATGCTTAAATTACATTGATTATTTGTGAATAATAAATGCATGAAAACGCCACTACAAACTGAAATCAAACTCCTTGCCCGGCCAATTATCAGCTACCTAGCCGAGGGCGGTATGGATTAGTATTTCATCTTCCCCATTACCAACCTTTTATACATTTATTCCCACGTAAATGAAGGGGTGCGGGTGCTTTTTGTTTTGATGTGGTTTTGTTATTTTCTATTGCTTGTATGTAGGAAAGGAGAAACACTCGGGTAATACCAATGTGATTTATATAATATGCCAATATTTTATAAATATTACAGTGGTAAATGCCGATGGTATCAAACAAATAGTACAATGAAGCGATAGCCGATATTGGACTATATTGTTTGTCCAATCGGTATTAATGCTTTTTTGTTTTCAGGTTTCTGTAGTGTTTCCAAAGTTCCGGCTGGTAATTTTTCGAATGCTTCATTTGTTGGGGCAAATACGGCGAAAGTTCTTTTACCTTTCAAAGTTTCAACAAGATCTGTTGCTTTTACAGCAGCTATCAATTTAGTATGGTTTTTAGATCCAGCTGCTATATCAATAATGTAAATCGAATCTTGTGCTATTACATTGAACGATAGGAATGAAAGAAAATCGAATGCGAGAATTTTTGTGATACTTTTTATTTTGATTTGAATAGTTTTTTAAAAACTACGACTTGTTTAAACAGACAAGCTGATTTTTTTCCTTCTTATTTCATTGTACATCTGATGCATCACCGGCAGATGAGGGGCGGTTAATACAGCTAAGCCAAGAAATACGTATACAATCATGGTATTTTGTGTAGAAAACATAAAGCCAATACTTCCAAAAATAACGATGCCGAAAATGGCTAGTAAACTGTAAAGGATAATTTGCTTGGTAATGGTGATGCTGGAAATATCCCTGTCTATTTTTAAGAAGTTTACAATGTTTTTCAAAGCCAGAACCGAATGCCAGAATATGAAATAGAAGCTGAAACCGAGTAGCATAGGTAAATTGAATAGTATCAGTAAAATGAAAGCAAATTGAAAGAGAAAGTTTCCGGTTTGTTTTTCATCTGCAGGATTGAGAACAAAATAGGCAAAGCAAAAAATGAAAAATTGAAATCCGGCCAAAGACATGATGAAGTAACGGTTATTGCTGATCCAATTAATCAAACTTACATTCGCCCTTCCCGATTCAAATTCATTGAACATGGGAATCAAAACATCAAAGTTGTTCAATAAAATAACAGAGAGTATTACAAGGCCATAACTGAGTACAAATAATTTTCCTGAAATATTTTGGGTATTGAATTGGTGTAAGTCGGTTTCTCCGAAGTGATAGGCTGCTATAACGATGAAAAGAATGTTCCCAGTTACGGGAAAGAACCAAAGAATGAGAGCAAAAATCAACAGTTTGCTCAGGTATTTGAAAAGGAATAAAAAATAATTGAACGGTTTCTTATTGAGCATGGTGGTTTTGTTAGCAACCAGCATATCTGCAGCACCATGAGGTATACCAAGCAAAAGGATACCAACGAGAAAAAGTAAGGTTTGTACTTGAACAGGAATAGGAATAATCCAAATATGTACGATACTGAGCAGTGCTCCGGAGAGGAGCATCAGGATTTTGATCATGGTTTTAAAATTAAAGCAGCACTTTAAAAAAGTGCTGCTTTGTTTTAATTATGATATTGTGGTGTGCTGGCTCGATTTATCACTTTGAGCTAGAGCATAAATCACCAAACCAAATCCTATTTTATTGATAGCGTCACCAATATTGTAAACAATATCAAGCGATACCCCTTCTAAAACTTTCATTCCGAACAACCCTCCTTCGGTACCTGCAATATAGCCAATTGGGTAAATTGCCCATCCTACAAGTACAAACCAGGCAAGCATTTTATTTGCCTTTGCAACAGCAGGCCCGGCGTTATTGGCAAGTTTAGCAACTTCACCAAACCAAACCAGATAAACAATATAGAAATACCCCAAACTGCTAATGAATCCCCAGATCCAGCTTTGCTTTTCGGTAGGGTAGATGGCTTCACCTATGTAACCTGTAACCAGCATGAAAACCGATGCGAAAATCAATTTCCAAAGCAGACCTAATTTGGCACCTGCTTTTTTGGTGATGAGGTAAAATTCAACACACATTAATGGAACGGTTAATAACCAATCTACATAACGAAAGAAAGTAGGTGATTGACCGGTGGCGAGATTGTAATCTCTCATGTAATAGTAATGCACCGCGGCAATGAATGTAATGAGCCCGGATACCAAAATTGATGTTCTCCACTTTTTATCAGTGTTGCTCATTTCAAAAAAGAAAAAAACTGCTGCAGCCATCATGGCCATGCAGCCAATAAAGAAGGTGAACGCAACATAATCTGTGTTTGAAATGGGTTTGATGTCGAGAAGTGTAAATTGCATAATTGGATATTTTAGGTTAAAAATTGGTTACAAAATTGAAGGATAGGGAGAATTTTAACATTTAAATATTAAAATGGTTGTGAATCCAGTTTTTTTTTTCCTTTTATTCTTGTTTATTTAAGAAATATGGCATTTTTACGGAATTTAGTGGCATTCTTTTCTGTGAATATATTTGCTTAATGTGAGTTTAAGCATATAAAGTTCGCTGTAATTTAACACAATTCTGAAACTTTTATCTTTTTTTTCCATATAAAATGATATTTCATTCTAGAAAAGTCATTTGTGGAATATTTTGCATTTTTATCTCAATTAATAGTTAACATATTTTTTTTAAAAAATTATTTTTCTTTTTTAGGGTTCAAGCGTTTATGATGAGCATTTCCTTTAGCTTTCCAGCCTGTTACGTTTTACGAAAACTTATGTAATATTTCCCAGAAATTAAAAAAAAATAATATGCAAAACAGTTCACTTGCCAATAAAGTAGCTTATATCACCGGTGGAAGTAAAGGCATCGGATTTGGAACGGCCAAAGTGTTGCTTGAACTTGGCATGAGGGTTGCCATTAGCAGCCGAAGTTTGGCATCGGCCCAAAAAGCTGCTGAACAATTAAGTGCCGATTCAACAAGGATTTTAGCCATTCAATCTGATGTGGTGAACGAAACCGATGAGTTTGCAGCTGTTGAATCGGTGGTTAATAAATTCGGTCAATTAGATGTACTCGTTGCCAATGCAGGAGTAGGTCATTTTGCTGCCATTGATGAACTTTCTTCCGCGCAGTGGAAAGAAACCATTGATACCAACCTTACCGGTGTATTTAACAGTGTGAAAGCTTCGATTGATGCATTAAAAAAATCGGAAGGGTATATCATCACCATCGCCAGTTTGGCCGGAACCAACTTTTTTGAAACGGCATCGGCGTATAATGCCAGTAAATTCGGACTGGTGGGTTTTACGCAAGCGATCATGCTCGATTTACGCAAGTACGGCATAAAAGTAGCTACCATCATGCCGGGGTCGGTGTCAACTAATTTTAATAATCATGTTCCCAATGATGCGGATGCCTGGAAGATACAACCGGAAGATATCGGCGAGTTGGTTGCCGATTTGCTGAAAATGAATCCACGTACATTGCCTAGTAAGATAGAAGTAAGGCCGGCGAGAACATCGGGGAAATAAACATTATTTTGAAACGGCTTCAAGATATTTGTACTTTTTTCTCAACAGCACATCATTAAAAAGAAGCGATGTTCATTTTTTTGATGTGTTGTTATTGTTAATCAAATCAGGTGTTTATTTAAAAATGCCCTTCCCGATCCACTTTTTAAGTATTTTTCATAAGCATAAGCTTTTTGTTGATTTCTAAATGTGGTGTAGCTTATTAAAGTAACCGGAAGGTAATCTCTTGTTGAAATCACTTCTGCATTCTGATATTGTGTAAATCTACGTTCAATATTATTTGTACATCCTTTGTAAAAGTCCCCATTGCTGCATAGCAAAATATATACATACCACATAAAAGTTGTCTTAACTTTTTGAAAAGCATTGATATTTACTTTTTTCTGTAAATGAGAAATAAAACTACGTGGTTTGCTTTTTGTAAACATCATGCGTAAATAAATACAAGGTATTACTGAAGTTGATTTACCTGCCGTAGCTTTACCTGCAGTAGCTTTACCTGCCGTAGCTTTAGCGAAGGCAGGTAAAGATTAAAATCAAACTTCCTAATGTAAAAGAAAATCCTCCTTCGCGGGAAAGATAATTCGCCTTCGCCGGAGAGATAATTCGCCTTCGGCGGAGAGATAATCCGCCTTCGCCGGAATAAGAAAATCCGCCTTCGCTAAAGCTACGGCGGATAAAGTGGAGCTGCAGGGAATCGAACCCTGGTCCAAACACATTCGTCGTAAGCTTTCTACATGTTTATTTATGTATTGATTGTCGGAGAAAAGCAGGAACATAACAAACCAACCTATCCCTTAGAAGAATAATCTTGAGCAACCGTCACTTCATTCGGTTGCAGCATCCTGTGTTTGTTTTGAGTCGGCGGCCAGGCTTGGAAACAGGTTTACCTGCCCGGCGGCCCGAATGACGACCTAATTAATAATTAGGCAGCCATGGCATACGAAGTATTGCCATTTGAAGTTTGAATATTCAGATTTAAGTGCTAATTATCCAACGCACTACATGCTTACACTTACAAAGATCTATGCTGTCAAAACCGGTCAGCCCCAATGCTACAAAGCTACGCTTTTTTGTTCTAAGGATAATTGTTCAAGGTTTCATGTTTCCCGTTTAAAGTTGAGTTATCCTCAACAAATAAACAAATACCGGCGTATCAAACGATTTAAACGCCTTAAACGTATCAAACGATTTAAACCTTAAACGTCTGAAACGCCTTCAACGATTCCCCAAACCCCTCCATTTCCCTACCTTTGCACACTTTATGAAATACGAATCTGAAATCAACCGGAGAAAAACTTTCGCTATTATCTCCCATCCGGATGCCGGTAAAACAACCCTTACCGAAAAATTCCTCCTTTTCGGTGGTGCTATCCAAACAGCCGGCGCCGTAAAAAGCAATAAAATCAAAAAGCATGCAACCAGCGATTTCATGGAAATCGAACGCCAGAGAGGAATTTCTGTGGCTACCAGTGTTATGACTTTCGAATACAAAGGTTATCTTATCAACCTGCTGGATACACCCGGCCACAAAGATTTTGCCGAAGATACTTTTAGAACTCTTACTGCTGTGGATAGTGTGGTGCTGGTTGTAGACAGTGTAAATGGGGTAGAAGAACAAACCCGCCGCCTCATGGAAGTGATTGCCATGCGAAAAACACCGGTGATCGTTTTTATCAATAAAATGGACCGTGACGGTAAAAACCGGTTCGACCTTTTAGAAGAAATTGAAAAGGAATTAAAAATCCAATTACACCCCATGACCATCCCGATCAATAGTGGGAAAGATTTTAAAGGGGTGTACGACCTGCATGAAAAAAGTCTGGTTTTGTTTACTGCAGGTACAAAAGCAAATGACGATGATCTATTGAAAATAAATGATTTAAATGAGTCTATTTTAGATAAAACTATAGGTAAAAAAGATGCTGATATCTTACGTGAGGATGTGGAATTAGTGGATGGTGTTTACGGTGAATTAAATCTGGAGGATTATTTATCCGGACAAACAGCCCCGGTATTTTTTGGCAGTGCCGTTAATAATTTTGGGGTAAAAGAAATGCTCGACACCTTCATCCGAATCGCACCAACCCCCAGGCCAAGGCATACCACGGTAAGGGATGTGAATCCGGAAGAAGATAAATTCAGCGGATTCATCTTTAAGATCCATGCCAACCTTGATCCTAAACATCGCGACAGGATTGCATTTCTCAGGGTTTGTAGTGGCAGATTCGCCCGAAATACGTATTACGAACATGTACGTTTGGAAAAAGATGTGCGGTTTAGTAATCCCTATAGTTTCCTTGCCCGGCAAAAAGACGTTATTGAAGAAGCCTATCCTGGCGATGTGGTGGGGCTTTTTGATACCGGCAATTTTAAAATCGGAGACACCTTAACCGAAGGGGAACATTTTTATTTCACGGGAATTCCCAGTTTCTCACCTGAAATATTTAAAGAGGTAATCAATAAAGATCCTATGAAAACCAAGCAATTGGAAAAAGGATTAACTCAGTTAACGGATGAAGGTGTGGCACAATTGTTTACTCAATTTGGAGGAAATAAAAAGATCATCGGTTGTGTTGGCGAGTTGCAGTTTGAAGTAATTCAGTATCGCTTATTACAGGAGTATGGTGCCTCTGTTCAAATGAATGCTTTGCCATTTTACAAAGCATGTTGGCTCACCAGCAGCGACCCGAAAAAGCTGGAAGATTTTGTAAAATACAAACAGGCCAATATTGCGGAAGATAAAGACGGCCACCTGGTTTATCTCGCCCAAAGTGAATGGTTTCTGAACACCGAAAGAACCAATAATCCGGCTATAGAATTTCACTTTACCAGCGAAATCCATAAGTAATGAGGTTGGTTGATCAGGTTAATCAGTTGATTGGTGATTAGGAATTGAATGGAGTTACCTATTCATAGCTTCTTATATTCCGGTATAATTTTCAGGACTTATTTTTTTCAATTCAGCTTTCAGGACAGCAGAGATTTTCAATTTGCTGATAAAGCTGTGTATGGTTTTCTTATCAATGGCCGCGTTTCCCCTAGTCAGCTCCTTCAATGCCTCATAAGGCTGCGGGTAGTTTTCACGCCTGAGGATGGTTTGAATCGCTTCTGCAACCACAGCCCAGTTTTGGTCCAGGTCGGATTCCAGCTTTTTCTCGTTTAAAATCAATTTGCTGATACCTTTTGATATGGAACTGATAGCCAGTTGGGTATGGGCAACCGGAACTCCGATATTTCTTAATACGGTACTGTCTGTTAAGTCACGCTGTAATCGTGATATGGGCAATTTGGCTGAAAAATGTTCAAAAAGTGCATTGGCTATACCCAAATTCCCTTCAGCATTCTCAAAATCAATCGGATTCACTTTATGCGGCATGGCACTGCTGCCTATTTCCCCTTTTTTGGTCTGCTGTTTGAAATAATCTAAACTGATATAGGTCCAGATATCCCTGCAAAAATCTATCAATATGGTATTGATCCTTTTGATACAATCGAAATGTGCGGCCAATACGTCGTAATGCTCTATCTGGGTAGTATACTGTTGCCTTTCTAAATCCAGCCGCTCACCCAAAAATTCATCAGCAAATGCTTTCCAGTTGTACTTCGGATAGGCGATATGGTGAGCATTGAAATTGCCGGTTGCCCCGCCGAATTTTCCTGTATAAGGGATATAACTGAACAATTGCACCTGGTTTTCTATGCGCTCCACAAATACCATCAGCTCCTTACCCAAACGGGTAGGCGAAGCAGGTTGGCCGTGGGTTCGGGCCAGCATAGGTATTTTTGCCCATTGCTCCGACAAATGCAATATCACCTGTTGTAAATTCAGCAAGGCAGGTAAGTACGCAAACTCCATCGCATCTTTCCAAAGTAAAGGAATGGCGGTATTGTTGATATCCTGGGAGGTTAGTCCAAAATGCACCCATTCCTGTATATGTGATGCACCTGCTTCGGTGAGCTTTTCTTTGATAAAATATTCCACTGCCTTCACATCATGGTTGGTGATGCGTTCGGTAGCTTTTATTTTTTGGGCATCCTCCTCACTGAAAGTTTCCGGGATGTCTTTCAGCAACCTGATGGTTTTCGCATCAATTTTTACAAATTTTTTGTCTGCCAGCATCAACAAATATTCCACTTCCACCTTTAGGCGGTACCTGATGAGTGCGTATTCCGAAAAATAAGCTGCCAGTGAACTTG
>Ga0164293_10000298_pt1 | contig 37919 bp, 32 predicted proteins | sample GEODES118metaG_FD_111487 | JGI IMG/M metagenome (GOLD analysis project Ga0164293, IMG submission 111487) | Eutrophic lake water microbial communities from Lake Mendota, Wisconsin, USA - GEODES118 metaG | ecosystem: Environmental > Aquatic > Freshwater > Lake | place: USA: Lake Mendota...
AGATACGGGCAAGCATGCACCAGAGAGTCCCGTTCCCGCTCCTCTTGTAAAAACAGGTACTTCTAGGACATAGCAACGTTTCATTATTTCTGAAACCTCATTTGTAGACTCGGGGAAACAGACCGCTGTAGGTTGGAAGAACAAATCTTCGGTGTAGTCTGAACCGTAGGGCTGTGTATCCCGTTCTGAGAAGAGAAATTCAACCTGCGTTAATTCGCTGGATATCTGTTTAATCGAGGCTAAAGTTGATTTGATTAACATGACGACTGATTAACGGTAAAGTTAATGAAAAAACGTTAATGGCGGATTTAAGTCGTGGTTGAAAATTCAAGTATCTAAGTAGTGCTCCAAAGCCATTTTTGTTGAAATCGCCACATCCCCTGCACCATATATGGCTAATCGCTATTTGGATACATAAAGAGTTGTGATATATGAGAAAAAATATTTGTTAATTACTCTATATGCACGGAAAGCCACAAAACTTAATAGAATATTAATAATTAAAACTGATGCAGGGACAATATGATAGTCATACCATTGTTGCAATATTAAATCAAAGACTAAGTAACTCGCATTTGCAAAGAACACAACAGCAAAAATTCGAAGTATATCTTGCAAACCAGCAAAAAGGGAATTTAAAAGGATATTAAGCCCAATCAGAATAAGTAAATTGGTAAACATCAACAGCTGACTGAATACATTTAAATCAAACTCTGCTTTTATCAAGTAAGCCAAAAGAAAACAAGTAGAACTTATTAAAATATCCAACAGAAAAATTACCAATCATGGTAATATAGAGAGGTTTTTAATTTTTTTAAGACGGTAGCGATTTAACATAATATGACTAATATAGATTTAATTCCTTGAATTTTGATATTCACAACAAAACATTAAAGTTAATGTTTAACACCCTTACTTATTAAAACATTAACAAATGTTTTACCTAAAATGTATAAATCAAAAAAGAAAGATTTTTTGTGAAGATATTCTTCTTCCAATTTTACTTTAGTAGTAATAGGGATTTCATCCCTTCCGTTAATTTGAGCCCACCCAGTAATACCAGGCTTTAATTTATCAATACCTGCAGTTACTCTAAGTGCTATTAAATCATATTGATTAAACAATGCCGGCCTCGGACCTACAAAAACCATCTCACCCTTTATTATATTTATAAGGTTCGGGAGTTCATCTAAACTCAGTTTTCGCAAAATTTTCCCGATTTTCAATAAATATCGATTAGGATTGTCTAGTAAATGCGAGGCTATATTGGGGGTTGTTCTTTTCATACTTCGGAACTTATAGATGTTGAAAAGCTTATTATTTATTCCTACACGATGCTGAATGAATAGAATAGGATAACCATCTTCAATAAAGATAACCAAAGCGATTGCTATGAATAAAGGAATAAGCAATATCAAAAGAAAAAGGGCTAAAAATCTATTAAACATCTTAAAAATATTTTTTATCAGAATCGATTAGCAATAAAATTTGAGGTTTTTTTTCTGATTAAAATATTAAATACTTTTAACACAGGAAAAAAGGGAGGTAGCGAAATAAGTCGAAATAATTTTACGTTAATAATTTCGTCAAATAATTTGAATAAAAAAGTGGAAATTCTCATCGCGATACGCGCTACAAGAGAAAATAATTATTTTAATTAGTATAACGTGAAAGAGTAAAATAATATTTTAATTTATATTACTTTTGAATGATTCAATGGTCATATATAAACCATCTTCTGCTTTTATAGGCATCCCTCCATTTAATACATTTCTGATTTTTTTATTACTTACTACAAAATTCTCAGTCAATTTATTTAATCTAATTGTATTAAAAGGCAATTTAAAAAAGTCTCCTACCCGAGCTATATTTTTTACCAAACATTGAGGTATATGAAGAATCATATATTTTTTTTCTAGAACTCTATTAATTGTGTAAATTATTTTTTTTGTAGAGAGAGGTTCATCATCTGCTAAATTATAAATTCCTTCTGGGATGTCTTCTCGTGACAAAATTTCTTTAATAATAAAATTAAGATTGTCTATAGATAAAAAAGATCGTTCATTATTATATGCGCCCAAAGGATAAGGTAATCCTAATCTTACAAACTTATATAAAAGGTTAAGATTTCCTTTATTACCAGGTCCGTGAATCATACAAGGCCTCAAAATAAAAAACTTTTTGCCAATCAAATTTGCTTGTTCTTGGATATATTTTTCTGCGTATAGTTTAGATTTACCATAAGAGGTCGCGGGGGAAGGTTCAAAGTTTTCATCTAAAATACCAGTTGTTGAGTCACATACTGCTTTAACCGAACTCATGAAAATAAATTTTGAACTATTAGAAGATTTATAGATGTCGTAGACTTTTTTAGTTAATTCAAAATTACCTTGAATATAATCAGAGTCATTAACAGTGTTTTTTAAATCATGCGCTTTACCTGATAAGTGAATAAAAGCATATACGTCGGATTGAATAATTGACTCTTCGAAATCACGAGCTTTAAATGGAATACACTGAAAACCTAATTCGTTAAGATATGGGACTAAGTTAGAACCAACAAAACCATTAGCACCAGTAACAATTATTTTTTTGGAAATACCCATTATATTTTTAAGAAATAATTTTTTTTAATAATGAAATATATCCACGTTGCACAAAATCCTTTGAAAATCTTTCTAAAACGTGTAATCGTCCCTTCTCTCCCATGGTGCTTCTTAAATCTTCATTGTCTACAAGTAAAGTAATTGCATTGATTAATTGAATATAATTTTGAGGTTCCACCAATATACCAGTAACATCATGTGAAATAGCATCCCTCAAGCCAACAATATCAGTTCCAATAACAGGCAGTTGACATGCCGATGCCTCTATTACTGAAAGCCCAAAACCTTCCCTATAACTTACATAACAAAAAATATCACCAGCAGAAAAAAACATTTCAGGTTGTTTAGTCATTCCGGCATAAATAATCCTTTCTGATGATTTATATTTCTCAATTGTCTTATTTATATTCATTTCATCTGGACCAACAAGTAGTAGACAAACATCATCTCTATTTATTATTTCAAACGCCTCGAGAAGATCCTTTAAACCCTTTTCCGCATCTAATCTACCAACATAAAGCAATACGATTTTATCGGAAAAATTATAGTTACTTCTAATGCTTTCACGAAAAGTATAGTTTCTATAAAACCGTGTGGTATCAATACCACAAATAGACCCATACTCTACAGTGTAAGTATTTAATTGTACTTGAAAACCTTCACTGCGTAAAAAACTAAGTTGTGTAGGACTATCCACAAAACGATGAGATGTTAAAGAGAATAATAACTTATCTAACATTTTTAGTATTACCCTTTTATAACCACTAAGATTAATCCATATTTGCCCGGTAAAAAAATGAATTCGCACTGGTACTCCGGAAAAAAACGATGCTAAATTTGCTAAAAAACCTACCTTAGGTGTAATTGAAATAGTTACATCAAACTTGTTTTTTCTGATGTACTTGACTAAAAAGAAAAGAAATAAAATATCGGATACATTCAACTTTCTTTCTATTTCATAATGAATCAACTTAATGTTATCTGGAAAAATAAGAGGTCTAGGTTCAGTATTATGATTATACAAAAGATAGACATCATATGTTTTTCCTAATTCAATAATATAATCCTTTATAAATGAATTGATGACTAAACCAACATTACCAACAAATAAAACTTTTTTCATAAAAAAATTTAATACCGACAAATAAAAATGACCGAAAAACTGTTAAAAACTGAAAAACTAATCATTGAAATTAAATTTATCGAATAAAAACAAACATATGTATATTAAATGTATTATTTGAAATTTATAATGAATTTGTGTTTTGAGTAATATTTAAACAATAATTAGAATTAAAATTTATTTTTTTCGCAATTAGTCAATACCAATAATTGTCGCATTAGAGTTTAATCACATTCTTTTACTCAAATGCATTTAAAATACAATTAAGTTTTATAAATGAAAAATTCATATTACCAAAAAAAGAAATTAAAAATATAATCTAAAATTTAGATGCGGTTAATAATACTTTTAAATTTCAAATCCATTATTTGAAAAATTCGTACACCCATTGCTGGCAATACATATATATATTGGTTGAATATATTCTTGAGATATTTAACTAAAATCAAAGATAACTTTCTTAATAGTAGCTAATTTAAAATCAGTATCGTTCAACATTTCAATATTTGATTCAAACAATGATTCATCAATTAAGTGTAAAAATTGTCTCTTTTTTAAACCAATATTACACAAATAAAAGGGTTTGAGTAAAGAAAAGGGTATATAAATCGTCTTAAGCTTTCTATTAAAACAAGTAGAAAAATCTAATTGATTTAAATCTGTCGAAACTAATAAAACCTCATTTTTAAGTTCACCTTCAACACATTTACATATTACATCAACTAACACGTTTACTGAAACGTAATGAAAGTTAACTGCAGCTAATTTCTTAAAATGCAGCACGCCTAACCTTGAATAAAAACGAATTAACTTTTCAAAAGAAACGGATTTCATCCCAATACCCACGACCGATGTTGGTCTTATAATCTGAATATTAAAACTATTTCGTACACTCTCAAGTATTTGATCTGCGGTATACTTACTCCACTCATAGAAATTTGTTGGTTCGATGAGACTATCTACTGATATTTTTCCCTCTTTGCGATAGATTCCTGCACTCCCAAGCTGTATAATATTAGGGATTTTAAATTGATTCGCAATTTTCACAACTTTTTTAACTACTTCAATATTCATTTCAATCATATTTGATTCATTCTCAACTTCGCCTAGACAATTAATAATATGCGAAACCTCATTTAGGAAATAAAATTTATCTGCCTGAGGTGAAAATATTATATCGAAATTGACATATTCAATATTAGGATTCAAAGAAACTTGATTACTGCGGGTGACTGCGAGTATTTTATAATTTTTCGCTAATAATTGCTCCAGTAATTTAGATCCTATAAATCCAGTAGATCCCAAAAGGAGAATTTTATAATGCATCTATTTTTGATTGTAAAATAATTAACTTGATGATTTGCAATACGTCTCAATTAATTGATTCCATTTAACTAAATTGGTATCTGTGAAAAAAAAATCTTGTTTAAAATCCTCACTATTCAAACATCCTTCATTTATGATTGATACAAACTCTTGGGCGGTAGATACGTAAGGAATTCCATAAACTCCTCTGAGAGGGCTCATATTGAAATATTTCCAATCAATGAACTGAACTAAAAATTTACCAGAAATATAAACATCAACAGCCGAAGAACTGATATTGCTAGTAAAAATAAGATCGAATTCATTTATCAAATCTTGTAAGGCTTCAGTTCGAATCGTTACTTCGAAATTATTATAAAATGATACCGGGATTGGTGTGCCTGGATGAGGTTTGACCGAAATTGAAATTGTTGAATTTAACAACCCAACAGCTTCTTTAAGGCAAGAGATCATTTTCTTATTCGTCGACGAAAGAAAATCACCGCACATTAAAATTTTTTTAACTTTTTTAGTAGAATTATTGGATGCCTTGTGTGATTTTAAATGTAAATACCTCAATGCTTCTACTTGCTTTACCATTGTTAATGAAGCTTGGTTGAACTTTAAATTTTGTTCTGCTACAGGACCGTTAACAGCAATAAAATCAGGTAAGGGAAAATATTGCAATATTTGTTTGTTGTAAATACTTGAATCGTAAAAATACCTTAGATCCCAATACCTTACGGTACTATGAGGAATTCCTATAATTACACCATGATTATATTTTTTCCATACGTTTAAAAGAATTGTTTCCCAAGGTTGATTTTCTTGAATATAAAACCCTACTTTTTTAAAAGAAATTTTCGATAAATAATTATCGATTAGCGAAAAATATAAACTTGTACGAATCGCATCTACACCATAACAAGAATCGAAAAATTCATTTCTGAAAAGAAAGAAAAAATTAAACCCAGTAATATGCTTTTGATTAAAGAGATTTTTTTTATCCCAAATCATCAAAGTTTTGGAGTATATTTTTACATACTGAAAAAATGCTGAAAAAATTATTTTAAACGAAAGAAATGAATCAATTATTGAATGATTTTGGATTGATGAAATAGCATTTAATTTTATTTTAATTTGTTCGGCAATTCTAATATTAGGTATTGCCTTATGTCTATAAAAAAAATGGGTCCAAGTAACTGGAATAGACATTGTTTGCAGCATTTTAGGTAGTATCGTCCAATAATGTGAGTCAAAATATTGAGAGTCATCATTTTGTTTTTTAATATTTATAAACATATCAAAAAATATTACTGATGAATTCTCTTGTTTTATTTTAGGCTTTTTATATCTTAACCACCTAATTAATATAAAGTAAACTAGATAAGAAATAGAAATTAGGAATTGAGGAATATAAAATATTGATGATATTTTTAGCTTATAATTTTTAAAAAGTGGCTGAGTAAATTTTAAATTATTATTAAAGCAAAAATCTCTGAGGGTATTGATTAATCCTATGTCCTCCGAAATTAATTCAACTTCATCAAACTGATGTTTTTTGAATACATCTTCAAGAGCAAGTAATTTAATCGCGGTATTGATTTGTGAACTTTCTATAATGTTACATCTTTGCCCTAATGAGGTTAACCAAAAAAAACTAAGTCCTTTATTTATTTCGTAATATGCTTCAAGATTTTTACTGTTGACTTTTGACCTAGAAAGGGCTGAAATCCATTCTAAAAATTTAGTTTTATAAAATTCTGCGTTTTCCTCAACAAATAGTGGCAAGGAAAAGAAATTACTATTTTCATGTTTACTCTTATTCCACAATATAATTACTGAATTTAGATTAACGTCAATATTTAAGTCTGACTCAATAATTATTACTTTCTTACTCACTCTTTAGTTTACTTAAGAAATTAAATTTCTAGCTTGCCCTCCTAGTAATACATTGAAAACATTATCAGCAGATTTACTTCTCATTTCAAACCATGCTTTTTGTGAGTAATAAGCCGAATGTGGATTTATTAAGATTCTATTAAATAATTCATGATTAGAATCTTTCCATGCCTTTATTAATTTTTCATTCTCGGATGGTGGCTCATCAGGAAGTACGTCTAATCCTACAAATGACAGCTTCCCTTTCATTAGCCCTCCATAAATTAAATCGAGATTTTTTACCAACTTACCCCGAGCAGTATTTACTAAAATGGTACCGTTATTTAAATTATTAATGAATTCTTCATCAATAATTCCTCGAGTTTCTTCTGTCAATGGTGTATGAATTGTAATGATTGAAGAAAATTCCATAAGTTCATTTATACTGTTAAACCTTTTTACACCAATTGCTTTCTCATAACCACTGGGTACATATGGATCAAAAAAAGCAACGTCTATTCCAAAGGCTTTCATTCTAATTGAAACTGCAGTACCCATTCTTCCTACACCAATTATACCAAGCTTGTGATCTGAGGTCCTTTTAATGGGCATATTACTGTGTAATTGCCAACCTTCAGTTATGTTTTTAGCATTGTTATTATAAAGTGTAATTTGCCGAATAAAATTAATTATTAAAGCACAAGATGTGTCAGCAACTTCTTCTACACCATAGTCTGGTGTATTACAGAAAGGTATCCCGTATTCTTTGCAAGCTTTATGATCAACATTATCATAACCAGTCCCATATTTAACGATAACCTTACACTTTTTCAACCGCTTAAGAGTTACTGAAGAAATTTTGCCATGCCAGACCATTATTCCATCGGCATCTTCTATTTCTTTACCATAATTTGACTCGTTCTCCTCATTCAAGCAAATAATTTCAACATCATCTCCAAAAATATTTTTTTCAATATCTGGTTTGGTCACATAATCAGTTATAATAATTTTATGCATAAATACAGAATTAATTATTTTCAATCATTCGTTTAGAAACAATTTCAAGATCTTTAAACTCATCTACAGCCCAACTGTCTCCAATTAAATCTGTACAATATACGGGAACTCCTATCTCTAGAAAACGAATGATTTCATTATCTTCTGTCATATCAAGAAAAGTTTGACCACTATTAGTATGATAAGCATCTAAGGCCGCTTTATTAAATGCATATACCCATATTGCTCGTTCAGCACCAACAAATTTACCTTTATTATTAATGGGTATTCCTGCACGAGATGAATAAAGGAGTTTACCGTCTTTGCAACAAACTACTTTCGCTTTAGAGTAATCATTAAATTCAATCTCAGTTGCCTGCGTCTTTCCAAATACGACACGATCAGGATATTTTTGATTATATAAGAGAATAGTTGAAATGTCTTTAACGTTGATAATTGGTTCATCCCCCTGAACGTTTATATAACCATTTGCGGGAATTATATCGCTAACAAATTTTATACGATCTATTGCTGTTTCTGCTTTGTCCGTTTTTACACATTGAATGTCATTATTATTGCAATAATCAACTATCTCGTCGTCTTCCGTAGCGATAAATATTTTATCTGAATCATGCACTTTAATACACCTATCCCATACATGTTTAATCAAAGGCTTTCCATTAATTAATATTAATGGTTTTCCCGGTAACCTCGTTCCCTTCATCCTCGCAGGAATGATTATTACTTGTTTCATATTGAAATTATTTAAACTGGACTTGATTAGTAAGTATACCTAGGTTAGTAATTTCCATCAAAATTTTATCGCCATTAGTGATTAATGAGTTCATAGCATTTGCTGGGGTTCCAGTAAGTATTACATCACCTGGCTTCAGCTTAAAAAACTGAGAAACCAGTGAAACAGATTCCGAATCGTTTAGGATTCTGTTATTGGTATTCCCCTTTTGAAATAATGCATCGTTTATGTAATGTTGCAAGGAAAGGTTATCTACAAGCAAGTTTGTTTCAATATATGGTCCTATAGGGCAGAATGTATCTAAAGCTTTTGACCTAGCCAAATGATGATCCCGCTTGTGTACATTAGACATTGTTACATCATTCCCGATAGTATATCCATAAATATATTCAGATGCAGTTTCTATGGGTACGTTACTACACTCCTTGCCAATTACAATTGCTAGTTCAACCTCTGCCCATGTTATCGAACCATTATGTATTCGAATAGTATCATTAGGGCCAATCACAGATTCAGGGGATTTTAAGAAAATAAGAGGTTCATCATACGTATCTTTATCTCCAACTAAATCTTTATAATTATATGCGAGACCAACTACTTTTTCAGGAGTTACTGGAGCTAATAATTTAGTTTCACTAATTGGGATAACTCTACCAAAATCATACTCCGTTTGTTGAAATGAGAAATTAACAATTTCACAAACAGTTTCATCCCTGAGCTCCCCGAAATAAACCGTACCATCAGCAATTTGAAAACGAATAATCTTCAAAAAGTTATTTATTTAATAATAAACTTAATGATATTGTAAGTTCGTTTTGCGTAACCCCATTCATTATCATACCATAAAACGAATTTCAACATTTTCCCATTCAATACTTTTAGCCATCTCCCATCAAGAATGGCTGCATTCTCATTTGCCATATAATCAATCGAAACAAGAGATTTACTATCTAAAAGTAAAACACCTGGATATTGTTTTTCGTAAGCTTCAACACATTCTATTACTTCTTCAATAGAAGTTTTAGCTTTCAAATAAAAAGTTCCATCTGCTGCAGAAACAATTGCAGTTGGTGTTCTAAATGACATAGCATCAATAATACTCTCAACACCAGGTATCACCATTTGCATTGCGGATACCAAAGATGTATCTTTAGGTATTAAGCTTACTGTACTATTACGCCCAAGCGCATAGTCATTCCAAAAATGACCAGGACTGGAAACTGATCTAAGATTGCCATCTAAAACGTTTTGGTAAGACAGCCATGGATGAAGTGTAGTAACCTCACCTACTTCTATACCAAACTTTGTATTTATCAAATGGAAGAACGGAGTAACAGCATTTGCATCACAAATACTACTACTGATAACATGATGATTCTCTTTATTGTAACTTTTATCATTCACGCCAATCATTAAAGTAAGATCAACGCCTGATTTAGGAGAATGGGTTACGACAACTTTGTTTACAATTTTCTGGTCTGTAAGGTATTTCGCATCAATAACATTTTCAAAAACTCCTGAAGAATCAATTACAACATCAACATTATGCATTTTCCAAGCAACATCTTTGATACTCTTTTCATGATATACTCTAATTTTCTTATCATCAACAACCAAGTAATCACCTTCACGAGAAATTTTATTATTAAATAATTTACCGTAAGTGGAGTCATACTTTAGGAGATATGCCATATTGTCAATATCAGGGTCTATTTCATTGATGGCTACAATTTCATACTCTTCATGCAAGATGTTAATTCTAAAAAGAGCTCGTCCAATTCTTCCAAATCCGTTAATTCCTACTTTTATCATATTAGTTTAGTTTTATTTGTGTTAAATTTATAATTGTGTTGAATTTTATTTTTTGTTGAATACTATTCAAATCATATTTTGTATACCCGGAGACAAAAATAAAATCCATATTAAATAATACAGCGACTTCTAAATCAAGCTGACTATCGCCAAAGAAAATTGAATTCCCCTGAAAGTTTAATAATTTTATATTTTCAATCTTTGATTTTGGTCCCCCTAATATGGTATCAAAATAATGGAGTAAATTTTTGTGAGAAAATATTGATAAAAGCTCGTCTTCAGCACCTCCGGAAACCATAAATATTTTTTTACCCGCTAAACGCATAGCAATTAAAAAATCTAAAACTCCATCTACTAGTTTTGCATTTTGCAAGGATTCGAGATTGAGTCTATTGTATTCATCTAAAATTTTATTAAGGAGATATTCAGATTGAATATACTTACTCAGTTTTTCCTCTCGCGGCATTCCTGGATTAGTATTGAAATATTCAAGACACTCTGTAAGTGTTTCGTAGGCAAGGTATTTTGTAAGTACTTGACTTATATTAGCCTCCTTAATATGATTACTATCAAGGATTACACCATCACAATCAATGAAAATATTAGCATACAAGGCGAAATCTTGAAAATTTATAGGATTACTAATCATTTCTAGCGATTACTCTTATATGAGAACTTAAGTTATTCTTTTGTAAGAAATCTTGAAATTCTTTGTGTGTAGTTGCGTCTCGATTTTTAATAAGGTACTCTACAAAATCCGGCAATTTAAGATCAGGGATTTCATCATACATATTCTTGACAATATCCACATCTAATTTTCCTGGTGTTTCTATTAGTATCTCGGTCAAACCGCATCTTTTAATCAGGGCTCTAATACCTTCTACAGACAAAAAATTTATATGATGTGGTGGAGATATACTTTTTGAATGTTCGCCAAGCATTAAGAGATCAAATCCACTTATTGTCAAAGTTGTGAATAATAGTACGCCCCCCGGCTTGAGTAGTTTTTTCATACTCAAGATGAAATTATCGGGGTCGAATAAGTGTTCAAACACTTCAAAAGAGCAAACAACTGAAGCTTTCAATTCATTGACTTCGATATCTTCCACAGCTTTCTCAAAAACTGTGATATTTTTTTCCCGACAACATTGTGCAAGATCTTTATTAGGCTCAATGGCAATTACTTGATCAAAAAAACCATACTTTCTAATTTCTTCAAGGAAAATTCCGTATCCAGCACCTACATCTACTATAGATCTAGGCTCAGGTATATCTAATTCACTTAATAGCTTATTAATTACTTCAGCTCTTGGTTTGAAAATCATTTCTCTTCTTGCTTCGGCTGTTTCTGGATAAAAATGCTCAGCCCAAAATCGACTTGACTCTGATCTTCGATAAAAATCTGAAATCATTTCATTTGTTGGCCTTGGAGATACAAATAGAGTTAAACACTCAGGACATTTTTTGTAAGTAAACCCATGTTTAACAAACGCTACTTGATCAGACTTTAACACGCAACCAGGGCAATTGATTTCCTCAAAGCTTGAATGATCGGAGAAAAATATTTCGATATCACGCTTAGACAATTCTAGGTATTCGGAAAAAAGTTTTCGGGGTCTAATTTCAAATTCTTTCACTTTAAGTTATTTTGTTTTGTAAGATTGTACAGTTAGTTTAATACCATCGGCAGCCATAATCCTTGGATGCCAATTCAAATCATTTATTGTATTACTAATATCCGCTTGTGTTTCAAATGGGTCACCAGGTGTTCCGCTTTCATAAATTACCGGATATACCCCTGCTGCATATCCAAACTCAGAAGTTATCATATTAATTAATGATTCAATTGAATGGGAACGACCAGAACCTAGATTATAAATTTTATTCCTAGCTACATCATTATCTATTGATAATAAAATTGCTTTCACTACATCACTGACATGAATTATGTCACGAATCCGATCTTTAGAACCTTTTACAAGAATAGGTTGTTTATTAATAATGTAACTCAAATAAATACTTAACAGACCTTGTTTAACATTAGCTAAATTCTGCCCGTGACCATAAACAGTATAAAAACGGAAAATTGTATACTCAATTCCATATTCTTTGTGAAAAATTCTACAATAGTGCTCCCCCGCTAATTTGTGAACCGCATAAAAAGAGTCGGGTAACATAGTTGAATTTTCACTTGTTGGGAAATCCGTAGATTCCCCGTAAGTACTCATTGAACTAGAATAAATAATCCTTTGTATCTTACGTCTTTTACAAAATTCCAATAAATTATAAGTACCTATCTGATTAGATTTCAAATCTAATATGGGATCAGTAAAGGAGATTGCATTTGAGGCTTGAGCAGCTAAATGGATCACGTATTCAAAAGGGTAATTTGGTATAGTTTCTAATGCATTTTTATCAGAAATGTCAATTTTATAAAATTCAGTCCCGGATAAAATATTGGATTCTTTTCCATTTGAAAGATCATCAATCACAACTATTTTGTAGCCACAAGTATCAAGTTCTTCAAATAACCATCGTCCAACGAAACCAGCTCCTCCTGTAAGGAGTATATATTTAGGCAACTCAATGTTTTTTAAGGAGATCATGAAATAAGCAAATAATTAAACAAAATAAGTAAAATAAAATTGAATTATCAAGTAATTTTATTACGAAATATGTATTTCGCATTCAAAAACACACCTTTGGTAATAATCTTGTAGGAAATGCCTAAATAGACAAACACAATAAATGATATTAATTTCACTCCCAAGCGCAAAGCGTAATTAACTTCAAAATATCTCATTAATATAACAACCATTACAGAAAGAACGAATGTCAATGAAATAGTGATAATTTTTGTACTCTCCCAATGGATATAAAAACTTTTTTGACTAACATAAAAATAAATAGACCCCCATAGAACCGCCGACAATAATGAGCCCCATGCCACACCAAGTGGTCCCCAGTTTTTAGCAAATGGTATATTGATAATAATATTTAAAACTATAGACAAAACAAACATAAGCGACGATAACCACGTTTTTTTTGCATAAATCAACTGAGGATGCTTAGAAAAAAAATATGAGGCATACAACACAGAAAAAATGCTTATGATATTGATTGAATCATGATATTCAACTGGCAAAAGAATCAATATGACCTCTTCTGAAAAAAGAGAAATACCCAATCCAACAAAAATAGAAATATAATAAAACGGAGTCAAATACACTCCTATGGACTTTGAAGCAGCCCCTTTCTCCAATTCAAACATCCGCGCGTATACTTGCGGTGAGAAAACATTTTGAACCGCAGTCATAAATGTAAATGTTACATTTGCAATCTTTTGAGCAATATTGTAAATTGCAACTCCTCCAAGACTACTTAACAATCCGATAAGATATTTATCTAATTGGCTGCCCAAAACGCCAAAAAAAATTTTCGGTGTCATAGGCAAACTAAATTTTAAACATGCTTTTAAGGCTAATAAATCAAGCGAAAAAAGGTGTTTTGCACTAAACCTAACAATCAATAAAATGAAAACAAATGTAGCTGAAATTAATTGGCCTAAAATTAAGCCATATACTTTAAGATCAAAAGCGATAAGAAGGACTAAAGAGAAAAAAACAGTAAGTATCGTTTCATCAATAGAATAAAAAGCATAAGACTTAGCATCTTCAGAATTTTTAAAATACGATAGAAAGTATAACTTAAAGCCTGAAACAGCTGTGGCTAAGTAAGCTAATGTTAGTAAATTATGATACCCCTCAATATGAAATAAATTAGTAAGAATAAATCTCTCAAGCGTAAATGTTACTAAAGTGAAAAGTAATGATACTAGCAATACAAACACCACTATCGAATATAACAGACTTGTTCTCATGAAAGTATTTTTGAATTCAAAATAATTCCTTTCAAAACCAGCAAGCAGTCCAAAATTGGCAACACCATTTAAAAAAACGGCATAAACTTGAGATAATGCAAAAACGCCATACTCTTCTGTGTTTAATTCACGTGTAAAAATTGGAAGTGTAATTATTGGCAATAAACTACCGATAATAACAGGAACCAAAAAAAGGATTGAGTTATTAAGCGACTTAGAACTTGGCAACCTTCTATTTATTATAATTTAGTCAATTGATCTAACTAAATAAAACGCCTCCGCGTATTCTAAACCGCAGGTTACACCCCACATCTTAGCTCGATTTCTAATGGCTTCCGGTGATCTTGGATGAGGGTATTTTCTTTTTTCAAAATCATACGATTCCATGGCTTTTATCTTTGCCTCTAAATTTTGCTCACTAAAAGAGAAGAAGAGGTTTGGTATAAAATGCCTCGGATCATTACTTGCGCGCCATTCTGTTCCAGAGAAAGTTTCAAAACAAATAATTGTTTTAACCGTTTCATTTTCAAGTGGCCTACAAGCAGTAATGACGGCTTCAAATGTTTTTTGATGATCTATATTTAAATCCCCACCGTGATGTGTAAAAATTATATCTGGGGTAAATAATGATTTTTCCTTCTCAATCACTTTTATAATGTCTAACAGTGCCACTGTATCAAATCGATTATCGGGAAAATCATAAACAGACAATGTTTGATATTGAATATACTCTTTAGCACGTTCTATATTTTCTTTGTGCAAAAGTAATTCTGCTTTCCAGAGCTCTGCGTCTCTCATGTCAGACCGAGAAGTAATTCCCTCCCCTAAAATAACAACGTGACTTTTAATATCATATTCATTATTCAACTGATTCATTAACGCTCCTAATCCCAATATTTCGTCATCTGGGTGTGCCACTACAATCATAATCTTTTTATTCTTAAACACAGACTTCTTCATAAACAAGATTTAACTAATAATAAGTTTTTTAGTAATCCCCACAATGATTCCGCCGCTTAGTCCTTGAATAGCATCAAAGTTTCGATATTTTAGACTAATTACTATTGATGAAACAAAGAGACCAAAAAATAACCAACATAAATTTAAAATGGCGAAATTTTTATTAGACCGCTTTTTATAGAACATAATAAATTCAATTGCCTTTCTACGTTGCTTCTGTTTTTCTGCATCTCTTCCTGCAGGACTAAAATTGTGAGCTAGCCTTACTTTAGAATTAATGAATAACTGATTGGGATATAAATCCGCGACTCTAGTAGAATATTCAATATCCTCTACCATATGAAAACCGTTTAATACATCAAATTTAATTTTCTCAAAAACTTCTCTTTTCCACGCCGACAAACCGCCTGATATTGTGTTTGAAGGAATCAAACTACGGTTTGATTTAGCATAATTAGCAAAAATTGAAGGTCTTTTATCCTTAAAAATACCTCTGTGAAAAAGATTATGAAAAAAAAGATAGTACAGATTTGTAAGAGGTGGATTAGTCACAACTCCACCGCAGCCTACCATTTTTTCACATTCTTTAAACCCATCAATTAACTCCTTAAAGTAGTCACCTTGTAAAACTATATCATCTTCAAGAAAACAAATTATGTCGCCAGTAGCTATACCAAATCCAACTGATTTTGCATGTACAAGGCCTTTAATAGAAGGATTATACAAATATTTAATCTTCTCGTTTTCGCCCAACAACTGCTTATAGTAATTTATGGTTATATCATCTAGCCTTTCCTCACTTTGATCAACCAAAATAATCTCATCAGGCTTTAAGGATTGATTAAAAATGGAATTAAGGGCTATTTGAAGGTCTTTATGTCTATTTTTTGTGGGAATTACAACTGATATCTTCATTTTTACAATAAAACTATGAAATATTTAAATTAGAAACATAACTATTACTAGGGCTCCGGAATTTGGCCAGCTGAAAATTCTCTGTTTTTAAAATCTCTGTTGCAAAAAAAGATACAGTAACCCAAAATTGAATTGAAGAAAATGCATCATGAATCATAACTGGTAGAATTATTACAATAGCCGCCTTAAAAAAAATTGATAAAGAACCTACCTTTCTAAGAAAAAAGGGAATAAGAAGTAAATTTAACAAGATAGCAAAAAATAATATTGGATTACTTGCTAGCATTGACTCTTGATTGATATCATTACTTATAATTCTTATTAAAAAACTTTCAATAAATTCCTCCGCATTAAAATTGTAAATAAATGTTAACGGAAAATAATAAAGATAGAAAGATATCCCACACATGCCTCCAAATAAGAAAATTAAAATACTCTTTTTATAGCCAACAAGAAAAATACTGATTAATAGTAAAAAGACTCCCAATGTTGAACCCAAAAGTATTAAGACGAACCCAAATATAAAGAAGATAAAATTGCTTTTATACTCTTTATCCATTAAAACATAGTACCAAAAAAAAATGCAAAAATTAGAAATATACGTAGGTGCAGGTAGAATACCAGAGGGCCTTATTTGAGGCAGATAAGCAAATTGAGTATCAATAGTTGAACCAAGACTGAAATCACCCAATGTGGCTTCAGCCTCGTTTGAATAGTCTTGTAGAAAATAGAATACATCGCTGATGCCAAGTAATTGACAAAAGATAAACAATGCGTTTATCAAAAAACAAAAAATAGCTACATTCAGAAAAACATTCTTATACCTACTAGCAAATAGAAAAATAAAGTAAAAAAAACAAACATTTTTTAAAATAACAATAGGACTTAAGGTTACGATTGCGAGAATAAAAGATAATTGGATAACAAGCAATCCCTTCTTTGTTAATTTATAAAATGAAAAAAGTAAAATAAGTATTAAAGCTATTACTAATTGTAACAACGCTTTTGCCCACATCAACTCACTTACCATAAAATTTACAGTAGGACTAAGAACTGCAAATATAAATACTATGCCAATTAGTGTCTGAACCAAAAAGCTGTTATGTATTTTCTGTACAGTCAAAGTATTATTATACTAATTGGTTTGTAAGCCACTTATCCAACTCACTAGGCCCTGAAATAATAGGAATTCCGTATGCTGCTGGATCAAATTTGTCAATTTTACCAGTGGGGTCATAATAAACAGATGGTATCCCTTGTAATTTCCCAATCAGCGCAGTGGAGGTAAAAGGAAAAGAAATAACACAGTTTGAAACTGCAGTCACACTTTCTGCATTATTATCAGAATCAATCATAAGAAATTCTTTTTCAAGCGATAATTTATTCATTTTAGCCCTGTACTTGTAATGGGCCATTTTACCAATATTTCGCTTCCCCTTATAAACCATTGTCGCGCGATTACGTTTTACAATACAGAAAATATCATCTAAAAACTGATTAGTAACTTCAGGGATATAATACTCTGTTGGCTCACAGAGTAACTGATATTTAAAATCCCTTTGAGGTTGTACATCAAAGACTGTAACTGATTTTTTGGGTAAACTTATTTCTGATTGATATGAATTGTTACCAGCTAATATTGGGCCCACGATTTTTATATTACCGTCAAAAGAGGTAACTCTTTTAATAAAATCAAATTGTTCTTTATTCCAGACCCAATAGTTTGGCCAATTCATTAGCGACCATTTCAAATTACTTCTCTTCCAATCGGATTGTAAACAAATACTTTCATTATTAGTAGAATAAAAATACAAAACTGGCTTAGCACCTTTTTCGTCAACTACATAAGTCCATAATGGCCGAAAAGCAAATTTAGCATGATCAAATAAAAAAAGATCTGGTAATGACTCTTTTGTAACCCTAGAAAAAAAGTCTGCAAGTATCAATTCTCTTAACAAAAGTGCTTCTTGCCATTTACCAAACACTAACTTACCTAGAGACGTAAAAATTAAAAAACAAGATTTTAAAAAGAAAAGAACTATTTTATCGGCTTTCGGTAGCTTTTTAAGTGGGAGGAATGAATATTGAAACTGATTATTGATTGATGTATGTGCTTTCATTGCCTTATTGTCATGCAAAATTAGGCAGCTTTTTGAGTTTTCCGAAAGCACTTTTGAAATAATATTTTGTGAATTATTTTGATAAAAAAAATAATCTTTTACTGATAAATCTTTTAAAAAAACTGAATGAGAAAAATGATTTGTTTTTATTAATTTCTTCGTTTTTATGCATTCCAAAATGATTTTAAATAAAACAAACACTCCATATACCCAAAAAAAAAGTACAGCCAAAATCCACAGAAACTGAGACCCTAATCTATTTACACCAAAGCCGTGATCCTCTAAAATATTTTGCCAATGCAACGGCATGGGGTATACAAGTCTCTTATTTCCTTTCCCTACAGATGCAAGTAATGCCTTTGTAAGCCCAATATATGGGTTAGATATTGAGATTCTGTGTCCAAAATGGTACATTATGAACTGCCTTATTGCAAGCTCGCAAGAAAAGCCAGGTATTTTATTGGATATTTGGTTACCGAAATTTGCATCAATAAAAAAAGGTGTAGTAGAAAGAGCATCTTTTAGCGATTCAATTCGATGAATCTGACCATCAGATTGTAACTTTTTGTACCCTTGCATCACGTTTAAAGATCTATATCGCGTGATGTTTAGAAGAAAATATGTAATTTTTTTTCTACATTTAACACTCACCATCTACCCGCGTTGTATAATGTAAAAACGATAACTCGGCTTTTTTAATGCGAATGAAATTCGGTCAAAAAGCTTGTCTATGAACATATCAAACCTTATAAAAATTCGATACTTTCTAAGCCTATCGTATTGTTTTCTTAAACCGAATTTATCTGATGCACCTCTTAACCAAAACCAACTATAATAACTACTCCCTGGGTTGTATACAGATATTCGATTAAAGCCAGCTGTTCTAGCTGCTATTTCCAACCCTTTCTGTGTAGGAAGCATAGTATGCCAAGGTGCTTGAGCCCAATAAAAAGCATTACCAAGCAGTTGTAATTGTAAGGCATCACCAGATGGAATTAGAATGATTGCTCTACCATTTTGAGACAATACCCTATTTAATTGCTTAAGAAATTTAACAGGATATAACTGATGCTCAAATGAGAACATGCTTAAGACGATATCAAAATCCTGTTCTTCAGTAGTATCTAAGTACTCATCACAATCCATTGCTATACAATTAGCTTTTCCTGAAAAAATTTCAGGGACTGATTTCTGAAGAATATTTACAGCATTTGAATCAGTATCAACACAGGTTATTTTCTCGCAAAACGGTAAAAATGGCAGCGCCCATGCTCCTGAGCCACAGCCAATATCTAATACCTTAGACTTTTTGTGAATTTGCAGATCTTTAATAATTGTTTCTACAATGTCATTCTTAGAAGAGGCACTTTGGTATGGGGTTAGTTTAGCATAAAAATCATTTAACTGAGTCAATGTGCCATTTGCAGCATAATAGGTAAAGCAATGGCTACATTTATTATATACAAAGTCCTTCTCACTCATATCCTTTTCAATAGATATAAACTTGCTTTGTACTTTTTCTGACCCACATAATGGGCATGATTTAAAATAAATATCCTCTACAATATTCATATATCAGAGCTTGGGGTTGTTTTTTGAATCAGAATTTGTAATGGATGTTGTTTAGTTTGATATGCCGATTGTTCATTCTCATTGTGAATGGAATACAAGTCATTTTCACCTGATTGTAAAGCTATCATAAAACGTTTCAATGCTTCAAAACGACTTATAGTATCAAACTCTAATGCAAAATGACACCTGAAACGATGAACAGCTAAACAAAATAAATTCAATTGAAACTGATTTTTCTGGGCTGATGCCAAATCAGTTAACTGTTGTATTATTACCTGATGTTCCTTTGCTAAAAATGGAATTGAAGATTCCTCATAAAAGTCGTTTATTGATATATTAGAAACTAACTCATCGAATTCTATATCTTTAACCTTTTTGAACGCCAATTTTAATGGGATTTCTTCAACATCAAAACATTTTTTTCTTCTTAACAAATCTGAGACTCCTTCTTCAATTAACTCAAAGCCAAGTTTTTCAAATAACTTCTTTAATAAATCATAGTGAGTAAATCTCACATTCGGAACCAGATAATCATCAATTAGATTTTCGTAAAAGATAATAGGATAATGCCCGAAATGAGCAAAACCTTCGGGAAAAGAAAATGGAACCATTTTTAAAAACTCATTTACATCAGCTTTAAGTGTAAATGGTCTCAATAACTCACAAATCAATGATCTAAATGTTCTTGATTGATATGTACATAGATAAAATAAGCCACCGACTTTTAATGGCTTTATGATGTTGATTAAGGATTTTACAGGATCATCACTATGGTGTATCCAATTATGGCAAAATACAACATCAAAACTATTTTTGCCATATTGAAATTCTTCAGCAGGAACCGTAAGAATCTCTAACTCTACATCTTTTGGATTTTGGCCAAAGTACACTTTTACTTTCTCGATATTTTTTTCAGACAAATCAAACATAGTTAATTTTCCGCCTGCACCTATTAAATCTGCAATAATTCTACTGTGAGAGCCAGGTCCGCAACCAGACTCAAGTACTGATTTACCCTTTAAAAAAGATATATCGCATGCAAAAGTTCGTTCATACTCTTTAATGTGAAATGAAACTCTAGACTCTTGGTCGGGAACCTCTGCTAATTTATTCTTAAAAAAAAATTCGCCGTAAATTGTTTTAGTATCTATCATAACTTTTTATAAATTAACTACTGATATTATCAAGTTGAAGTTGGTCACCACGCTTAATATCTTTTTTTATTTTTCCTCCAACGAATGAGCCTAATTGCAAAGGAGATATCCCACCACCCGGTCTAATTACACACAACATATCCCGAGTAAGTATTTCCCCGGCACATACGTCTCTATCAAAATAAATTGCTCTGCCAATCGGTATTGTGGTATCGGTCGAGCTTGATCTAGATGCTAAGAAAATTTCATCCCATTGTTCTGTCTGATCTTTAAACTCTGATGGTGTTAATGAAAAATGAGCATCAGCAGATACTATTTTATCATTTAGCATAAAATGTTTCTCAATTACTGTTGCACCATGTGATATTGCAAGTGAAGAAAGTGATGAAGTCATGGAATGATCTGAAAAACCGAAGATTTCATATTGCTTCAAGTAGATTAACTCAGAAAAATCCAAATGCTCAGGTTTTGAAGGATATTGAGATATACAAAGCATAGGAATCAAATTTTTAAACCCGAATTTTAGCAAAGCTGGTAATTGTTCGCTTGGTTTTACTAACGAAATGAATACAGGTTTATTAGTGTCGCAGCAACGTTGAATTAAGTCAATATAGTTCCAGTCAATAGAACTGACTTTGTAATAATCGGGCGAGGCATTTTTTTCTAACATATCAACCATATCAGGGCTGAATGGTGTTGAAAATACAATTTTCTTGCTTTTTTTGTATTCATTTATAAACTCAATTGGCCAATCCAAAGGAGTACATGTCTCAATATACAAGTTATAAAGGTGTCTTCCATTCCAAGGAGAATCAGTTTTGTTAACATAGAATTCTGCTTTATCAAAGTTTCGTGTTAAAGAATCTGGTGTTGATGACTGTAATTTTACAGAATGTGCGCCTGATTCGAAAGCAACGGCAACAGACTTTGTCAAAATATCATGGTCTCCCATATGATTACAGGATATTTCTGCAATATAAAAAGGTTGTTTTAAAATATTTTTTTGTTCTTCAGAGAAAGTATATTCAATCATAAGATAAATTATTTCTGTGTTCTTAGCAATAAGTCTAACATATATATTCCTTGGAATATATCTTCTGGCATATTCAATATACTCTCTTTGATAAAAGGGAGAACATTAATAAGCTTTTGAGAAGGAATATAATCTTCCGGAATGAACTTTTTTAGAGAAACCGGAAAACCTATTTTTACTTTCTGATCGATTCCAATTTTTTCAGCAATATCACGTAGTTTTAATTTTGACACTTTTTCGGAAGAATCTGCTAACTTTCCATTTCGTCCCCAGAAATGCAAGTGCTGGTTTAAAAAAGGAACCCTTACTTCAATGGATGATAACATACCCGCTAGATCTTGTTTGTGTAACCCATACATTAGATTAGTTTGTACATCGTAACTTGATAATTGCTCAATCGATGGTTCAGCAGTTGTTTCAAAATCGGGGATGGCATTTATGTGTTGTCTAGTTATCTCATCAATGTTAACGCCCTTCTCTTTTAGCCAAGCAATAGACCTGTGATTGATACGAGTATTCATCAGATACAACCAAAAATTAGATATTTCTTGTAGTTCATTTATCCAAGCTGATTTGTGGCCATTCAAATAAGTTTTAAGTTCTTTATATCGTCCATATCCGCCGAAATACTCATCAGCACCTTCTCCGGTAATAGCTACTTTAATAGGTAAGGGAGAATTATGCAGTTTCGATTTTGCGATCTCATGATACATCATACACAGAGCAAAAAAGTTATTGTGCGCTGGTATGGTACCATATGCCTGTAGCATGTATTCAAATGATAATTCAGAATATTCAGCCGATACGTTTACTTTTATAGTATCTGAATCGGTATTGATATCTTCTTGCAATAAATCTAGATCTGGTGATGCAGCAGTAACTGCAATAAGATTATTTTTTGGAAGTGCCACTTTTTTCACAATTCTCGAATCTATACCCGAGCTTACCAAACAAACACCTGGAACATCAATATCAGATTGTTCATCAATAGATGCCTTTATCAATTCAAACAAATCATAATGTAGCTTTTCTTTGTAATCTGGTTCAAAAATAGATTCCGAGGTCAAGCTTTGTTGAGTAGTGTCAAAACAATAAATTCTTCCAGGTACAGTGGCCTTAATGTCACTGTATAGTGTTGTTTCACCTGTATGACCGCCAAACATGATGGCTTCCATTGCTCTTTCAGGTATTATTTGTTGACTAGTACATGAAACAATAGTGTGAATATCGGAAGATACAATTAGCTTTTCGTCTTTCAAGTAATAGAACAAAGGTTTAACTCCCATCACATCCCTTGAAAAATACCCCTTGCTTTTTGCATTATCGTGATAAAAAAATGCATAGTGTCCAACAAGCTCAGGGATAGTTTTTGATAAGCCAATTAAATCAATCAACTCATGAACACAAACAGTATCTGATAATGCAGCTTTACTTGAAAGCTTAAATTTGTCAGCTACTTTCTTAAAATTGTATATCTCACCATTAAATAGAAAGATAGATTTGTCAGATTGGCAAGGTTGAATACCTGCATCAAGTCCAACTATAGAAAGTCTAAAGTTTCGGAGCAGGAGTTGATCTACTATGATAGACCCCTGTTCATCTGGACCTCTAGCTAAAAGTGATTGTGAAGGATCAATATGTAAATCAGACGAATTAACTAAGAAACCACACATTATTTAGTATTTGTTATAAAGAAACGTTTAAATATATTTTTTTCTGGTATCATTAGCCCCTTTTTGTCCTTATTCAGTATAAGTTCATAAAAATTGTAAGGATAGCAAACTGTTATTGGTAAAGTTGCATCAAGACGCGGATTTATTTCTATTAGTTTAACCTTGCCTTTAGCATCTTTACCACATTCAATTTGATGAAATCCATCTAATTTTAGATACACTCCTATTTTTTGGGCAAAAGTATACACATCATTGTCTAAAGAAGTTTCAGCGACCATAGTTGGGGGTTTATACTTTACGGTACTCCCATTATTTCGGATCATACAACTTAGAATTTCTCCTTTCTGAAAAATGCAATCGGCAGAAAATTTATCACCCGGTAAATATGCAGTTAAGAAATAATTCTCAGGATCTTTCGGCATGCTATAGTCCTGAATAGCTATCCCTAGACCATACATTTTCTTTAATTCATTGGATACGATGTGTGCAAGTCCTCTTGAACCTCTTCCATGTATGGGACGCAAGATTAAAGAGCCATATTGTTGTACTGCTTCATTGAGCTGATCAAAACTAATCAACTTTGCAAATTCTGGAACAAGTTGTACATTTTCATTTGCATGAGATAATTTCTCGTGCAATTTAAATTTGTTAAGGACTAATTCAATATTTTCGAAGTTATCAAGATGTGAGATATCTCTCGCCCATTGTTCCGTTGAAAGTGATAATGCTTCTTCGTCACTGCAAACAAATATGTATTGTATGTTGTGCTTTTGTACCAAAGAATAAATAGTATTGTTATACTCCATTTCGCCGCCTCTGGGCACAAGAGCGCTGATCTTAGTTCCATGAGAGAAAGCAACTTCTTCAGAATCTACAAGAACTATCTCATTAATTTTTGGTATCTTTCCAACAAGCTCTATCACCTCATTCATGATAGGACTATTTGCACAGGTTATTATTACATTCATTCTACTTTGCTCCAATTATTTGATACAAAAGTGTTTCTGAGATGCTCGTCATAATTTGGCGGTGAACTGGTTTGATGTAGACAATGTTGCTCATACAATGTCATATCATCTAACTGTACATTTGCATAGTCAAAATACGGTTTAATATACCATGGCGTGTAGCTGCAAAATAGAAGCCAGCGCGACTCATTACTCGCCACTCCAGCTTTATGAAACATATTATCATCTATAATTGCAATATCACCGGGTTTTAGTAGCATATCTTGAACTCCATATTTATTACTAAACTCAATCAGTTTAACATCTTCAAGTTTATGTTCTGCAAAACTATCTAGATGCGATCCTGCCATTGCCTTAGTAGAGTTCATAGAATTAGTTGAATCAAGAGCTATGACTACTTGATATGTAATTCCATTGTTCAGTGCATGGGATTTATTGTTTCTATCGTAAAATTGAGGAGTATCTCTGTGCCAAGCAGAACCAATTGGATTATGAATAAGATTATCTTTTATAGCATTATTTATCTGAATACTTGATGCAACTGCATTACGCAGTGTATAATTGGTACTGTAGAAATTTTTATGTATTTCCTGCATCTTTTTGCCAAATAAAATCTTTCTTAAGTTTTCTCCATATAAGAAAAAATTATGTACATGAAATGAGGAGGCTGACGAAGTTATATGATGTGGATATTTACCTCCCTCAAATGCTTTGTCAATATCATTTCTACATTCATTGATTTCGTCAGGTAAAAAATAATTTGGGATTACTGTAAATCCTTTTTGATCTAATTCAATTCTGTTAAAATCGTAAATCTGGTTCATAAAATTAATTTTTTTTGAAAAGAAAAGGTTGTATAGGTCTCTAAAAATTTGTCGAAATGCAGTTTTTCAAATATTGATATAGAAGCAGGATTTGTTTTTTTTACTTCCGCAACTATCAATACTTTATTCATATTAGAAAACCGTTTTATAGCTTCTTGTAACATGCAATAACCAATACCCTTCCCCCGTGCAAACTCATCAATTGAATAATCAATATACGCAATCCCATCAATAATATTGAACCTTGTTTGGCCAATCGCTACACCATCGCATTCATAAACATACATGAATGCTTCGTTGGAAGTTATTTGTTTGTTGAACCATTTGATATGGTGCTCAATTGCAATTATAGCTGGGTTCAAAGCACTCTTCCGAACCTCTGGATCATTTACCCAATCAAAATACATATCTACATCATCAATAGTTGCTTCTCTTAGACTAAAGGAAAAATATGATTTTGGCAATAAAGATATTAATATTCGTCTTAGACCTTTACCATCAACAAGTTTAAGACAAAGTATAGATTGCTTGTTTAATAAATCAGTATCGTTAATAAACTTGCGGACTAACTCCTCAATTTTTAAAGGTGTCTCTTCCGATAACTCACCCACATAATTAATATATTTATTTCGAGATAAGGCACTACTCGATGGCACTTGATTTTTTGCGATTGCAACTACAATTGCTGGGAGTCCTAGATAACAACGCTCCCAGTTTGTAATACCTCCTGCCCCAATGGCAAGGTTTGCATTTTCCACTAATTGAGCAAAGTTGGGGACTGGTCCAGTTACAGTTGTATTAGGTCTATTTATATTTTTTGCGACCCTTCTAACATCCTCTGCATTTCCTCCAACAACAACATCTATATGAAGGTTATCTGGTTCAATAGATTGTAATTTGTTAACTACTGATATAGTAAGAGGATGCAACTCTGTTGATCCACTGAAAAAAACCAATATCCTATTTATGCTTACAATTGGCTTTCGCTTATTTGAAACTCTTAGGAAGTCTTGATTTAATAAAACATATTTAGTGCCACATAATTTACTGCAACCTGATGGTGCTAACAAATCGTAAGCCTTGTTATTGTCACTGAAATTATAATCAATAATTGTATCACAGTTATGAAAACGGTTTGCAAGATCGTCAATCACTACAAGTGATTTAACATAAGGTCTCAAAATATTTTCCCATGTTTCAGCGAACAGATAAGAATCAGCTATAAGAATATCTGGATGTTCATTATTTAGAAGATTAATCGTTTGCTCTGCATCCACAACTTGAACTTGAGAAAGTATATCAATTTCAGGAACACGATATTGCTGAACATCTTCTAAATTAAACTCAGGATTTGACTCTATGATTCTTACTTCAAAAGAATGATTGGTGAGATCATCAATAATATTACCTTCTAATCTAGAGCAAATAAAAACCACATCTTGCACTCCTAAATCTTTCAATCCTTTTGCTATGGTCAAACAACGCCTTACATGCCCTGTTCCTACTTCAATGGATGAATCTACTCTAAAAAAAACTTTCATCAATCAGCTTAATTTAACCGCTTAAATCCTGAATGACAAACAGGCCCTTTTAATAAATTCATAATATCTTCCTGACCAATTTCGCATTTACTAATTTGTGCAAATACAGGATCGAGCACTTCGAAGAATCTATTCACAATTTCAGGAGTGTGTTCTGTTGAAACGTACACACTTGTGCCTGCAATGTATCCTTTCAATAGCATTTCTTGAGTGATATAAGTTTTATATGCTAGCGCACTTTCACTTTGAAAACTAAAACTGCAAAGTGCTGGAAGACCTGAAATATCAATTTTTAAACTATGTAGATCCGCTAATTGCTGCCACTTTTTTTTGATTTCATTTCCAGTCTGAGTAATTGTTTCCCATGAACTAATGCGTTCCATAACTTCAAGGGTTTTCAATGCTGCGGTAGGTCCTATTCGTTCAGTCCAGAACGTACTACTAATGAAAGATGTCTGTGCTGCTTCCATAACAGAGCGTCTGCCTACAATGGCAGTAATTGCGTAACCATTACCCATGGCTTTCCCAAACATAGCTATATCAGGTTCTACATCAAACATTTTATGTAGTCCGCCAAAAGTTTGTCTGAAACCAGAAGTACATTCATCGAATACGAGAACAATGCCTCGTTCAGTTGCAAGGCTTCTTACTTTTTTAAGAAAATCATCTACCGGGCCATGATTTCTAGATACTTCCATTTTAATAACCCCAATGTCTTCTCTATTAACAATCTCTAACAAATCTTCAAAATTATTGTAATTGAATGGGAAGATTGTTCCACGTAAATTGGAAGGAACACCATTTGGTTGCAAACCAGGTATTAAATGACCTGCAAGATTTTTTTCGTCGCCGAGATTAGCTGCTAAATACCAATCATGCCAACCATGATAACCGCATATGGCAACTTTATCTTTTCCACAAGCTGCCCGAGCAATCCTTATAGCTATTGCATTTGCTTCGCCCCCCGATCGTGCAAATCGCACCATATCAGCCCATGGGTTTATTTCAACTAATTTTTCTGCTAGGTAAACTTCTTCGGGGCAATTGAAAGTTGACATATTCCCTGCATCAATAGTTTTTCTTACTGCATCATCAACTTCAGAATGACCATACCCAAGAATGTTGGTGCCTATACCCATAATTGACATATCGATATAGGAGGTATTATCTAGATCCCAAACAGTACAGCCTTTTGCTTTGCTGAAATAAGCAGGCCATTGTTCAGGAAGGAACATTTCTGCCCTTTTAGATAATAACATATTTCCACCAGGAATTACTTTTTTTGCTCTTTGCCAGAGCTTTTGACCTTTACTCATATCGGCTCCTTGATTTCTGATTAAATTTGCGTTTGCTTCGAACAATGTGGGTTTTGATTTTGCTAGCTCAATTACTTCCAGCCAGCTAAAGTCTATACTAGGTTTAAAATTTTCAAATATGTTTTTGATAACAGTAAGATCTTCTGGATCATCTACCGTCCATCGAGATACTGAGTAATCAATTTCATTACAAACATTATGAATTGAAAATTTACCCGAGAATCGCATGTATGTAGTTACATGCTCTTTATCAAATTTTTCAATTGCTTCATTATAAGTTTTTTCAAGAGCTGAAAAACTAAATACCTCCGTATCAAGGCCATCTGGATAAGTAGGAGGTAATATATTGGAGCAATAGTCAACTTTTGCTTCAATGAATGATTCTAAAACGCTATCAACAAGTGTAGCATCAACTAATGGACAATCTCCAGTTATGCGAATTATTGTATCAGCATTTGCAAATTTTGCTGCTTCATAAAATCTTTCCAATACATTGTCTTCACTGCCCCGAAAAGTACGAATCCCTAATTGGCTTACGTGTTCAATGAGCAAATCATTTGATGCTTCTACAGAAGTTGCAAGCACTATTTCGCTGATCATTTTACTGGTTGATAACCGTTTAAGTAATATTTCGATAAGAGGCATTTCCACAACGGGTTTCATTACCTTATTCTTAAATCTTGTGGAGCCCATTCGTGCTTGAACAATAGCTACAATTTTCTTATCTCCTATCATGTATAAATACTTTTAAACCCAATTTGGAGGATATAAAATAAAGGATGGGGTTACAGCAATTTGATCAATTGTGTTCTTTATAGTATCGGGTAAATTTGAATTCAGTGATACTAAATTTTTTAATAGTTGCTCTTTAGTATCAACACCAATAATAATTTCATCAATATAGTTTTGAGCATTTGGGTATAAGAGGCAAAGCGATTCCAGAGTAATATCACTTGCTGCTGTTATTGATTTGACCAACTCTAGCCATGGTTTCAACATTTCTAATTTTGGAGGAATCGCTTTGGATTCTATGAAAAATAAGCCCTGCAGAAAAACTGACCTAACCTGTATTTTTTTGCCTTTTTCTTTTGCCTGCTTTAAAAGAATACCACGTTGAAAATCGTTATCAAGTAGATTATAAGGGAGTTGTATAATATCAATTTCAGGATCATTTAAGACTGTTGCTAATTCTTCGTTTGTATATACAGAAACTCCAATTGAAACGATTAGCTTTTCTGCCCTAGCACGTATTAGTTCAAGTAAACCCGCGCCACTCTGCATATATTCATTAAAAGAATGGAAAAATAGTGCATTGATTTTTTCACATCGTAACTCCTGGATATCTAATAGCAATTTGTCTTTAATAGATGAGATATCAATATTCTTGAATTTGGTATTTATCTTAAATAACCTTCCACTAATCTTATGATAAGCACCTATCAACTGAATTGCATTACCATACGCATCAGCAGTATCTAATGTATCAATGCCGTTTTCCCAGGCTGCATCTAGTATTTTAAAAACAGCACTTTTTGAGGGTTTTCCTATTCGATTATTAATACCGTAACTTAAACCAAATTGAACTGTACCTAAAACTATATCCACTTAGAGAAGTTTATGATAACCTTTTTCCAATTTTAAATACTTCCTTTTGCTCAATCTCAACACCATCTATACAGATTATTTTTATCACAATATATCCATCAGACACAGCAACTTTGTATTCATTGTCTTTCGTTTTTCCAAAAATCAATCCATTAGCAAAAGTATGTAATATAATATCTGTCTTATACTCAACTTTAAGTATGTTAACCTTTTTTTCTTCAACAAAGCAATGAGCCCCTTCAAAGGGGTATCCAAAAGCATAAACAAACCTTTCGTATTCTACTCCACGTAACATACCAAAATTTATTCTCCCATTTTCAGGCGTAAAAAGCCTAGGAAAAGTTGTAGAATCTTCATTATTTTGGATTTCTGGAATAAAAGAAGTAGAACTTAAATTCACTAAGGCTTGTTCAATAAGATTTGTAAATATAGAATTACGAGCTTTAAAAACATCAATTGGATATGAGTTAGGTGGAATTTCATAATATTCTTTAGCTATAATTGCTCCTGTGTCAATTCCGCTATCAACATAGTGCAAACACCCATAAGATCTTTTCCCAGACTCCCCATTCAAAATCATCCAAGAGTCACTAGCCGCACCTCTATATCTAGGTAACGGGGTAGTATGAATATTAAGTACTTTATTATTAAACTCACCTAAAAAAGAAGATTTAATTATATTTCTGCAACCAATACTTAATAAATAATCAGGATTATGACTTTTTATCCATTGTATTGTTGCCTCGTTGTTGACATCGATTGACTCTAAAAGAGGCAAATTATAGTCGCTAGTTACATTGAATATATTATATGCGAAATCTCCGTATATCTTTTTTTGATTTTCAACAAGGCTTAAATCACGTTCATGATATTCCCGAGGATGGGTAACGACTGCTACAACTTCTGCATCCAGGTTTGGATGGTTGTACAAGTGTTCAATTATAATTTTAGAACCTATACCGTGTCCAAGTATAACAATTTTTAACATACTATTTTTTAAAATAAGTTTTGATATCCCGTCGGTTTATTGATCCTTTCTATACAAAAATTCTGTTGTTCAATTGTCAAAGAAGAATACATTGGAATACTAATGGCTTCTTTATAATATGATTCTGAATTAGGAAAATCACCTGGATCAAATCCCAATTCTTGATAATAAGGTTGACGGTAAATTGGTATATAGTGCAAGTTAACAAGTATCCCCGCGCTTCTTAATTTTTCAAACATTTGCAGATGACCAACCTTGTCATTACCTTCTTTAATTCGAATTACATATAAATGAAGGGCAGAATATGTATCTGGATGTTGCCAAGGTGTAATCATCCAATCTTCTTTTAGTTCTTGATTGTAATGATCAGCAATTTTATGTCTTGCTTCGACAAATTCATTTAGCCTTTTCATTTGGCTTAACCCTAAAGCTGCTTGAATATCAGTCATTCTATAATTATACCCAAGTTCAATTTGCTCATAATACCATGGTCCATCTGGCAATTTGGTCATTTCGCTTGGATGACGAACTATACCATGACTTCTATACCTATTTAGATGTATAGCAAGTTTAGCATCATTAGTGAGACACATTCCCCCCTCCCCAGTAGTGATAATCTTTACAGGATGAAAACTAAATACAGTAATATCACTGTACATGCAGTTTCCAATGGGTTCATCTAAATATTTTCCGCCAATTGCATGAGAAGCATCTTCAATGATTTTAAAGCCATACATCTTTGATAATTCAAATACTTCTTTCATCTCACATGACTGACCTGTCAAATGAACTGGAATTACAACTTTTGGCAACTTCCCATCTTTTTCAGCATTTTGAAGTTTTTCTTTTAATGCAGAAATAGACATATTATAGGTTAACGGATCAATATCAACAAAGTCTACACTAGCACCACAATACAATGCACAATTAGAAGAAGCAACAAAAGAAATTGGGCTAGTCCATACGATATCATTATAGCCAACCTCTAATGCCATACATGCAATATGGAGAGCTGATGTAGCGCTATTAACCGCAAAAGCATATTTTACTGAACAATACTCCATAACTGCCTTTTCAAAGGCAGGCACAACTGGTCCCTGAGTGAGAAAATCAGATCGGAGTACTTCAATCACTGCTTCAATATCTGATTCAGATATATCTTGTCTTCCGTAAGGTATCATAACAATTTTAATTTTTTCGTACTATCATCAATTTCTAGATCCTTTAAACGTGATAAATGCTGTTTAACCGTACCTAAATTTCTTCCTAATAACTCTCTAACTTTACTATTAGACAAACTCATGTCCAAAGGGCGTACAACCAATTTAGTTTCGGATCGTAGAGTACATTTTTGAATAAGTGTTTCATCGAAACCAAATTTCTCCGCAATTAAGACCCCAAATTCATATTTAGAAACCCTATCATCGCTAACCACATTATAAATACCTGTGGCTTTTTTTAACAACAAATCATGTACGGTATGAATTAATTTTTCAATTAGTATTGGTGTATAATACACGTCATCAAACAGGCTAATTGTTTGAAGATTTCTTAGAGATTCAATAATATGATCACTAAATGATCTTCGATAAGACGTACCCCAACCATAAAAATTTGTTCGAATAATTAGGGCATTGGGATTAATTTCTAATACAGCCTTTTCCGCTAAGGCCTTTGTCTTCCCGTAAACATTAATTGCATGAATCGGCTCTTCCTCTGAAAGCATAGGTAAACTTCCACCAAAAAGATGGTCTGTAGAAATGTGAACCATTGGTATGTCCAAATTTTTAGTAACCTTCGCCACTAAACTTGAAATACCTACATTTATATTAAAAGCCAATTCAGGATTATTTTCACATTTTTCAACATTTGTTAATCCAGCTGTATGAATAACTAATGTTGGCTGCATTTTCTGAAGTTGAAGTAATAAACCGGCTTCAGAACTAAAGTCAGCAAAGACAATATTTGCTCCTGATGGATTAATTGCCCGTTTATTTATTCCAAGATAAATATTATAGTCACGACTTTTCGTAAAAAACCAATTAATCGCCAACAATCCAGAACCTCCCGTAAGAAAAATTGAGGGATTTTCACTCATTATATTTGACCTATTTTTAGCTTATTTTTATCAATCCAAGTCTTTAATTCTTCTACCGACATCCAATCAGAATTATTATCAGATGAATAAGTAAAATTATCTGAAACAGCATTCCCCTCCTTGATACGTGCTGGATCAGAAGACCATGAGTGAATTGCAGGCAAGATTTTATAAAACGTATCATATTCAAACGTGTGTGGCGCATCTTCCAGTCCTATCATCTGCTCATGTATTTTTTCCCCAGGCCTAATTCCCACAATTCTCTGAACTGCTGTTGAATCAATTGCCTTTGCAATATCAACAATTGACATTGAGGGAATTTTCTTCACATATATTTCTCCACCTAACATATCATCAAATGCTTTCCATACTAATTTCACACCTTCCTCTAATGTTATCATGAACCTAGTCATTCGAGTATCCGTAATAGGTAATTCTCCTGTACCTACTAATTTACTAAAAAAGGGGATTACCGAACCTCTTGAACCCATGACATTTCCATATCGAACAACTGAAAACGTTGTTTGCTTATTGTTACCATTGGAATTAGCAGCAACAAATAATTTATCTGAAGCTAACTTTGTTGCACCATACAAATTTATTGGATTACTAGCTTTATCTGTTGACAATGCTACAACCTTTTTAACACCGCTATAAATACATGAATCAATTAAATTCATGGCACCATTTATATTTGTTTTTATACATTCAAATGGATTATATTCAGCTGTAGGAACTATTTTTGTTGCAGCAGCATGAACAACATAATCAATGCCATCTAAGCAGCGAGTCAATCTATCTTTATCTCTCACATCGCCAATAACAAATTGTACCCTAGGGTCATCAACAAATTTTTGAGCCATATCCCATTGTTTCATCTCATCACGTGAATAAATAATAATTTTTTTAGGATTATAGTTTTCGAGTGTCATGGGTACAAAAGTATTTCCAAATGATCCAGTACCGCCAGTAATTAAAATTGATGAATTTTTTAACATATAAGTTGTTTTTTTATATTTTTTGACAAGTGAGAAGATAATAGCTAGAGCTTAATGTTGAAATTAATATAAGACTAATGACGCTCGTGCTATTGACTAAAATTCTTATTTCCTGCGCACCAAACTGCGCACCAATTACCTTTATTTTGATTGCCTTTTGAAGATTTAATGGAAAATAATAATTCAAATAAGCCATGATTATCAACACTTTAAATATTTACACTGATTAACAAATACCCCTCCTCGGTCTGGACCACACTAATCAGGATTTCAGTTTTTGAGCCTTCAACCAGCGACTAAATAACAAGTAAATCACCGCCAAGAAAAATGCCAAAAAGAAACCACCAATGGCCGCAATCAATTTACTCGTCTTCTTCTTTTCCAGTGGGAAACGGGGCTGATCAATCAATTGTATTAACGGTTGATCTTTGGCCATCATGGTGCGACTCAACTCGAGATTCTTTATCAATTCACCATACATGGTAGACAATACTTGAATTTCCAATTGCTTCTTGGCCTGAGGTACTTTTGCAACGCCCCTCACCAAAAACTGGTTCCCATCTACTTCCGAAGCTACACCGTACATCGCCTGCCCCAAGGCCTGCTTTACGCTGTCTACCTTGTGCTCCATCATCTTTACATTCTTCCGCATCTGACCTGTTTTGGTTTCCACGTAAAATTCCGTGACATTTTGCGTTAAAATTTGGGTAAAATTCTTTGCAAACCATTGGTCCTCGCCGGTGAATGACACCGAAACAATCGCCAACTTCTTATCCACCTTCGCCACTTGTAAGTGGGTTTTGGTTAAATCTGCAGATACCTTGGCCAAGAAAGAATCTTGTGCCAAACTATAACCTTGTTTGTCCTCATTTCCTGTAAAATAAACTGGTAGGGGATCCTCCGGTTTGCGTGGCTTGGGTTTCTTGGGTTTGTTGAAATCTATGTACTGGTTTACCAATAGCTTTGGTTTCCCAGCACTGTCCACGGGGGTTAAAAGGGTTTTTTCTACCAGCAACCGGCTTTTCATGAGCTCCAACAAGTTGTCGCCGCTAAATGCACCCGCCGATCCACCACCCATGTCCAATCCAAATTGAGAAGCAATTGAACCTATTCCCCCCATTTTATCACCCCCTTCTGCCAGTGCAAAAGTGAGTTTGGCGGTATACTTGGGCTTTTGAGACTTTGCATAAAAAAAACCTGCTACGCCACCCAACAAGCCCAACAACATCAGCTTCCACCATTGGGTTTTAAGATAAGAAATTACCTCTCCCGCCTTCTGGATGAGCTCCTTTAGGGAAATTTCGTCGGTTTGTTGAATTTCTGATGCCATTGAATTATTGTGTTAACAGAGCCCACAATGTAGCAAATCCGGTGATTTTAACGGTAATATCTTGGATTACTTTGTTCCAATCGGTAGGGATTTTATTGACCCTGTCTTTGAAACTGCTTTTGGCTTTTTTCTCTTTAGAAATCACATAAATAGCGCTGCCTTTTTTCACTTTTGGCGATACACGGAAGGCATAGAGATTGACCGTTCTACGAACCCTGCCATTGGCTTCCACCACATAGGTTTTGGAACGCCAGGCATCGGCTGTATAGCCATTGCCAAAGGTTCGGATATAATACCCAGCACGTTTGCCATTCACAAAGGGTGAATTCATTACGGCATAGTCCGTGAGTGTATCCAAGGTAATTAGGTTCTCGATGTACTGAATGCCCGAGCCATAAATACTTACATAATCTATCACTTTGGGAACGCTAATGATATCGCCTTCTTTCAGGGTATAGTTAAACATAGAACCCCTGCGTTGCATGGCCTTTTTGAGGTCGAACACCAAAAACCCACCAGGTAAATTGGGTCGGTCAAATTTGGCCCCTTCCGGAAATGCATAGGGCGTTAACCCACCGGCCAATTTCACCGCATCGTTTACGGTAAATCCTTTGTCTTGGATCACGTAAATGCCGGGGTATTTGAATTCTCCTTTGAGGGTAATGGTTTTTTGCAATTCAAAATTGGGGATTCGGCGCACCGAAACAATGTCAAAGGGCAGCATGGGCGTATTGAGGACTTCTTGGTTCTCGGTAATCTCTTTGGGAATGGTTAATTCCATGGTAGCGGTTTGGTAAGGCTCTCCGGGCTTGTAATTGGGTGCAAAAATGTTGCTCCTGGAGATTTCAATTTTGGTTAATTCTGCGGATATTTTAATACCCCCCGCCAATACCAATACATCACCCAAGGTGAGTCCTTCTTTGTAAGCCAATGTCACTGGATTTTTCACCTCACCATTCACATTCACGGTAAATTTATCCAAAAAGTCGGCTTCTGAGTAAAGTAGCAACACATCGTTTTTCTTTAGTACAACATTGCCATCTGCGGCAACATTGCCCAGAATGGTTTGTACATTTAATGGAATGTATTTGCGCGTTTCGTCTTTCTCTGTTCTTACTAGGTAGGCGCGCTTGAGTAAGATCTGCTCTCGCAGTCCACCGGCTTTGGTAATCAATTCCGAAACCCTATCTCCTTCTACAATTGGAAAAACACCCGGAAAATACACTGGGCCTTTCACTTCCACACTGTTTTCTAGATCCGCGTTTACATTACCAATGTTCACCGCGTCGCCATTCTGCAATTTATAGTCTTGTTTCAATTGGGTGATACTATCCAAATTGATGGGCAATAGGCTTAGGTTTTTGCCTACATACCGCTTCACTTGGCTGCGCGATGCCATGGCATTGGCGTTGAGCCCCCCGGTGAATTTGATGAGTTGGGTCAATTCTTCTCCGGGTAGCAATTCATAGGTCATGGGGCGTTTTACGGCACCATCAATACTCACCAATTTCCCGACGGTACCCACTACCAGATAATCGTTGTCTTGCAAGAAAAAATCGTCGTCCGAACCCGGATTTTGCAAGTAGGCATATACATCAAAGGTTTTGATCACTTTGCCATTTCTGCGCAGTTGGATGTTACGCAGGGTACCAATATCGGTGGGACCTCCTGCGGCAATCAGAGCATTGAAAGCGGTATTGAGGGCAGGGATTTTGTAGGATCCGGGCTTAAATACTTCCCCCACAATGTTCACGGTAATACTTCTACTATAGGCCAAGGAGATTTCCACTTGGTTGGAACTCATGTTAAAATTGTTGCTGAGGGCGGTTTTGATGAGTGTTTTGGCACGGTCAAATGGCACGCCTTTCACGTAGATGCTACCAAGTTGTCCCAGCTCAATTCTTCCGCGGCTGTCTACTTTGGCTACGGTGTTGTAATAACTCACCCCAAAGATGGATATGCCCAATTCGTCCCCCACACCCAGTTCATAATTGGCGGGTGCTTTGGCATCAATACTGCGCTCATAAATTTTTAGGTCGCCTTTGCGGAACAGTTCCTGTCCGTAAACGGTCACGGGTTTGTCGGCCTTGGGCGCTACAATCTCAGAACCTGTAATGGGTGTTGCGGCTTCCACCAGGGCTTGTTTGCCTTTGGCTTCTGCAGTTTCTTCGGATGCGAGGGCAGGAGTTGCGGCATTGCTCGGTGCTTTGGCTTGCACTTTATTGAGGCGGTCTTTGAATGCTTGGGCTTCCGAGGCCGGCATGCCTTTGGCAATGGCTAGTTTTTCTGCTTGTTCAACGCCCAAGCCTGCGGCTTGTGCCTGGCTCAACAGATCTAAAATTTGTGCATCGGTAAAGTCTGAAGCTTTTACACTGGCTGGGTTCTGTCCCATCGTTGGTTGAGCACACAGCGTTGTGATTGCTAACACAAAGCCAATAAATAAGTTACATTTTTTTTTCATTGCGCA
>Ga0164293_10000299_pt1 | contig 37890 bp, 34 predicted proteins | sample GEODES118metaG_FD_111487 | JGI IMG/M metagenome (GOLD analysis project Ga0164293, IMG submission 111487) | Eutrophic lake water microbial communities from Lake Mendota, Wisconsin, USA - GEODES118 metaG | ecosystem: Environmental > Aquatic > Freshwater > Lake | place: USA: Lake Mendota...
AAGTACCTGAAGTACCAGCAGCACCAGATTCTCCCGAAGTACCAGAAGTACCTGAAGTACCAGAAGTTCCTGAAGTACCAGCAGCACCAGATTCTCCCGAAGTACCAGAAGTACCAGCAGCACCAGATTCACCTGAAGTTCCTGAAGTACCAGAAGTTCCTGAAGTACCAGCAGCACCAGATTCTCCCGAAGTACCAGATGTTCCAGATGTTCCAGATTGTCCAGAGGTTCCAGATTGTCCAGAGGTTCCAGATTCGCCAGAAGTACCAGAAGTTCCTGAACCACCAGTTCCCCCTGAAATAGTGACAGTAACTACTCCACTACCAGAGTCGACTACAGTAGCCCCACTAAATTGAATTTCAGAAGGTCCACTTACAGAAGTTGTTCCATCAGAAACAGTAACAATAGAAGACGTTCCAGAGGTACCATCAGCACCAGATGTACCGGAAGTACCAGCAGCCCCAGATTCACCAGAGGTACCAGAAGTTCCAGATTGGCCAGAAGTACCGGAAGTTCCAGGATCTCCATTAGATCCAGCTACTCCGGGAGCACCGGTAGGTCCTGCCTCACCAGTAGATCCGGTAGCACCAGTTGGTCCAACCTCGCCGTTCAATCCATTAGATCCAGGAGCACCAGTAGGTCCAGCATCTCCTGTAGCGCCAGTAGCACCAGTTGCTCCTGTAGAACCAGTTGCTCCAGTTGCCCCGGTAGCTCCGGTAGCTCCATCAGTACCTGGTTCTCCTTCGGCACCAGTAGCACCAGTCGGACCAACAATACCTTGAGGACCAGTAGGTCCTGTTACTCCCCCACCTAGTGGAACTTCAAGAAGATTAAATGCACTATCAATTAAATCCTCAAAATCTTGTTGGGTTGGAATATCTCCTGTTTGAAATCGGATTTTGAGTTCCGGTCTGGTTCTTTGTGCCAACTCTTAACGCTTTTATTCTTACCTATATATCATCTTTGCTAAAGATTCAATACAATTGTCCACAAAAAAAGAAGATTGTGAAATCTTCCTTTTTAAAAACAAAAAAACACGAATTTAATATCCACGTTTCTGTCTTTCCCTATTCTCTTTGTTCTTTGCAAAATACATATTCATTAGATCTTGTGGTGTTAAACCCGCTGCTAACATCATATTAAATAAGAAATGCTGAATATCAATTAATTCCATTTGTAATTCCTTCTTATCATTCTCACTAAGATCATTAAAACTCATTTTAGGAGCTTGTTCATGATAGGATTTTTTCCAAGGCTTCCAGACACCATTTCCTATACCGTCTTTAATTCCACCCAATGCATCAAATGTTTCTCTTAATTCGTCCTGGATTGCATGGTAGTTCCAATCAAAAAATTGTCGGAATTCACTTAAAGACTTACCTCTAAGTTCGTCGAAGTTATAACCATATACCGTTTCCTGGATGTCTTTCTGTAAATTATATAAATCAGAAAGGGTATTATCTGAATTACTGAAAACATCTTCTACCTCGAGATGTGCACATGAATTATCTACGTTTGCCATTTATTTGTGATTTACATAGATTATATTCAATGGCGGGAAGTTGTTTCAGTTATTTTCTAGATTTTAGAATTTCCTCTAATTCTGTTATCTTAGTTTCATATTCAATATATTTCTTCTTAGCAGATTTTCTCATGTCATATAGACTTTTAAGAACATCTCTTAAAACTGGCTCTTCTCCTTCCTTGGGTAAAAAATAAGCTCCTCCTGCAGTTTTAATAGCACCTTCAGGGGGATTGGACAAATTTTTTCCAATATAGATCTCAGGAGATAAACCCCATTGCATCATGGTATTGGGATATAGGGAGGCAAAGTCAAAACAAACTACCCATTCATGTAATCCTTTAATCGGTTGCTTCACATAAGCCCCTTCGAATTTCGTGTGTTCTTCTTCGGATCTTTCCCAAACAATAACCCTGTTTTTAGCCTGGAATTTTCTTAACATCAAAACCTCTGTCGTCCAAACAGGAGAAAGAGCTCTGTTAATCTCTACACCACTTACGTTTGCGATTTTAAAGAACGTAGCAAGTGTATTTAGTTTCTGATCAATGTAATGTACTAGACAGGAGTCAATGGCGTTATAAAAGATGTATGTCTCAAAATCTGATTCATATAAATCTTTTAATGTTCCGTTGTATGTGATCTTAGAAACACCAAGTGCTGCATTAGAAACATATGCTAATGAATCGGATTCTCTGATTTTAATTACTCTGTCCCATTTCTTGTAGATCTGGATGTAATCGACCATGAGTCCATGCATCGGAATTTGATCCTTTCCAAGAAGAACTCCACTCGGAGAACAAATCTTAGGATCAATGCCTAATTTCCTAGCCCGATTAGTTAAATAAGGCCAGTCATATCCAAACCAGTTCCAGCCAGTAATTAAAGGCATCTTATGCATGAGTTTTGCCATGAAAGTATAAATCATATCAAACTCACTTTCAAACGATCTATAATTGAAAGTCCATTGAGTATCGTAAGGAAGATCCTTAAAGTGATCATTGATTCTTTTCTCAATGTTTAGAATTTTTGGTGAATCCATTTTATCTAAACCAAGAACGAGGATTTTCCCAGTTGATGAGGCAATTGCAATTGTCAAAACTTTATTGTTAGCACGTAAGGTGTCTAATGAATCTGCACGATTATCTGTGATCTCAACCTCGATGTCGACAAAATATTTTTTAGGCACTTGAGTTTCCCACAAAGGTTTAGTGGTTTCCTTATCAAAGTATTCCAGGAGTTCTGCCAATCTGTATTTGTCATACTTCAATGTGGATTGCTTCTTAACAGGAAATCCGTCCCAGGAACCCCAGCCTTTTTCTCGACTGCGATCTGCTGCAGAACACTTACGCCAAACATATCTTTCGGAAACAGGAATTTTGAGATCTAAATAAGCTAAATCTCCTTCCTCTGTATAATAGGAAACCTTTAAACTTTCCCCTAAATTTTCAACATCGATTATCATAGTAAGTATTATATAAAGTTAAAGATGGGTTAGTTTCACCCAGATATATAAATAGGATGAACAAATTAGATATTAGTGAATTAAAAAGCTTGAGTAAAGATGTCATCGAGGCTTGGAGATTAGAAGGTAAAGATTTAGGGGGAGCAGCTCAAGTTTTATTTTATCCAATCCGGGCAACGGTCGATTCCACAGCACAAAAACCCTCCAAGGAAGAAATCCAAGAAGCCATCGAAAGTCTAACAGATATTCCAAGAATAGCACCATTGATTGTTATTTTTGTTTCTTCTCCTATTCCTGGTAGTTCCATTTTCTATCTCTCTATTATCAGACTTCTAGAAAAAATGACCGGCAATAGAATCAAAATGATCCCCCGCAGATTCAGAAAGATTTTGGAGAGGAAATTTCTGCGAGATAAAGATTAAGTTTTTTATCACAAGCAACAAAATCAGTCTTCCCCTCAATAAAAATTTTCCAAGCATCTCTGCCGTAAGGACCGATGCCTGGAAAATTATTAGGATTTCTTTCTCCCGAATTCCAAACCTGAGTGAATTTTATAATTCTAGCAGCTTTGACATTTTGAAATCCTGTTGGTTGAAGGATTTCAGATATTTTAGTCAAGCTTGATTCCTTTATTAAATCTGGTGTGGGAAATGACTTAAAAAAATTAACTATTACTGGGCGGACTTGCTGGTTGGTAGTTTGATTTAATAAGATACAGGAGATCATTATTTTCCATGCATCTCCTGGATAATGTGTCTGTATTAAATCGATTTTTCCCACATACCAAATGTAATGAAATTAATTCAAAGAGATCTGACGTTTCTTCTCTTTTACTTTAGGATCTAGCTCTTTTAGGTACACACTTAGAATTCCGTCTTCAACTTTAGCCTCTACTGCGTCCAGATCCACGTTTCTAAATCTGTAATCCCTAATGGATTTTTTAATCGATCTTTTTTTACCGTTAAGCTCTTTCTCTCCATGAATAGAGATTAAACCCTCGCTTTGATCTATTTCTAAGGTAAGATCTTTTTTGGAAAATCCAGGAACCTCCAAAGTTAATGTTCCATTTTCCACAGGTACGAAAGAATCTAAACTGTTTTCTAAATCAGAGTAAAGATCGAATACTCTAGTTGGAAATAATGTTCTGATCATAGTTAATAAATTTATATTCGTTAACTATAGATCAAAAAAAATGCCCTGTGAATTTACAGGACATTTTGTCTATATCATATTGATAATTAAGACGTTATGTCATATTAGCCTTGGCTCTTAAGCATATTTTTCCTGAACTCGTTCCATCCCATAACTGGGTTAGAGACAGATTTAGTTTTCTTTTTCTTGCCTCCCTTAGCTGCTGGTGTACCCACAGTCAAAGCAGGGAATTGATCCCCCGATCCGATCGAATCTCTTGTTGGGGGTTGAACCTCTCCCATACCAGGAACAGCATCTAAACTTGCCATTGCTCCCTCACTTTCATTAATCTGAGAAACCTTATCCTTGAAAACACGAAATGTTCCTCTTTCATTGTTTAAAACATATCCAATCACTTCTCCTCTTGAGTTTCTGATTGAATCATTAATAGTTCCAGATCTTCCGTCAATTACTGTTGCTAGCTTTCCTACGTTAGGATCTTGCTGAAATGATGTTTGAGTAACAACTTCGGTGGGATTGCTAGATGCTCCGCATCCACAATTCTCATTAATTTCTTGGTGTTGCATCAAGGTCTTTTTTATTCTTCTTTTTAACGTGCTCTCTATAGTCAGAAAGATTCGCCAGAGATCTTTCTCCGGATCTTGCAGCATCATATTGAGCATCAGGCGATAACTTGTAGTATATGTCCTTTAGAACGCCTTCTTTTACCTCTTCGGGTAAATTCTTATGTTTGGTCTCAGCAAACTCTTTTAGCTTAGCTAAGGACACACTATTAGCTAAATCCATTATTTCTTTCTTGTACTTAGGATTGATGTCTTTGGGATTTATTCCTTTTTCTCCGTGGGAGCGTTTCCACATCTTTACTCCGTAAGCTTGACCAAATAATCTTTGCTGAGTTCTAGAAAGGGATTTCTCGTTGATCATGGTAAGTTTTAATAATACTATTTATCCTTACCTGAATTCTTTTTCTTTGAATGCTGATCCAGCGTCCAAATAAATCTCCTGTAGTTTTTCTTAACCATTTTAAATCCAGTATCATTGTCTGGAATTTTAACAGGACTATCAGGAACCTCATAGTTATGTGTTTCTGCACTTCCTTCTTGGATTTGATCTTCTACAGGAGATTTAGGGTTTTTCATTTTTACTTAGTTTTTTCTTGCAACACCGATTCGATGTTAGACAAGGAAACCGAGGTCACTTCAAAATCCATAATATCTGATTTTAAGTGTTCGGTGATTCTAGCTTCAGCTTCTGTTACTCCAGTAGCCTCTACTAACATCACAGTTTTAGTGATCATTGGTTTTCCTTGTTTGTTTGTTTCCCCGGAATCAAACGTTACTTTACATTGATAATAAGCCATAATTTATTGTTTTTATATATCAATTAAAGCAATAAGACATCCAGTTGTTTCAGAAAACATTGCGATTAAAGGCCAAATTCCGATTTATCCGCATTAAAATTTTGCAAAATCTCCGGACCTGTTAGACTTGTGTTATAGCAATAAACCTTGGATATCCTGCCATTTAATAAATTACCTCCGTTAAAGGTAGCTACGTTTATAGTTCCTGTTCCAGGATGCGCCCCTTTATTAGCGGTATATGTGCTATCTAATATTCCATTAATATAAAGCTTCATTCCATCAGTGGTATTAAAAGTCAGAGCAGCATAATACCAGGTATTTAAATTTATAGTCCCTGTGGAGGGATATGCAACGTAACTTTCCCAATTGCTATGTCCGCAATAAAGTTTTCTATCAACACTTGGATTTGCACCCATAAACATAAAATGTCCATCCCCACTAACTATATTATTGTCAGCATATCCATTCAGATAAAACCAAACTGATTTAGTGTAAGAAGTTGTGGGTAGAACAGATCCTGTTCCTAATCCATATTGTGTAGATCCATTAAATGTAAAATAAGAAGGGGTTCCGGAGGTGTATGTTGGTGAGTTAACGAAAGTAATATTTTGTTGAGCTCCTGCTAAATCTGTCCAGGTTGATCCAGATCCAGAATAAGAAGCAGGGTCAGAAGCAGTTAATCTTAGAACTAATCCTGAGGTTACTATGGGTGAATCATACGATGTCCAGTATCCGTTGGCATTTAACCACGTTTTAGCATCGGATCCGTTATTAAAGGTCTGCGAGTCATTTGATAGATTGACAGAAATATATTCAGAAAGATCAATAAACGATCCCTCAGTTAAATCAGGTGTTCTGTAAAAACCAACAGAAGCTGTAACACCAGAAAGAGGAGTAGGTTGACTATCATCTGCAACGGGAACTGCAATAACATATCCAAGATCCTCATCTGGACCGTTCCACCACTCTAATCCGGTGGAAGCGAATCCTGCTGTTGGAAATCCTATCGCTAGATCTCCAATTTGTTCTGTTCCTGCAATTACCGATCCTGTATTATATGCAAAAGGTCTTGACGCTGCCATGAAGGAATATGTTTTTACTATATATCGGAGGGCCACAAAAAACCAGCCCGAAGGCTGGTGTTTGTAAATTTCTTGTTATTCAGCAGTCTGCTTCTTAGCATTCTGAACATCCAAACGAAGTTCTTGTGCAAGCTTCTTAATCTCTTGGCATTGAGTTCTCACTCTAGTGCCTGCTGATTTATTGCCTTTTTCAAAAAACTTTTCTACGTTTTCCTTCATTGACTCTAGGAGTGCAACTAACTTTTCATAATTTTCCATAAAAAACTTTATTTATTATATTGATTGGTTACCCTTTGTTTCACTCAAAATTAAGGATTTTGCGAATCTTTTTCCTAATTTTGTTAGAGAATATTGATTTGGGCCCTCTTCAGAGACTAAACATTTGATGAGAGGTTTGTTTCTAGAAATCCATCTCCGATCTACCACTCCCCCAGATTCCCCCAGGGTAGCAGCAAATTCAAGGATCTCTTTTCTGGTGGCTTGGCCCTTCTCGTGGAGGAATTTCACAATGGAATTTTTCACCTGATTTTTAACACTCATGTACATCACTGGTGTTAAAGACTCGTTGATAAACTCATTGTATTTTAAAAGACTATCCATGTGCAGTTTTAGTATAAATTAGACATTTATCAGAGGATCCTGGCTGAATCTTCCATCTTCTTTTAGACCAGGCAGAAATAACAGGAGTAATAAAATCCGTATATTCCTCTAATTCCATTTCTAGATTTTCTAAAACCTCGTCATAGATCTTAGTTACCTTTGGATTTTTTTCCAGGTAATTGTCCAAAGCTCTTTTGTAAATCTCAAAAGCTTGATTTAAAAGGTCTTTAGAAAGAGTAAATTTTTCATCCTCTCTGGATCTGAACTCGCTATCATTTACTAAGTAATCGTCCAAGTCATTAGCATCTATTTGTTCGATGTGAACAACACCATATGATTTTTCAGTTTCTGAAATAACAGAGGATTCTGAAAATTTACCGATCTTAAAGATTAATCCAGTTTCAGCTTCTGCTTCTCCTACCTTAAAATAATAACATTGTGTTTTTTCTTCCTTTTTATCCACAAAGTAATCGTTGCCGTATCCAGCTTCTTCATTAATTGTGTAACTAGGAAAATTCTTAATAAATTTCATGTCTTGTCCTTTTTACTTATATATTCAAAAAATAAATCTTAGGCTCACAAAAAACCCCTGATTAATCAGGGGTTTGTGTTTATTTATTTCTGTAATCTAAATTCTTCGAAGTCTACTAAATAAGCTTGAGCAAATTTAGTTAAATTTCTTAGGTAAGGTTTAGCTTCTGGACCTGTTTTAACATAGTCGTGCTTAGAGTTTAGCATGTTTACGAATGCTGTAGCATATTCAGAAGCAATATCTCCTAGAGTCTCTTTAAGTCTGATACTCCAATCGATTGCACAACCATATTGCTCCGGTGTTAATTTTCCTAAATCTCCAGATTTAGAAACAACCGCTGCCAATTTAGCCCAAATATGGTTTGGAGAATCTCCGCTTTTTGGAATTGGTGCTTTTTCTGGTTCGCTAAATACTTTATCCACATCAGAAGGAGGGAAGTTCTTCACAATTTGATAGAACTCCATAAATGCTCTTGCTGCAGTTTGTCCAACAGAAGCAGCGAAAATTTCGTAAACTTCTTCGGAAGAAATTTCTTTCTTTCCAGTTTCTGCCTGAATCACTTTTAATTCAGAGTATAAAGACTTGGATGCATCGATCCAACCTCTAGGTGTAGCGAACTTACGTCCTGATGCAACAGTAGCCGGATCAAGTGTGTGGAAGTATTCTCTTGAGAATTGTAAGAAAGCAAGAAGCTCAGGTAATACGATTTCTCTTAAAGGAGCACCTGCTCCTCCTTTTGGAACATAATCATAAGAAGATGTTTTTTGTCCTTTTGCGTCTAATCCAGTAACGTGTGAAACGAATCCTTCAATAGTAGGAACATAGTTAAATGCATCTACACGATCCCAAAAAGCCGAAGGCATTTCTTTAACTGCATCCTCGATATCATCCTCTACTCTATTACCTGCTGCAACGATTAACCATTTACCAGGTAGTTCATATTCCATTACTCTTCTGCTTTGAAATAATTTCATACATCCAGTTACTACTGGTTGATTTGCTCTGTTCATCTCATCAAAGAAGATGATTCCACCTTTATCTTTGTATTTTTTTCCATCATTACTTCTAGGTAACCAAACCGGAGGGTTACCTCTAGTAACTCCTTCACCGTATGCTTTGTCTGATGCAACATCTACTGGCTTAGGTACTCCTAAAAAGTCAGCAGGATCCATGAATTCCAAATCCACGTATAAAACGTCAAGACCAAGTTCTTCTGCTGCTTGTGCAACTATTTCGGTTTTTCCGATGCCAGGTGCTCCAAACATGAAAAGAGGCTTATCATATCCAGTAACTTCTCTTTCATTTTCTTGCCCTGCATTTACCTTAGTTGTGTAGGTTAATGTTTTATATCTTTTTTTGATTTGATTTTTTAGCTTTTCTGAACTAAGATCTAAAGGTCCTTCTTCCCCAGGCCATGAAAGAAATGGAGAAATATCACCTTCATCCAAATTTTGTGATTCTTTAAGCTCTGCATATCTACTACCAGAAAAGAAATTGTCTAATTGACTTAACATACTTCCTTCTCCATAGGCAAAGTAACCAACCATTGGTAATCCTTTTTTCTTACCCTCAGTATTAACCGGAACTAAGCCATTCTTGATTTTATCAATCAAGGAAGAAACCCAGCCAGTAACTTTAGAGAAAACATTTTTCGCTCCTTGAACAAGGTCGCCAAATCCGTAATCCTCATTAATGAAGGTTTTAAAATTCTTAATCTTTTGCATCTTCTTTTTTTATTCTATATATCTTTTAGACTTTAGTAACCAAATCTATTTTGGTACCAAATGGAATTTTTATATTGTTATTTGGTGTTCTTGGAGAAACTATTAGCCAAAATACATTTTTGTGGTATTTGTCTGTACCATAATCCCCTAGTTTAGGAAATTGTTCGTATCCATCAGTAAAGTAAATAATCGGGCCTATTTTCTTCTTACCTAAAATGTTTTTTTCAATCCAAATAAATGGTGGTCTGAAATCTCCCCCTCCAGTACCTTTAGCCTCTCTCATTTTCCAGAAATCCTTAGGTCCTTTTAAAATATCAACTGGTTCGTATACTTTGGTATCACACCAAATAAGATAAGTCTCTTTAGGCTTAAATTCTTTCATGATGTTTATAGTTTGACCAACAAAGCTTTCCAATTCATTCTTACCGATAGATCCTGAGGTATCTGCTACTAGAAATAAGGTCTCAAATCCTTCTTTTGTTCTTTTAGATCCCCAAAGAACTTCACCACTGCCCAAGAATCTTTTATTAGGCATAAAATATTCTGTTTTGGAGGAAAGTTTATTAACAAATTTTTTAAGAAGGATTTTCCAATCAACCACAGGTTTAGCAAACATCTCATCAAGCAAAGTTTTTAAAGCTATTCCTATTCCACCGGGGCTTCTTTCTTTTGCTCTTTGAACATCCTCTCTCCAGCTTTTTTCTATGTCTGTTTCAGAATCTGTAATTACAGGTCCATCTGGGCTTTCAATTCCTACTGGGATTTCCCCCCATGGGCCTTCTTCGACTTGTATACCGTCAGTTCCGGGTCCTTCGGTTTCCTCGAACTCAACCCTCACCTTTCTTAAATTACTGCTTTTTTGTATCATCTTTTAATTATACTTTAGTTACTAAGTCCAACTTTGTACCGAAAGGGATCTCAATATCCTTGTTAGGTCTTCTAGGAGAAATTATCACCCAAAAAACGTTTTTTGCATACTTATCTGTTCCATACTCTCCTAAAGCAGGAAATGGTCCAAATCCATCAGTAAAATAAACTATTGGACCTATTTTTTTCTTACCTAAGAGATTTTCTTCAATCCATTTAAAAGGAGGTCTAAAATCAGTTCCTCCCCCGCCTCTCGGCTCTCTCATTTTCCAAAGGTCATTGGTTCCTTTCAAAATATCAACAGGGAGATAAAGGGTAGCATCACACCAAATAAGATAAGTTTCTTTAGGTTTATGCTCTTTCATGATGTTTTGAGTTTCCGAAATGAATTGCTGTAATTCATTCTTACCGATAGATCCTGAGGTGTCTGCTATGATAATCAGGGACTCAAATCCTTCTTTCTTTCTTTTAGATCCCCAAAGAACATCACCACCTCCTAAGAATCTTTTATTAGGCATAAAATATTCCACTTTAGCAGCCATCTTGTTAACGAATTTCTTTAATAGAATTTTCCAATCGATAACTGGTTTTGAAAACATATCATCAAGAATACCTTTGAGAGCTCCGGGTATAGATCCAGCATTTCTTTGTCTTGCTCTTTGAATATCTTCCCGCCAGTCTTTCTCATCATTTTTGCTTGCGTCGTCTTTGATAATTGGAGCATTCAGAGGGCTATCGGCAACTATTTTTTCTGGTTTCCCGTCCTCATCATTATCATCCTCTCCTTGAACCGGAGGTTCATCCCAACTTGGCTCGGATCCTGGTGGGGTTGGCCCAGTTGGAGGTGGGGGTGGTGGACCAGACTCTGGTTCAAAACTAACCTTAACTTTTCTTAAATCTTGGGCTTTCTTTATCATACTAAACTATTGTTCTATTAAACGATTTTTACTACCTTTTTTCCAGAAGCAGATTCTATTTTTGCTTTCATTTCATTCTGAGTCATAGGATTTATTTCAACATCACCAGTTTCACCATCTATTCCTATAACTTCCCCATATCCTCCTGAATTATCAGATACAAAATCTCCTATTTTTACTTTAGGTGGACGATATCCTCCTCCGGTAACGGCTTCTGGCCCCTTTCCCTTCGGTGGAACAGGCGGTACTACTCCTCCGTAATTCCATCCCTCTTCTGGAGGTAATTGCACATCGTTCTCAATTAAAAACTGATAAATGTCTTCAGCTCTCATCCCGTTAAATTTATCGTCTCTTAAAGCTCCTTCTACCATTTTTCCTAATTTACCTGCTTCATTCCTGTTTAAAGGATTACTAGGGTCAATTAGATAATTAAGAGCATAATCACAAGCAGCGTTCCAAACACGAGGATCTGGCATTTTTCTAGCGAAGTGAAATAAAGCACAGTGCATAACTTCATGGATAATAACCCATTCAATCTCGGAATTAGTTTTTCCTAGTACAAAGTTCGGGTCATAATAAAGATTATTGCCGTCAGTTGCCATTGTTTTATAGGGTAAGTCCAATCTTTCTTGGAAAACCAGTTTCATCGCAAGATGTCCAAAGAACGGGTTGTTTTTTACCACCTGCATTCTACAGTATTGCATTTTCTTACGTGCTCTGGTACTGATATCTGAAGTATTTTCTAAAAGCGGGTTAGAATTTTGGAATTGAGACCAATTTGCTATTTTAGGCATTTTTTAGATTTTTAATTTATATATCCCAAATATAAATCACAATCACGGGATCTTAAGATGCCAGCGATTTATCTAAAATTTTCGGGAGATCTCTTCCCAAAGGGTATGTACTGATTTTGGTACGTTTTTTTTAAATTCTAGGTAGTTCTTCTCTTTTAAAGAATTATTTACCATGGATGATGTAACCCATTCTGGAGCTCCTTGAACATTAAAGTCTTCTGGTAACTTGTTCTTTCTTTTAAGAGATCTAGATTGAAGTAGATAGTTATCAAGTCTCTTTTTTCCAACTGTTAGGGTTTTTGGAACCAGAGATTTATCTAAATTATCAATTGCAGTTGCTAAAAGATCGTCATCAACATAGTTGATAGAAGAGATTATTCCAGAGAGCTCATTAGCAACTAAATGCATCATTTTTCTTACCGTCTCCTGGTCTATAATTTCTTTTTTAGGTTTTGCAACAAAAACACAAACGGGTAATCCGTTATGCTGATTTGCTTTTTTTATCAATTTAAGGTGTCCGTTGTTAAATGGATGAAATTTACCAATTACTAAATTAACGCTATTATCATCCGTACTTGGGATTTCTCTATGATGATCAGTATTTAGGATCGATTTAATCCTATTAACTATTTCAGGATCAACCTCACTTTCTGGGCCTACTTCAATTTCTTGGAATTCTTCTTTCTCCTCTTCCCCAGCTTCAACCGGGATTTCTTCAACTTCTTGTTCTACTTCTTCCTCGTCATCAGATTCTGTTTCTTCCTGAGGAACAAAAACTTTTTTCTCTTTTCTGAATTGGTCAAAGGTTGGAATCATAGATTCCACCACAATATTTTTTCTGTTTAGATATTCGGATATCTCTCTAACTAGAATATTAAATTGTTCAACTGCACCCTGAGTAAAAAATCCACCAGGTTTCTTTTTTAATTTTCTAAAAGCTGAAAGGATTAATCTAAAAAGAGATTGATAGCTTTCGTCATCATTTAATAATTCCCTAGTTTTATCATCGCTAATTAAATCTAGATTAATATCATTCTCAGTCTGTTTTAAATAATCAGGCTCTTGAAAATCTAATCCTAAGTATTTTTCTCCGTTCTTTTCTATGAAAGAATTAAAGACAGAGCAGATATAAGAAATGTATTTGTCATTTGGATCTTCTCCCTCATAGGTAAAAGAATCTATTCCTTCGTCCAGAATAAAGTTCATTACCTCTAAAATAGTAATCCCGTAAATATCATTTGGAAAAAAGCTAGTCTTTTTAAGATTGTTCTGTCTTGTGATATCTGAAAAAATTGGATCTAAAATTTTAGCAGTGAAAGCTTCACCAGCTCCGTCTAAAGCTCCAAATCTAAAGACTACTCCTTCAATAGGCTCTTCTAAAGAATCATGAAGAAAACTCTTATCCAATTCTGGATTTAGAACTGTTATTAGATATTTTGCAAAACTTTCAGTTCCGTGGTTCTTCTTAAGAACGTCATTGGGTGAATTAATAAAATCATTAACTGCAACCTTTTGTTCATCCGATAATTTTCCCTGAAATATAATAGGGGATCTTTCAACACCAATTAGATCTGCCCAATATTCTAATTCATCTTTATTAACAATAGTTCTTTCGATATCACCAAACTGATTTTTAACTACAATATGAGTTAAAACTAGACCGTTCTTAGGCATTCTCTGATAGGAAAGAACTACTGGACTGTTATTGATAAAAAACTCCATTCCAAATCTCCAGCCACTAGGAATTTCATTTAAAACATCCTCACTTAGATTTTTTATATAAGAAATTGGTTCATCATAATAATTCATCAAAACCCTATCAATCTTAGATATAGGATTGTTTTGATCCCTCTTATAAAAATAGATAGTTCCGTCAAATGGATTTCTTTCAAAGGAGAAAGACATTCCATTCAATTTTTCAGATACAGTTACTTCCTTACCGAAAAGATCATTCAGGAATTCATTTCCCTGCTTCTTATAAATTTCACTTAAATGTTTTATCCCTGACATATACTAGTTTAATACTATGATTTCTTTTTTTCCATTGAGGGTAAAAATAAAAAACTCGCCCAAATTAATGGGTTTATTGATTTTAACCTCGGCATTAAGAAGTAAAAATTCTATAGAAAGAAGTAATTGATCAACAAGAACATCCGATCTGTATTTGAGACCCCTTTTTTTTAATTTTAATAGCTTCTTATAATACTTATCTATCGGTGGTTGTTTTTTTGCCTCACAGAAGATCGAAAATAAAACGTCCTCAATTTCTGCTACTTTCTCTTCGTCGATTAATAAATCCCAATCCCCCGTGGAGTTTCTTTCAATTTTTCCACCCTGTCCTAGAAGTGTTTTAAATTGAACTATCTCCTCATCCCTTTCAACTCCGACCACTCGGATTCCAATATAATGCTCGATGATGGGATAAAGTATATCGTACATCTTTTTTTATTTTTTACCGAAAGGTTTTGTGTTTTTTGTTACAATACCATGCTTCTCTTTATAAGAAGACCATTCCTTTCCAAGCTCCTCCATAAATTTTTCTTGAGCTTTTTTATCCTCTCTGAATTTTTCGTCAAATGGACCGGAAACGCCATGCTTCTTATAATACTTCTTTGCAAAAGTTAAGTATTTATTAGTCTCATCGATTTTTGAAATAACATTCTGTTTTTCAATTTTGATGCTCTCTTGGATCTGCGATACTTTTTTCATTTATATCTATTATATTATGATTTTCTTTTTTAATTCCCGAACACGCTACTATTTGGAGCTACGGCGGAAGATACTGGTTCTGTAGTAGGAACTACTGTAGGTAATGTCCCTCTTTTGCTATTTAAATAGGTATTAGCAAACGTTGCTGCACCCGTATCAACCTCTTTACTTATTCCTGGTTTAACCCCTGCATGTTTATAATAGTCCCAAACATACTCCTTAAAATCTTCGTCGCTTTTTATTTTAGGAAGATCGTTCTTCACAAAAGAATCGTTCATTAATCTTTGGTGCTCAGTTTTGATCGTCATGTCGCTTGTACTTGATGTGGGATCTGCTGGATCTTTTTTTATTCTTTTTCCCCAGCCAGCTGGTTTAAATACCTTAGAAGCCACATTAGCAGCAAGTGAACCTGCAGTGCCTATCAGCCACCCCATTCCAGTATCGATTGGTCTACCATTAATATCCTTTACCGCAATCTCTCGCTGATAATATGAATCAAATCTTTCGAATCTGTCCTCTAGATTTTTAAACATATTATAAAGCCAATCCTTCCATCCAGGCGCGGTATTTGCCCCAGAAGCACTAGTGTACTCAGAATCAGTATAGCTATCAAAAAATCTATTAGGATTCTTCTTGGCCTCAAAAATCTTAAAGGAATCTATATGTTTCATTTTTATTTTTATATATCCTAACCGGGAGGGGGAACCTTATAAAGTCACGTCATAGAGCTTATAATCGAATTTCTCTCTCTTATAGATTTCTATTCTCTCTGCGGAGTGTTTTAGAAGATAGTTCGGGGATCCTTTCCAAGAAAAATCGTCCACAAAGTCAATTACATTAACTTTCTCCTTCCCCTCATAAAGTCTCATTCCCCTACCTAAGCTCTGTTTAATAAGAACTTCTGATTTGTAAGATTCTGTCAGAAATAGGTTGTGGATATTTTTAACAGATACCCCCGTACTTAGTGTTCCAAAACTAGCAACCAAAATCTTATTGGTTCCTTCTTCTAGTTTAGTCTTAAAGAAATCCCTTTGGTTGGGATCAGTGTCACCGTCAACATAATAGATCTCCTTCTCTGCCTGGATCTCTCTGAGCATATCATAAATTCTTCTCCCGTATCCTTCTCCCACTGACTGGAAAAGAACTAAAGAGTTTTTACTAGTTTTAGAAATAAAATTCACGATATAATTCAATCTTTTCTCGGAGGAAATAACTAATTTCCTTTCCACATTAAAAATCTCGTTCCCTTCTAAATCCTGCTTGTTAGTTCTTAATTGGTATAGCTTTTCTTTTAAATCTTCCTGGAGCCAATTCATCTTAACAACCTTAATAGCAACCGGAGTAGCGTATTTGTTATCAAAAAGAAATTTAGGACTAATCTCCATGGTCAATGGACCTAAATACTGCTGGATAGTTAAGTGCTCTGCGGTGCTCCTGTTAGTAAGAGTACCGGACAGCCCAAATCTATATTTAGAATCCTTGCATTTAGAAATAACTTCCTTGATAGACTTAGAATGGCTCTGATGTGATTCGTCAACAAAGATAGCTTCTACTCCGTCGAAAAACGAATCATCTTGTTTAACTAGGGATTGATATGTCCCAATCATTAATCCTGAAGAGATCTTATTCTTATTCCCACCGTGAATTAATTGAATGTCACAGTTTTCCACTTCTTTTAAACCATACTCTTCAAAATCTTCAGCTCCTTGAATAATCAGAGTGGTGTTAGGAACTATCATTAAAAACTTATCTATTCCCTTCGCTTTCTTCAAGTACGACAATACAATAAAAGCTATTAGGGTTTTTCCGGAGGATGTTGCAATTTCCAAACACGAGTATCTAAACTTCACAATTTTCCATGCTGCCTCTATTTGATAGTCACGTGGGCTAAATTTCTTATCTTTAAAAAATTCATTACACCACTCAGAAAAATCTTCTAGCGTAAGCTCATTCTCTATGATGTATTCTAATCCTAAGATTTCAACATCAATTTTATATTTTTCACAAATATCAAAAACTTCACTCCATAAACCAACAGGAACTTTCCATAGCGGACCTCTCTTGTCTACGAAACAGATAGCTCCATCCCAGTGCTTCTTTTTAACTAAGGGATGAAAAAAGTAATTATGAATTTTCCTGGTAAGAGAAATTTCAAGTTGCTTGCGATCTACCTCTTCGTCATAGTCTTGAAGAATTAACCATTGTAAATCCTCTGATACAATAAATTTTAGCATCCATAGATTATTTTATTCCTCCCCCTCTCATGAACTCCTCCAACGATATCCTAGACTTGATGCCATATAACATGTGGTCTACTGTTTTGATAGTTTCATTTACGAAGCTTACGTGATTATCTACTATATCTATTTTCTTTTTTAAATCACTTAAATCCCCTTCTATGAGAGATGTTTTTTCGTTAGATCCATATCTAACATTATGCTCTTCAGAATAATAAATCATCTTGGTTCTTTTATCTGATCTAAACTTAGCATTTTGCTTTGATACAATTTGACCTAGCTTATAAGCATATTCCAATAACTTCTGACGATCTGAATAAAGATCAACCTGAACCTCAGCTATCTCCCTGATATTTTTCATTCTGATAGAAAGCTCCCGAATTCTTTCCGTCCATTCGGTTCTCTCCCTGTTAAATGTGTCCTCAAAATTTTCCTGCTGATCACTCATATAATCGATTACTTTTATTCTTTGGTTTCTTTTTCAGATCTACGATAGTTGTTTTAACTTTTTCTTTTCTTTTAACCTTGTTTGGTTTAAAATTGTTTTCCAAGTCTGGAAATTCCAAAGCATCATCAACCTTATATGTTATCTGTCCCTTTAACAGGGATTTTTTATTTTCTAGAGATTCTATCTCTTCTTTTGTTAAACTAAAATCGTGTCCCATTTGTCTTGAGAAAAATATTTATCTGGTCTATTGATTTTGTTTCCCGTAGATCTTACATAGTTTACTACATCATTCCAATCCCATTTGTCTCTATCAGGTAAACGATTATCATCAATAAACTTCTTCCAAAGAAAAACTTTTTCACCTTCAGCCAGTTTTTTTCTTAAAGCTTCTCTACCTGCTTCATCTCCATCAAAGAACCATCTCTTGTTGGAGATATCAAAAGGAAATTGGTTATTTACAGAACAAAGACCTACTGAATTATGAAACAGAAAAGAATCTAAAGGTCCTTCAAAAATAGTCACTTCATCATCAAGATTAACATAGCTAAAACCGAAGACAGTTGAGATTGGATCTAACTGTTCAGCCTTTTCGATAATATCTGGGGTATTGATTCTAAAAAGATTTTTATAGATCCCGCTAAGCTTATAAGTGAAATACTTATTAGTTGCCCACTTGTTCATATTTCTCAGCTGTAGTCCAAGGATGTAATTACCATCAGACGTTAGATTTAAAATATGTAAAGAATTCTTATCTGGAGAAAAAAGATATCTAGAATCTATGGATTGGTTTCTTCTTCTTAGATATTCCCTAATATTATGAGGGAGCTCGACTAATCCTAGTTTGTTTTTATAATCCTCTCTGAGAATTAAAACATCCTTAAAATTATCAAGAAGAAAAACATCTATCTTAGCAGAAATCCTTCTGGAGGTTTTCTTTGAATTTATCGTATTCTTTGCTTCCTCTATTTGCTCCATCGTTAATTCACGATTAAGCCCATGGTCATATAGAAATCCGATAAGATCTTTAAATGTTCCGCATCCACCGTTATAACACTTAAAAGAGAGGCTATCTACGTATAGATTGCCTCTCTTTTTTCTAGCATCGTTAGAATCTCCGCAATAAGGGCAAGAAAAATTTAATCTATTCTGTGAAGAGTAGATGATCTGCTTCTGATGATTCCCAGGAAAAGATTTCTGGAGAACTTTCAGAATTAGATTCTTGACTTCCTCTAATCCTAATTTTTGCATACGACCTCACTTTTTTACTATTAGAGATCGTTGTATAGGTCATCTAAACTATTTCCAGAAGATTTAGGAGCAGATGATTTAGGTGGTGCAGCTTCTTCTAAGCTAGCTGCTCCTCCGAAAAAATCTTCAGCTTCTTCTTTCTTAGCTTCTTTTTTAAGTGGATTGTTATTAGATGCAGCAGGAGTTGGTTTAGAATCAGGGGATCCTGAAAGAATATCAGAAAGCATACGTCCGTCTGGAACGGTGTTTCTAATAATACTCATGATCTTGTCTCTTTCCTCGTCTGTCCATTCTTTGTAGTCATATTTTTCAACTAGATCCTGAGGACCAGTCTTCAAATAATCTACGATTCTTTTTTGGTCTGCTTCCGATTTTTCAACCGGTTGACCATTAATAGAAATTGGTCCTTTCTCTCCAACGAATTGGCAAAGATCGTAGTTGTTCCAATCTCCAACCTTTCTTACGTGTACACCAAAGTTTTTGCCATCGAATAAATCGTAAGGATTACAAGGTGATCCGTATTCAGGTTTGATTTGTTGCTCGATTAGATCAGCAACCTTTTTACCAAATTTGAAGACCATAACTTTGCCTTCTAATTCTGGTTTATTTGGATCTTTAACCACTTGGATTAAAGAATAGTAATCTTCTTTACGAGAGAAAGATTTAGCAAGTTCCTGATCTTTTGCAGATGGTGAATTTTTCAATTTCCAGAAAATGTCCTTTAAAATTGATTTTTTACCCACTGTTGAGGGGCAGTCTGCAACCAAATTGCTGCTATCCACTGGATCTTTCAACCACACATAATATTTGTGGATCTTAGATTTTTTGGGATTTGCAATGTTGGGAAGAAATCTGATAAGTGCTTTGTAAACTCCGTCCTTTCCAAGTTCTGGATAAGGTTTGTAGATGTTAGAGTCGCCGGTGTTGGTCTGAACTTCTGGTTTTAAGAAGTCCTCATTGTCCAAACTAAAGATGTCAAAATTTTCCATGTTTTTTCAAGTTTTATTTAAATGTTTAAAATATCCTAATTTATACCAAAGTGTTTTAAAAAGTTTCCCCTAAAAGTGATTTTCCAAATAAACTAATCCAAGTTGCATCTATTAAATCCGAGCAAGGGGTTTCAACCTCTTTGCTTTTCTTTATCCAGATCTCCTTGTTTTGTTTCAAAGGAGTAATTAAAGGACTGAGAATTTGGTCGTCACTATATTTATCTAAAAGTGCGTGATATAATTCATCTTTTTTCGCATTTCCCTTAAATGCAAATTTTTTAATGGCAGTTGGGGAGTAGATGTTTAAATTCTTATATCCGACCAATTCTACTATTCTCTCCCTCACTAATGCTGTACACATAGAGATATCGATTAATGAATTGCCAGAGCTTCCAAAAGAAATTCCCTCCATGAAAACCACGGTTTCATCGTCGATGATCTTGTCCAGCATAAATGTGAATGAATCTGCGATCGTGACAAAATTTTCAATCTTCTTTCTTTCTATCTCCCAGTATTCACCTTCTGCTCTTTCCTTCTCAATAACTTGAATCAGAAAATTAGGGCTTTCGGAAAACACCTTAAATGGTGAGGCCTCCGCGGCAAGCATTCGATCAATCTTTTTTGTGGTTCTGTGGAAAGATCCCCATTTTGCCTCCCCCTCGGATAAAAGACACCAAGCGGGACTGTTTAAGGAGAAGTCTATTCCCAATATTTTTTTAGCCAATCTCTAGTTTTATGTTTACGTAGTTGCATCTGAAGCCCACGCTAAAAGTGGAAAACTGAGGAGTCGTGCTAGAGTAGTTTAATTGTACCTCGGATAACGATGTATATATCGGTTGTTGAAATTCCACGCTGGCCATAATAATACCCTCGTGGTCTAATAGATGTAATTTTAAGTCTGGAAGATATTGTTCTTCGTTATTGAAATCTAGAAAGCTAACCATGTGCTCATACATGATCCAATAATTAATAAATCCCTCACCTAGTTTAAATGTGACACTAAAATCTCTTTTGATTAGATTCTGAATATTGGTTGCACTTTTATAGGATTGCTTATAACCTCCAGGTCTGGTTTGCTCAACGTGATCGATCCCCTGAAATGTTGGAAAGGAAACTTGTTGAATCGTTGAATTCATAAAATCCTTCAAAGTGTCCCAGGGGATAGGCATTCTGTTTACATAGGCATTGTATTTCTCTTCCAAAGAGGTTCCAAAATAACCTCTAGGAAAATTAAATATAAAACCATTCTGTCTAGAATTTAATAACATGCCTTATTAGAGAAATATTTGATTAGTGAATCCGTTATTATCGTTGAAACCACCCTCTTCGTTCCTTGAGGAATATCCGTATCCTCCTCCGCCTCCGCCTCCTGAAGGATATCTCATATTTTCATATGGTTCGTAGATTTCCCCTAGATAATTACCGTATTCCCTAAATCGATCACTTCTAATACCAGAAACGTCAGGATGTACAATTCTTACTGCATTTAAGAAGAATTTAACAGATAAGCCATCAAAAAGATCATTACCGGGTCTTCCTGGTATAGTATAGTAATCCGCAATCTCTTGAACGGTTTTTCCTGCAGATTCGTCCATACTAATTGCATTAGCTAGAGAATCAATATTACCCTTCAAAGGTCTGACTGGTTTAATTATTGGCTCTTCCGCAGTTGTAACTGTAACAGCGGTTGGTTCAATATTTAGGATCACCGGATCTGTTTTAACATCAAAGTAATCTTTAGGTTGTTCTGGAATGATATTAACAACCGGAGTAGAGGTATCTACTGTTGTTCCTATAATTACCGGGGTAGGAATAGGAGCAGGAGTTGCAATTACTGTTGCAGCTGGTTTTTGATCTCTTTCACTAGGAAGAATCCAGTATCCGTGATAGATGGAAGTTTCTATTCCATTATTTGTCTTACTTACAATATGAAAATCTCTGCCGGTGAAAGCAAGTATTTTTTTAGAATCCCCTTCAACAACTCTAAATACTAATTCACCTTTAGTTGGGTTTTGGAAGGTGCTATCGGACATACTCGCAACTTTAACTGTCTTATCGCTTCCCCCTTCAAAAACTAGATAGAATTCTGTATTACCTCCGAGATCTAAAATAGTATTTTCCTTACCATCATTCTTAGTAAAGATTCTAAATTTATAATAGTTATCATAGGGGTTTACTACGATTCTAGCATTGCCCTGTCCAAATGCTACAGTTGCATCCGATGTTGGCGATTGAGTTATTCCTCCTAACGTATCAATGGTTAAATTTTCTTCTGAAATGTTTACACTTTCTCTTTCAAAGAAAGCAGGAACATATTTAGTAATTACCCTTTCTATCGGATTAACATTCAGGGTATAAGCTTTGGAAACTACTGGCTCAACTACTTTATTATAAACTTTTTGCGGATAAGGCTGATGTAATAAAGTAATTTTCTTTAATCCTGGTCCGTACTTATCAACCTCTGTACTAGTAACAGTTGCTGTTCTTAGAATGGAAACGTTGGTGTTTTTATTAACTAGTCTTAAAGTATAAGAGATACTAAAGCTTGTAGCTTTTGGATTTAGTACCACTGGTCGATAGACATAGGGAGAATTGAAATCCTTGTCCTGAAGAACTTGAATTTTTTGAGTTGTAATTTGTCTCATTCCCACTTGTTCTCTTAGCTCTATATCATGAATAACATAATAGATATTACCCAAGCTGTTTTCAACATATAAAAAATCCTCTATGAAATTTCCTTGCCAAGAAGGATAGTATTCAAAATAATCAAAAGATGTATTTTCTACCACGTTAGCTGAGAGATCTCCAAATTCATCAGATGGTGTGATTGTTGCAACACTATTTAATTGAGTGTTGTAATAATAAAACCCGTTTAGATTTTGAGTTGTCTCTATTTCATAGAGACTGATTGTAAAAGGTTGGTTTTTAATGAATCCCTGTCCATCAGAACTTAACTTAGCAGCAGTGGTTTGACTCACTGTTGGGGTATTCATTTGGGTTTCAAACTCATAAGTTATTGAAGAATAACTAGGAATTTTAACCTCTATAAAATTATCATAGATTCCAGCATTGAAATAAATCGGATTTGGATTGGCCCTAATTATATCAATGTCTCCCTTTTCATAAGTAATTTGGGAAACAGTAGATTTCTTCCCGTTTCTTTCCTGAAACTGAACCTGAAGAATAACTCCGTCGGAAATACCAAAATCAAATCCACTTAAGAAATGGTATCTAATAGTATCATAATAAACATTCAGATTTGTATCAAACTGAACGGGTAAATTAGCTACATCAGTTAGCTTGTTATCATAGTCAAGAAATTGAACTAATCTATCTACGTCTAATCTAACAAAGGTGTTTCTTGATATCTGAACAGAACTAAGATCCCTTACGTTTCCAGTTGTTTGCTGGTCGTTGTTTCTATTAAGGATTTGAACCGCATTACCTAGATATCCATTTACTATCTTCTCAAATCCAGCAGCATTAGTTCCAAAGATTGAGGGATGGTATTCAGGATTAGGAGAAACACCATATCTGTACTCCATAAGTAGATATGGAGCTAGACTGAAAAATTTACTTGTGTATGTGAAGCTTGACATATGACATTATATATCAAGTTTTTTCGCACCGAATAATATTGCGGTAAAATCCCTCGATACCCTCATTTATAAAATTATTTTACTGCAATAATACCCACTGTTAAGCCTACTGCTAGACCAACTGCTGTACCTTTGATTTTGTTCCAAAATGCCTTTTTCTTAGCAGTTTTTAGATCTTCCTTAAGTAAATCACTTACCCTTTGTTGGAGTTCAAATTGCTTGGATCTAGCAGCAATTGCAGAATCAGCACTTACCAGAGCAGATTTAGAAAAATTTAAAGAGGTTTGAAGAGTAACAACTTGAGTAGTTAAGGTATTTGAAAGATCCTGAGAGGTTTTTAATTCTCCTACTAAATGGTCTTTTTCAACCAATTCTACAACTATCGCATTACCTACATTCTTATCTAGCTCTAATCCGATATCAGACTTAGGAACTTCAGCATATCTTTGAGAGAAGAAAGTATCAATTACATCCTTAGGTAGATTTTGTAATGCGGCTAATGCTGCTTCTTTTTCTTTCTTTTCTTTTGCAGCCTTTGCCCTGAAAGTCTCAGCTTCCTTTCCAGCTTCCTCTGCTAAGTTCTCATAAACTAAAGAGGAGTCTCTCAGTTTTTCCTTCTCTTCTACTGCGGCATTGAATTTTTCTTCAACAAGGGTGATTTCTTTTTCTAAAGCTTTGATCTCTTTTTTGTGATAGTCATTAGTGAAAACACCATACAATAAAAATCCCAATATGATAAGAGCAGCTAATATCAATAGCCTCTTGTTATTGTTTTTAAATTTCTGTACAGCTTCTACTTTTTCTTTCACGGTTTCTTCCACTTCTAAGCTAAATGTTTTTGGTTTTTTCATAGCTATTTTTTTATTAGTACTTCATGATTTAACTCAGAAGATTTTTGTTTTATATTCGAGAGTAGCAATATCCAATTCTCCCTGACCATACTTATCAGCAAGATAATCATAAAATTTCTTTTCTTCAAATCTTTGGAATTCTAGATTATCTAAACATTTTTTAATTCCATTTCGAATGGAAAATATGGATTCTTCATTTTTTTCCTCCAGATTTGTTGTCATCCTATCCAACGTTTTTTCATAGCTATTTAATTCATCATGGATAGATCTGTAATTATTTACCATTAAAACAATTTTCTCTTTCTCCCTTTTATTCATTTTCATCTGAGCTTTTAAAATTATTATGGACAGCTACCAGGTCCAAGAGAACTTCCGAATATCTCTGTAAGACCTGAATTATTTGTGATTGGACCACTTGAAGTGTAATATTCAAATGCTCCACTAAGGTACACATCCCCGCTACTAAGTGTATCACTGGTCCAGAAAGAACTATCTCCGTCAATGCATTTAGTTAATCCTGATCCGACAATTGGCGCCGGTCCAGGCGGTGGCGGCGTCGGTGTTGGCGGCGGTCCAGGAGGTGGTGGTGTTGGGGTCGGTGTTGGTGTCGGAGTTGGTGTCGGAGTTGGTGTCGGTGTTGGACTTGGGCTAGGGCTCGGAGCAGGTATTCCAGAATACTTAGTAGAGCTAGTAGTAAAATAAGAGAAGCTTCCATGTAAATATGAAACTGTTCCTGATCCACTAGGTATATTAGAAACACTCAGATTACCTATTCCATTATAAAGATAAAGTCTAGATTCAGAACTTTCATTAACAAATGCTCCAGAGAGGTCTGAAATACCAACGGATCCACCACCAACATAGATGATATAATTCATCGCCATGTTAACGGGGCGTGTTTCTTCTGCAATCCCAAAGGAAGCTATTGATAATTGTGGTAAATCCGTTCGGTTTTGCCAAGTACTAAAACTTGAGCCTACCCCATAACTTCTGCTAGAATATCCTAGATTACCCCCAGAGAATGTATGGGTATGAGATTTTATATTATCAGTCTGTGGAACCCCAAGAAGGGCTGAATTTCCACCCACACCTCTAATAAATCTACCGCTTAGATCTGGTATTTTGAAGGTAGAAGAAAATCCGTCGTTAGATCCATATGGACTGCTAGATCCTCCCAATGCATTATAAAGGTCTCCGTATGAACTTATAGAAAGGGATGATCCGTTACAAATCATCCATCCGCTAGGAGCAGTTGATCCTGGATATGGCTGAATTGTTCCAATAGGATTAGCCCCTATCGGGTTTCCTGCATTTCCTAATCCCATTCCTTTGATTCCCACATAAGGTAAAGCTGGTGCAGAATAGCTATTCGTAGCAGTTCCTAATCTCACGTTTGAAAAATCTGCTCCGTAAGGAAATCCTTTAATATAAAGATATCCATCACTTGCAGTAGAAGGAGCAGGAACTCCTGAGGTTAATGCATCAATTTTGATAACAAAATCAACCTGTACAGTGTCTCCTATTCTAGTATATCTTGATTTAACTATTTTATATTTAGAAGAGTTCCATCCAGATTGTGTAACTCTAGGAACAAGTTCTAAAGTTCCTGACCAATCACCCTCGTGATAATAGTCTAAATTATTAACATCGGACGAAAGAACGGAAGATAGATCAGAGGCATTTGTATAGGGTAATCCCTTAGTTAAATAGCCATCGCTATCAAATCCAAAGAAAGTTGTATCGTTTGATTTCCTTAATTGTAAAACGTCACCACCAGCAATTCCGTCAGAGACATCTTTTACTACTAATGCAGCATCAACACTAGCGCTTTCAGCTAAACCAATAGCTACTCCAGTAACGTTAGTCTTGTTAGCTAACGGGGGATGCATATAAACACTTCCGCCCATTGATGAGCCTGCACCGGGAACAAATCCTGGTCCTATAACAACGTTACCACTTTTTCCACTGAGTGATCCCCCGGTTCCCCCTGCTAAATATAGGGATCCTCCAGAATAACTTCCGCTCTGGCTTGATCCTGCTTTTACTGACACGTTTGCTCCTACATCAGTTCCTGCAGATTCTTGGATATAAATAAGGGCATCACGATCAGATCCTGTTATAGATCCAAATCTAAATTGAAGATTTCCACTTTTATCTAATCTTAATCTGGTTACATCATATCCGCCAACAGTGCTACTGGTAGCAAAATCTATTCTAGAATCAGCTGCGGTAGATCCATCTATTGCAAAAGAGATCCCAGCAGCAATATTGGAAGAGGATTGACCCTCAGCAACGATCCTACCATAAACTGAATTGTTAGTGGTAACGGCAGATTTTAAAACTAAAGCTCTTCCAGCAGATGTTGATGATGATGAAATAACTAATCCTTTTGCTCCTGAAGTAGAAATTGTATCACCAACTATGAAATTACCAGAAGCTAAAGAATAATTAGGGCTATATCTCATTACAGATCCCTCTGCGTAATAAGACCCAGTTCCGTAGTTATTAAAAAAATTATTAGGACCTGTTCTTGTTATTATTACACTTAAACCTTGGATTTGAAAATTAGTAGAGGCTAGTAAAGAAATATTAGAAGATGAAACATTAAAATTGTTGCCTGGGGTTTCGATATTAAAGTTCCCCCCTGGACTTAAAAAATCAAGATCGTAGCCACTTGCAGCAGCCCAAAGAAATCTTGGATTTTTCCCCTGACTATATGAAGGATCTGTATAGTTAACGCTATCTTGATCTGCTCTTCCGAACGAAAGCAATGTTGCCATGGCAGAAGAAGGATCGGTAGCAATCTTTAATTTTGCCCTTTCACTGTTTAAACCGAATTGTCCTAGGTTTCCATAGTTATATCCGGGTGCACCGCCAGAAGCTCCGTAATCGCTTAGTAATAAGCCGTAGGTGTGGCTAAATTGGGTATTATGTATTAAAACCCTTTCACCAACCGAAAGATTGATATCATCTACAGCAGTAAAAGCTGATTGGGTGTTGATATAAACTCCCGAATAATCCCATCCTAGGGTTCCGCCTCCCAGATCGTTGTAAACATAAACTCCATAAGGATTGGCTCCAGTTTCTCCAGATAACCAATAGTCTCCCATTTCTGGCTCTCCCCATGGAGTTGGGTATGTCCCGATAGTTAATGAAGAAGGAGCAACGGGCTGAACATACCATCTAGCACCTCTTAGTCCTTGAGGTCCTGTAGGACCTTGAATTCCTTGAGGTCCAATAGGACCAGTAGCACCTCTAATTCCTTGTGATCCCTGAGGTCCACCCCCAGCAGTCAAAATTTGATCAAAGTTGTAGTTAACCTTGTCAATAAGAATTGTTTGGCTGTCACCGGAAAGTATATTCAGTAGATTAATCTTTGGCATCTCTAATTCTTAGTTTTTATATATATCATCTTTTTTAGCTCCCTTATATTTTCCCTATTAAAAATGAAAAGGCTACTGAATAATCATAAGCTGGATCCTTCTGCAATCTAAATTCATATTGTAAAGATCCCCTTTTTGTTATATTGTTATTTGTTGATTTAACGAACCCGTTTTTCATCTTATCGAAATCAGCTAAATTGCTAACAATTGGGGGTAAATCAATTCCATCAGTTTTTTGAATTTTTTTGATCCAAACCCCTATCTCTTTAGCTTCATATTGAGGAATAATATTTAATTTTACATACTCGTCAACATCGTCAGAAAGAAGAGTTTCACTTCCAACCCCGAATTCTGAGACTAATAAAGAATAGAATTTTTTACCAATTCCACCATTATTAAAATGCTTGATTGCAGTTCTGTCAACAAGAAGTAAAGCTTTTATTTCTAATGCTGTTTCCTCCCAAATAATTTCGTACTTTGGATATAAATCCGGCTGCACATTGAAAACGTCAGCAATAGAAGAATCGTATTTCAATTGTAGAGATTCTTTGATAGTGTTTGGTGTTTTCATTACCTTACTTCCAAAGAAAGATTTTTGCTCTAACATGTTTTTAGAACCAGGTACATTTGAAAAAGAATTAGAAGAAATATATTCTTTATATCTTCCAGGGTCCCAAGTACTTTCAAACATAAATAAATCTCTTTTATCTATCGGGGTTTCACCGATGAGGTTATATTCTGGTTTGTATCCACTCTTAGGATCAATTCTAAATGGATTATTCTTAGAATATTTATAATAGTTAGTATTTCTAATCAGTCCAAAAAATTCTTTATTTACTCCGAGGGTTACGTTCTTGTATTCAAGTCCCTCAGTAAAGATAGAAAGTGATCCAGAGTATCCTTCGTCCTGTATCTCATAATAAAGATTTTCGGGGGCATCTTGAGGAACAGTGAAATACGCACCAGTTAATCCTGTATTAAAATAAAATCCTTCAGTATATAAATCTGAACTATTTCCTGAATTTTCAACAGAAGAAAGAACAAAATTTTTCTTAATAGGGAATAAGTCGGGTGAAGCTGAATATCCTACTGCTGCAAAATTTTCAAAATTAAAATAATAGGTATTACCCCTTACCAATCTTAATTTTTTTCTTACTGATCCATCTATTAGAATCTCGTAGTTAGATCCTACCCCATAAAAAGATGAATTTTTTGTTTTTTCGTTTAACTTTACAGTAAATTCGAATCCACCGGTTGTATTTGTATCATATGAGAATAAATCATTTTTTACATTATTGAAATGTAAAACGTCTCTAAATTTAGGGGAATATCCACCTCCGTATCTAAAAAATTCGGTTAATGCATCTTCCTCCGCTATTTGATATCCTACAAGGGTACTAGAAAAATCTTCCGGTTTTACCGTCTCTTCAATAGGAAGTTTTCTGGTTGTTTGTAAGAAAGAAGAAGGCTTCACAAACTCCAAAACAAAAGTATTAGAATCGATAACAGTTTGATTTGTATTTCTGTCCCAATAGCTTCGAGTGTATTTAATGTATCTACTATCTTCTCTAAATAATTTATAAATTTCAGGGAAAGAGATCTTGGTAAAAACTGAATCCCAGTAATTCTCTCCAGCTAAAGATTGATATACCGCTACGTTTTGTATTGTAGAATAAGGAACAGGTATAGGGACCTGAGTAAAAGTCGGAGGAGCATACCCTAAACTGCTATAATTGAAATAATATCCGGTTCCCCCACCGTAATATACCTCATTAAAATTAAGATAGTTCTTACCAGTTCCTACTGGCCAAGGTGCTCTCATTAAATAAGTTCCGGGGGTATTTCTTCTAGGAGAAAAAAGGGTATACGGATAAATAATTCCGTCCAATTTTAAAGCATCCCTACTTCCAGCACCGGTAACAGGGGTGACTGGGGAATAAAATTTAACCTCCTCCCTTAAATCAGTGTCATAATCAGGATTAGATGCAATAGGAACAATACCCGTTCCATTAGCGGTTGAGAAGTTAACAAAAGGTAAAATCCCTATAGTTCCCCTTGAAGAATAGTTTAATCCGCTACTTAATTTTATATAAGTATCCTCGGAGAAAAGCACACCACCTGATAATCCTCTCTCATATTCCGTTGTCCCGATTCCACCTCTTATTGAGTGTCTAACTTTATTTTTTAAAGAATATAATCCGAAGTAATCAGATCCTCCATAAATTCCTGTTGGGTTATAATACCAAGAACCTGTTGCAGAACTAAAAGAAGCATTGGCATCTGTTCCCGAATCGTATATCAGAGAAGTAAATTTTTCAGGATCTATAAATCTACTATCATTATTAACTACGGTAATTAATAATGTAACGGTTTTAAATTGATCATTCTGATGTACTTTAAAAGTTATAGGTGCATTAACAGTGTAAGGATCAGGATCGTCTATAGATTTTAAAACACACGTAAATTTATAATCTTTGAATTTTTGATCTCCAAACTTAAAAGAATTTCTATTACTTGTTTGAACAGAAAAATCAGTTCTTTCTTTAATCCTAACCTTTACCCCTCTGAAAAGTGTTTCTGAATATCCGGAAGATGAGTTATAATCAAAATATGTGTAAAAAGATTCAACTGGTTTTTTTCTAACATCACTGAATCTTACATTATCAAGACCATAATAATCCTCACCATCAACAGTAAAATAATCTTCGAAATAGTCTCTTGATGATGGATCTGCATTCTGTAAATTAGATAGACTGATTCCTCCGCTCGGGCCTGGACAATAACTAGATGTATTTTTAAGAAGACTTGAAGTTGCGTCAATAGGAATTTTTTCTAATACATACCACTCATTAGTGAAATATAAAGGATCTCTTCCGGAGCTAAAAAAGCTAGGAGAGAAATTTAAGGGAGTAAATGTATTGCTGGAATTTAATCTATATTCATTACCCCTTGCATCTATTCCGCCTTCATACACCCATTTAGTGATGTATGGATTTATTCTAGACTTTAAAGTTAATCCCCTCTGATAATTTTCTTTCAGAACATCGTATTCATTAACTGCCTTTCCAAATTCCATTTGTTCTTTCTTGGTAGAAATCTCGTCTCCGTCGTTTAGATATTTAATATCTTGAAGACCAACGAATCCTGGAAATCTGTCTATATCGACTAAAGGATCATTAATTCCGTTGTTGATAGCATCATCAATTGAATTTACGTAAAGTGAAGGGACTACATTAGATCTTGATGTAGCAGAAGATTGTATAAGGGTATATGATGTTACCCCAACATTCCCTCTGAAAATGAATCCTGCGGTAGCTCCTTGGCCATAATCTAAACCATTATATCTAATAATAGCATCTGAAGCAACAGCGTAGTCTATTTTTTCCCTAATTGAATCAGTCCCTGGTTGGATATCAATATATCTATAATACTCTTCTGTCGGGGTTCTTCCATATGTACTAGACCAAAAATCAATATCCAAATCTTTTAAGGGATAAATGGAAAATGCACCGGTCTCTACTTCTATTAGCTGTTCAACAATAATCGTACCTAAACTTCCAAAAAGAATAGAATGGGTATGGTCTTCAATCTCTAATATTGAATGCGTAAAGTAATCTTTAATTACACCAGTAGATAATTCAGATTCATCCTCGTCAATACATTTTCCTATGAATTTAACTTTTGATAACCCCGAATTAGTTTTTATATAATTAGATGTTGTAATTTTTGCAGCATCTTCCTTTTTTAATTTTATTCTGGTGTTATGATATTTAGAACCACCAATAAATTCATAAGGGACAGTTAAATCTATAGAATCTATATCGTTTATAAAAACCTTATCGGCAGATGTAAAATCAATCCGGTTGTAATAGTCATTGTAAATATACACAGAAAATATTTCATCGTTTTTAAGATCAGTTCCTTCTGTCCTTATTACAATTTCATTACCTATATTAAATGCTCTATACGACTTATAATTAACACTATTAAGTACACCTGCTATTGCTTCAGCTATTTTTTCTTTAGATCCAAATGGATGAAAGTAATAAGCTCCACTTTCATCAGTAAAACTTCCTATTCCCCATCCTGGTTTAACGTATGTCATATCAGATGCGACAAAATAATCGTATCTTTTATTTCCAGAAATGTATTGACCGAATGGATGGTATAAAACGATAGCATTGTTTGGAGTAAGCTCTCCTTCTATTCTTAAAATACTATAGGATCTCCCAGAATCTTTTGCTAACCCCGCTTTATATTCTTTAGTTTTTTCTGGATCTGCCCCAGAAAAAGACGAAAGATCTAAATTCTTATTTTTAAGAATAATAAGATTATCCTGAGAAGTTCCAGATCCCCATTTGTCGTTATCTGTAGCAGATCCTGAATAATCTTTTATTTGTTTAAAAGAATAGAATTTATCCTTCTTATCTTTAACATAAAGAATTTTAAGTCTATCATTAACATGAACATCCTCTGATGTTGGTATATGACCCCAAATATTTTCGGTTTCTACAAATATTCTTATCCCGTCTTTATTTTCCTGATAGAAAGGAGAAGTCATCATTTTAGAAATCTGTAAAGATGATTTAGGTTCTGGAAAATTACCCACCCCAGTAGATTGATTATAAAAGAGATCCCCTGAAATTTGAAAATTCCCAGTAGGGATATCATCAACATATAGTCCAAAGTATCTGTTTATACTATAGAGATCTGCATCCGGATCGTCAAATAAAAATTCTAGATTTAATAAATTATAAGAAACTATTCCATTTCTTCTAAATCCATCGGTAATGTATTCTTCAAAATCAATAATGTTAGAATCAGCTCCGAATATGTCGTAAAGGTATTCCCCCTTCTTTGCAAAAACCCCATCCTTAATTGATGCTCCACTGTAAGTTGTCAATGAATCTTTTTCAAATCTAACATCAATAAGCGATTGGGAATAATTGGAAAAGTTCTGTATTCTTCTTAAATACCTACCGATCTTAGAATCCTCCTGTAAAGAATAAGTTGACACTATAGAAGATTTAGGAAGTATATTCTCGATGAAGTGTTCCTGAATGTTACCTATTTTTGCAGTATTATATTCTGCATCAATTAGAATAACACTACCGTTTCCTTGAACCTCGTCAAATGTTGTTACACTAGCAGTAAAAGCTTCTCCTGCAGAATACTGGGTTCCTCCTGATGTTATTGTATACTTATTGTAATTTGATGCAGTAGTATCAACGTCATAATCCTCTAAAACTTTATAAATTTTTCCAACCTCAAGGGAAGTCACTTTTACCACATAAGAAAAATCTATAGGATCATCTATTCTAAATATTACAAAGTACTTTGGTATTTTCTTCCCTAGCCAAAAAGGAGCTAGATATGTAAAATTTTCGTTGTAAACGTCAGAGATCAACGGTGTAGCACCCGCATGATAGAATCCATCATATTGATCAACTAGGGTGTTTGTGTATGTGTCTTTTAATCTATCCTCGTTCTTTAGTCCAAAAATAAAATTGGAAGGGGTTTTCCCTTGTAAAAAGAAATTATAAACATCCTGGGCATAGTTAGTGTCCGCGGAGATTTTAAAACCTTTGTATTGATTCTTAGACATCTCATCATTTGAATCAATAGAATTGAGCCAAAGATTTTCTGAAGCATCAACCGTAATTTTTACATTTCCAGAAATTCTAGGATTGGATCTAATAATTCCAAACGAAGATTTGTATTTTTCTTTTTTATCTGTCATCTTTAGATCTGAGCTAATCTTCTAAAGCCGAGGTTATCCCTGAAACTCGAATAAATCGGTGAGGTTAGAGCAGTCTTAGTATAGCTACCACTAACAACCAAGTCGAATGAGAATAATTCCTCGTTGCTTATTTTTATATCTATTCCTAATTTTTTAGAGTATGTTATATTACGAATAGTTCCTGTTGTTCTATATCCTCCGATATAACCTAGCTTATCTTGAGATCTCATCTGGAATATGACAGGAATAACAATAGCATTTTGTGTTCCTGATTCTAAAGATTTAACAGCAAGTGTTGTAGATCCTTCAACTTGGATCGGGGAATGACTAGAAGGTGCCATAAATAAATAAGCTCCACATGAATATTTTCCTAAAAGATATTCATCATTCGATTCAAATCCAAGTTTTCCAGGATAAGCGTGATTATCCGTTCCATAGCTTGTGTTGTTGATCTGGGTATAAGCTAACTGTTGGTAGTGCTTAGTCTGATTAGTAATTCCAGGATCGAAGCTATCTGAAGTAGAAGCTTGGAATCCAGTAGTATGTCTAAATGCTGGATAGTTAAATCCTGCTGTTCCTTGTGTAGGTCTTACAAAATTTCCAAAATTTCTTGGCGTTGGCGTAGAAGGATTTGCTGCTTCCGCAACTACAACTGGGTGGTCGATGTGAACGCAAAACTCATTAAGTTTTCCGTTTCCGTCTGGTGTTCCTCCGCTGTATGTTCCAATCCAAACACTAGTATTTGAGCTTCCTGGGGTAGAAGTTCCACCAGGAAGGAAAGGAATTAATACCCCTTGATCTTGAGGAACGTTGCTAGTTCCTGAAATAACCCCTGTTTGATCGTTCCATGTTGTTGATGTTGCAGGAACGAAATAAATATCTTCGTCCAATCCAACCGATTTATATCTTGGATAAATGAATTGGGAGTTAGAATTTCCGGATTGATACGGAGAAGCTTGAACAAATGCGGTAGCTCCTGATATATTTGGTCTAACTTCTGCAGGTTTAATTCCAGTTAAAGAAATTGGAGTTAAATCATATTTTCTAACAGCAGCATAATCAGCAGTAGCTTTTGGATCTGTATTTGCTAAGGCAATTACGTTTTGTCCTCCAGGAATTATAGAAGCAAGCTCAAGTTTAGAAGCAGTCTCGTTTCTTAATTCTATTGTGTATTGTTTACTTACGATCTTTCCGTAATTTGATAAGTTACTAAGATCTAAAAGTTCATCATAATAACCAGCAAATAATTCAATTACTGTTCCTCTCTTGACAGGAATAAGATTAGTTCCATCGTTGATATAAACGCTAAGAACCCCTTTAGCAACATTGATCATTGCTTTCAGATTAGCTATCTCCTGATCCATAGAAAGAAGTTTCTGATACAGATCTAAAGATTTTCCTGTCGTATCATAAAATCCAGAAAATATTGTATCCCCAACGTGTGAATAGTACTTATCTCCGCTATTGAATGAAGTAGACAAGTGAGTATCTAATCCTCTCGATGTTAAATCCTGTTGTAAAGCAACTAAGACCTGATCGTTTTTATTTTGTTCTACATACTGTGAATTTCCATTTCCTGTTGTTAATTCTTCAGGAAAGTCTATTAGTACTGAAGTAGAAAAATCTGACTCTGAAGGATTCATCGGCCAACCAGCTTCTGAAATAGAAGAAACTTTAATTTCTACTTTTTCACCAGCATTGATAGGAATATCTAATTGATTTATGTTCGGAACGTCCCCGTTCTGAACTTCTTCGTCTAACCAATAATATTTCTTAGTTGTAGTATTGTAACCTTTTTTTCTAATATCTGTTTTGTACTCTACCCAGTTACTATACGTTCCTCTTCTTTCAGTTCCGTCGTTATCTGAGAATTTAATTTCATCAGCAGATGTTGCATTTCCTTGTTTAGTTAAATATCTATATCTAACTCTGAATTGAATCACCTCTTGAGATCCGGTTTTAGCATCAGTAACAGGTTCCGGTATAGGCCAGAATCCTCTAGCTCTATATTTAGGAGACTCTGATATTTCAGGCGCACTTGAAGTTATATTATTTAAGTCCTGAATAATCGTTTGTAATAAAGCTGTTTTAGTTCCTTTTTCTTTGGTTAAAGAATCAATCTTAGAAAGTAAACTTTCTCTGGTTGAACTAGAAGATTTTGTTACAGAATCACTAACTATTGCAGATATCTCATTTCTAGTTTGATCTATTGATTTATTAATAGCATCAATCTCGTTTTGGATTTTAACCTTAGTCTGCACACTACTAGAAAATTTATCGGAAGTAGTGGTTTGTGTTATCTGCTTATTAATCTGAATTACCTTGAAATTAGCAGAGCTTAGTACAGGAGAATTTGGTATAATCGAGTAAACCGAAGGAATTACTTTTTCTTTCGTGTTTGATAAAAATTGGGAACCAAAATCCGAAACTTGATTTTTATAAAAATCATCAAGTGTCATAGTTCCTTCTGAGGTGTTTATTAACATCTCATTAGAATAGAAAACTACACCATTACTGTATGAAGATCCAGTAACGTGATATTCGTCATTAATTGCTTTAATAAAAACACCTTGTCTTTCGTCGTGTCCAAGGTTAACATTAACTTGAAGTGGCGAAAGAACTTCAGAATCTAATTTTAATGCTCCGTCCCCTATAGGAACTGGTTCATATCCACTAATTCTTCTTAATACGACAGTAGATTCAGATAAGTCAATGTTAGTGATTTCAAATCTACTTCCTCCAGAGGTCATTAACTTATCTCCAACTTTAAGTTGTCTGTCAGCATTAGAAGAACTTGCAATAATATCCTTATAAGATGTTACATCTAATCTGTACTTTCTTACATTTTGATTTATTATTTGCCCACCAACTGTAACAGGAATTGTTTGATCAAAAACTCTAAGAACCGAGAATGATCCGTTATATCTAATAATCTGGAGAGGTAAATCAACAGTATCTTCGTCTACAAAATAATTAATTCCCTGACCTGTTAATTCTGTCATTAAATCTAAATCTGAAATATCATTTCTTCCTTTTAAGTTAGAATCGAAATAATTCTTCTGGGCATCTGTAGTGGTATTTGCAATTATTCTTTTAACATAAACTCTTTTAGTACCAGGATTTACCTGACCATCAAGATTGAATGTAACAAATAAAAGAGGATTTAAAAAGCTCTCGAAAAAATAATTGCTTCTAAATTTAAAAGCAGAAGGAACCTGTAGATTAGCAGGAGCAATAGGATCAACCAAAGGAGTTGATTGGTAAATTCTAGAAACAGTTCCGTCTGCGTTTCTGACATTTGCATTACCGTCATCTAATCCACTTAAAGCCTTGATGTTTGAATCAAGTCTTTTAATTTCATTTAGAATATATCCCCAAGATGGTATTGATACTGTGCTAGTTTGATTGTTATCGTCTAAAAACTCAACGCTAACTGTATCTTGGTTTGAAGTCGTTGCGTTACTCAACTTATTAATGATCTCCATAGAATTCTTCTGGAGTCTAAGAAATTGAGCTAGTAGTGAGCTTATAGAATTTTTGGTTCCTGCCATTTTATCTTATTTGATCTATTTCGAAAACTAGATTCTTTTCATCAACACAAACTATATCAAAGATTGGTTTGTTGTCTGAAGAATTGAAAATGTTTTGTGTGAATCCTCCAACTAAAATACTATAATAAACCCCAGATGGTGTAGCTAATGGATAAAGACCAGTAGAATCTGTGTAGATTAAAATATTATTTCCGTTGAGAATAATCTTATCATCAAAAACTAATCTAAGAGTTTGACCCTTTTTCCATTTGGAGCTAGTGTCGTCTATTTTAATTATGAGATCGTTTGTTAATGATATAGTTAATCCAAAATTACTATGCTTATAATAATTGCTAAAAGGTTTTAGCATAAGCGTATTACCACTTACAGGGTTAATAGTAAAACTATATCCACCTTCATCAGGTAAGCTATAATGTTGGACATTATTATTTAAAATTAATCTGTTAGGAGTTGATCTGTCAACATTAATACCCTCTCCATTCTTAATTAAGTCTAAATCGTAGGAAAGCTTAATGTTTGTTCTACCGTTTAAGATATCTTTAACCATTGTATAATTTCTCTCGATTAGTCCCAGAATATCCTGAGTATTTCTAAACAGAGCCTGATTTGCAACCATTGAGTCTTCTAAAGCAGTGAGTCTCGCATTAATGGAAGTATTATCATCCATAGTAACTACTAATCCCTCAAGGGTATTTACCCTTTCAGCAAGACTTATAATTTCTGTGGTTTGATCGTTCAATGTTCTAGCTGCTTCTTGTAAAACATTAGCAGCATCCATGAACATCGAAAGTGAAAACGAGGAGTAATCATTAACTGCAAGTTCTACCCCAGTGTTTTCTATATCGGTATCAAATTTAATATTAACCTTTAATCCATAGGAATTACCGTTTAATTTAGTAATTGGATCTGGTTTATATTTTTTAAATGAAGGTATTTTACCAGCACTATTTGAAATAGGCTCAATGTCTTCTAAGAAAAGAATTCCATATAGGTTTGTTTCAGCATCTGCTGGATTATTAGGATCATAAACATCATAATACAAAAGAACCGCATTGAATTCAAAAGAATCTGAATCGACTGTTGAATTATACTCTTCAATTGTGCTAATCGATGGATTATCAAC
>Ga0164293_10000300_pt1 | contig 37850 bp, 30 predicted proteins | sample GEODES118metaG_FD_111487 | JGI IMG/M metagenome (GOLD analysis project Ga0164293, IMG submission 111487) | Eutrophic lake water microbial communities from Lake Mendota, Wisconsin, USA - GEODES118 metaG | ecosystem: Environmental > Aquatic > Freshwater > Lake | place: USA: Lake Mendota...
GCAGTTCCATCTCTATAAAGAAATATTCTTTGTCCGTTTGCCGGATTTACTCCAGCAGTTCTTACTGCATAAAAACTTCCAAGCGATTCTCCAACTCTAATCATGCTCGGTCTTTCTAATCCTGATGTTGATGGTTGAATATCTGCATTTCCTGCAGCCAAGGCAGTTACAACATTTTTCAAAGTAGTAATATTGAAACTGGTGTTCCAGCTAAAATCATTTTTTTGCATTACAAGCGCATTGATGGTAAACTCAAAACCCTTGTTACTCATGCTACCAACATTGGTTAAAATAGAGTTACCAGGAATACCTCTTGATGGTGCTTGTGGTTCGTTTAGAATTAAGTTATTGATGTCACTTGTATAATAAGTTGCTTCAACATTAATTCTATTTTTCAAGAAGCCCATCTCTACTCCGATGTCGGTTTTATTACTTGTTTCCCAACGAAGGTTGGCGTTTCCGGCCTGTGAGAAAGCAAGTGTAGGATTAACACCGTATAAACCACTGCTATAAAAACTCCAAAACGCGAAGTCTCCAATACCTTGGTTATTTCCAACCAATCCATAACTACCTCTCAATTTTAAATTGCTGAATATTTTGGATAAGCCGCTGTTTTCAAAAAATTTCTCATTACTTACAACCCATCCTGCTGATGCTCCCCAGAAATTACCATATTTATTATCAGGAGAAAATGCAGAATAACCATCTCTTCTTGCATTTACTGAGAGTAAATACTTTTTATCATAATTGTAATTTACTCTACCAAAAGTAGAAGTAAGATAATTCTCTCCTAAAGAGTTGCCAGCTGGAACGATGGTATTCCATCCACCTTGAAACTCATTGAAAAACGGATCGGCTACACCTTGACGTGTTGCACCCCATCCTTCTTGAAAACTATACTGTTGTTCGCTACCAACCAATACATTCAAATTGTGTTTTCCAAAAGCTTTATCATAATTAAGCGTGTTCTGGAAATTCCACCTTCTATAACTCTGTAAAGTATTGGTTATGGTTCCTTGATTGGCTACACCATCACCATGTATTGCAGATGCAAAAGATTTATTGGTAACATTTAAATTATCAATGCCAAAATTGGTACGGAAAGTTAACCCATCCATTATTTTAACAGTAGCATAGGCATTGGCTAATACGCGGTCGTTTGCTGAAGAAAAAATATTATTATCCAATAAAAACTGCGCATTGGTAAATTGCAAAGCTGTTATGTTTGCCCCTTGACCAATGGTATTGGTTGCAGCGTTCAAATTGTATTGTCCGTTATTTAAGAATACAGGAACATTGGGCATTAAGTTAAATGCCAAACGACCGATACCTGAAGTTCCAAATGCTTGGCCATCTAAAGAGCCAGAATTGGGTCCAAAATTTTCTGAAGAAGAATATTGAAATTTACCACCAATTGTTAACCATTTGTATACTTTATGGTCTAAACTCATTAAAGCATTCAGTCTTTCGAATGTGTTGGTTCTTACCATACCATTTTGATTGGTATAGCCTACAGAAAAATAATAATTGGTTTTATCATTTGCGCCAGAAATATTCAAATTATGATTCTGTGAGTTTCCTGTTCTAAAAATCACATCATACCAATTAGTACTTACTGGTTGTCCATTATTATCTAAATACGGATAAAAACCACGTGTTGTACCATTTGGAGCAGTTCCAGCATTTACCAACCCTTCATTTTTAATGGTCTCGTAGCCACGACCATTTAAAACTGGCACCAAATTAAATGGTGAATTGAACCCTACCCAAGTATCAAAGCTAACTCTAGCCTTACCTTGTTTTCCTTTTTTAGTTGTAACCAACATTACACCGGCAGAAGCCCTAGATCCATAAATAGCTGCGGCAGCAGCATCTTTCAATACTTCAACGCTTTCTATATCTGTAGGATTAATATCAGAAAGTATATTATTAGATGCATTATTTCCAACACTACCAGTAAAAACAGGAACTCCATCCACTACAACCAACGGAAATGAGCTCAATCCAATTGAGTTAACACCTCTCACCCTGATTACTGGTGGCGCATTTAAAACACCGTTTGGCATTGTTACACTTACACCTGCAGCTCTACCGGTAAGGGCCTGATCAAAACTCTGAACTGGTGCATTTTTAATTTTATCGCCATTAATTGTTGCAACAGCACCTGTTAAATCCTTTCTTTTTGCTGTGCCATAACCCACTACTACTACTTCATTTAAAGCAGCATCTTCTTGGGATAAACTAACTGTTAAAGAAGCATTGTTTCCAATTTGAGCTTCTTGTGCCTCATAACCCACATAACTAAATCTGAGTGATTTTACTTTATCACTCAATTGAATTGAAAAAGCACCATTGTTATCTGTCAATGCATTTTTTGATGCCCCAATAGCTGTAACTGTTACACCAGCAAGTGGGATGCCTTTTACATCTGTTACTTTACCGGTAACAGTTCGATTAGTTTGAGCGAAGGTCTGTACAAAACAGAACAAGACCATCGCCAAAAAAACTGCGAGTTTTCTCATGAACTTATTTTTTAGTTTAACAATAAATAATATAGTCAAGCTAAAATATAAAATAGCTGCATTATAAGCAGATCGGGTTTATAGCTATTAGCTATAAGACATACCCTATCGCTTTGAAGTACTGATAATCAACACCGGAAGCAGCACCAAATTGGTAATGGTTCCTACCACCAAGGTTAATGAAGTAAGCCATCCAAGTGCATTTGTTCCTCCAAATTCACTAAAACAGAAGATGATAAACCCAGCTATAAGTACTAAAGAAGTATAAATGATACTTATACCAGTATGTTTTATGGTTTGCACCAAGGTAGGACCTACTTTACCATGATAAGTAGGTAGCTCTTGTTTATAATTGATTAAAAATCGGATAGTTACATCTATAACAATACCCAATGCCACACTAAAAACCAACACAGTGGAGGGCTTTAGTGCAATTCCTGCCCAACCCATTACACCAGCGGTAACTATTAATGGTATCAAATTGGGGATTAGCGAGCAGATTAAAATCCGCACCGACCTAAATAAATAGAACATACAAAGGGTAATGAGTAAAAAAGCCCAGAAAATACTTTCTTGTAACCCTTTGATAATAAAACTAGAACCTTCTAAAAAGCTTACACTACTGCCTGTAAAACTTACTTTGTAATTGGCAGTATCAAAAATTTCGCGAGATTTTGCTTCAAATTGATTGAGCAATACAGGTAGTTTAGCACTCCCGATATCTTTCATGTTTACACTAATTCTGGCTTTTTGTTTATTGCTATCAATAAAATTATTAAGCAATTGGGTGAGTGGTGTTGATTGTTTTTGTCCGCTATCTTTCTTGCTTTTTAAGTAGGGGCCAATAAATGCCAGATCTGATTCATACGGAATTGCATAACTCAAGCTATCCCCATCATAGAAAGCCTGCTTGGCAAATTTTAATCCATCTACAAAAGACAATGGTCTTCCTGCGGAAGAATCGGCTGCTAGATAAGCAGCAAACTCATCGATCTTTGCGATGGGATTTGTTGATCTTATTAAACCATTTTTTTTCTTTGTATCAATTACAATTTCGAGTGGCATTACTCCACCAAAATTTTCTTCAAACCATTTAAGGTCGGTATAAATCACATCGGCTTTTGGCAAATCATCTACAATGAATCCTTCGCTTTTAATTCTGAATATTCCAATGATAGCAACCAAAGTTAACACAACAGTTACGCCATACACCATTCGTTTATGGTTAAATGCCCAATGCTCTACTTTAACCAACAGTTTTGCTAAAAATACATTATCGAGATAATGGGTGTGCTTTTCTTTTGGAGCAGGTAAAAAACTTAATACAGGTGGAATAAAAATCAATGAGATAAAAAACAACATCAAGATATTGATTCCTGCAACTTCACCAAATTCTTTCAATAAATCACTTTTGGTGAGTGCAAACACCGCAAAACCAATGGCAGCAGCTATATTACAGAATAGCGTTACGATACCCATTTTGCCCACCATATGTATCAGTGCTTCATTTTTTTGGCCAATTTCTCTGTAAGAAGTATGGTATTTATTTAAAAAATAAATGCAATTGGGAATACCAATTACCACTACCAAAGGCGGAATTAATGCAGTTAGTAAAGTGATTTTATATCCCAATAATACCAATGTGCCCACACTCCAAACAACGCCCATACCAACCACCAACAAACTCATGAGCATGGCACTGATTGATCTGAAGAAAATAAACAAAGTAATCGCCGACAACAACAATGAGCCAATCAAAAACCAATTCATTTCATGCTTTATTCTATCTCCTATAACAGTGCGGATATAAGGCAAGCCACTTAGATGCAGCGTCGTTTTATTACTCTTTTCAAAAGTTTTGGTAACATCAATGATATTGTTAATCATCGTGGTTCTGTATTTTGAATTGATGGTGTCTTTATCTACTGTTACAGCCATCAAATATGCCCCAGTGGAAGGATTGTATAAAAGTGATTGATAAAATGGGAGATTTTGAAAAACAACTTTATCACTATCTAGTGATGCTTGATTGGTATAAGGAGGATGAAATATTTTGGCTGGAACTAACTTTTGATTAATGGCATCGTTGATTAAGTTAATAGCCAATGGCACACTCAACACATCTTTAACACCTGGTACTTTTTTCAAATCATTTTGCATGGCAGCAACGGCATTAAAAAAAGAAACCTTGTAAAAGTCTTTTGAATCTATTCCAATAACCAATGTATTGCCATCAGCACCAAACTGTTTTAAAAAATCTTGATACGCAATGTATTTAGGATTATCAGTGGGTAGGGCCCTGGTAAAATCGTAACTTAGTTGAACTTTGCTTGCATGCCAGCCCATAAATAAAGTAGCTGCAAAAAGAAACAACAATAAATACACTCTATACTTTAGAATTAACCTGCCTGTTTGATACCACATTTATATAAAAATTGAATTGCAAAGAAACTAAAAACAGTTTGCATTTAAATAAATAAAAACAAACCCGAATTGCATTACACTACAACCAGATAAGCCAATACCTGACATGCAATTCCAACCAATAATCCTATATAGATTTCTTTTAGAGAATGATCGCTTACAATGATTCTAGCCGTACAAACAATTGCAGCTATTAGCACAGCGATACTAATAGGAATTCCGTTTGCAGTTTCGTAAAAAAAAGAAGTTAGTACAATAGCTGCCGCAGCGCCGCCTACTCCCATTGCATGCATGCTTATTTTAAAATAATTATTGAGAATAAGCCCAAAAACAGTTGCAATGAAAATTCCCATAAAAAAGAATTTTAACGCTTCTGGTTGATCGGTAAAGTTTCTACTTAAGTAATACATCCACCAATAAAAAAACATGGTAATGATATAAGGAACAATTCTTTCTTTTTGGGTTCTCAGATAAATACTATCGCTAAACTTTAATCTCCACAATAAGAAAACCGCAAAAGATGGAAAAAAAGCGGTGAGCCAAAAAACGCCAAACAATCGCATTTGCAATTGCCATTCTGTTATGCCAGCAAATCCATAAGGAAACTGCCACATTAAATAAACAAAAAAATAGGTGGGGATAAAGATGGGATGAACTAAATAAGAAACTAGTTTGGCTAAAAGCGGAAGAGCCCCACTGGTTGTTTTAGATGAACTTTCTTTATAATTGGATTCTATCATTGTACGCTTAAATGCTAGTTAAATATTCATTTATAGTTCTTTTCTTAATCTTGCAACAGGAACATTCAATTGTTCTCTGTACTTGGCAACAGTTCTTCTAGCAATATTGTATCCTTTTTCTTGAAGCATTTCCGTTAATACTTCATCGCTCAAAGGCTTTCGTTTATCTTCTGCTTCTATTATATCACTTAAAATCTTTTTAACCTCTCTGGTGCTTACTTCTTCTCCACTATCTGTACTTAAAGATTCACTAAAGAAAAATTTTAATCGATAGGTTCCAAATTCTGTTTGAACAAATTTGCTATTAGCCACCCTACTTACTGTTGAAATATCCAATGAAGTGAGTTCAGCAATATCTTTTAAAATCATGGGTCGCATGGTAGTTTCGTCTCCTGAAAGAAAAAAAGCTTGCTGGTGTTTCATGATGGCACCCATTGTTCCAATCAAAGTGTCTTGCCTTTGCTTGATCATATCAATGAACCATTTTGCTGCATCAATTTTTTGCTTGATAAACAATACCGCTTCTTTTTGCCTTTTATCTTTTTTGCTGCCTTTTTCATAATCTTTTAGCATGTCTTTATAGCCATCGGATATTCTAAGATCAGGAGCATTTTTTGAATTTAGCGTAAGCTCTAAAAGTCCATTGTTATTGATCACAAAAAAATCTGGAATAATATAACTTTCTGCTTTATTCATCTCACCCATATTGCCTCCGGGCTTAGGGTTGAGCTTGATAATTTGATTGATTACCTCTTTAATTTGATCGTCGGTTAAATTCAAACTTCGCTGAATTTTTTCATAATGTTTCTTGGTAAATTCATCAAAATATTTACTCAAGATTTGAACCGCAAGTTGAACCGACTGACCCTCTGCTGTTTTTCTTTTTAATTGAAGCAATAAACATTCCTGCAAATCTCTTGCTGCAATCCCTGCTGGATCAAATTGTTGAATTTGCTGAATGATGGATTCAATTTCTTTTTCTTCAACAATAAGACTTTGCCGAAATGCCAGGTCATCTGCAATAGAAGACAGTTCTCTTCTTAGGTATCCATCATCATCTAAACTTCCAACGACTTGCTCAGCAATTTTATAATTCCTTTCATCCAATTCAAGCATTCCTAATTGATTCAACACCAATTCATGAAAACTAACTTCTACCCTTATTGGAATTACTTTTTGATCATCCATTTCTGGATAATTGTCGTCCCTGGTTTTATAATCAGCTATTTCACCATCATCATCTACTACATATTCACTGATATCTACATTATCGTAATCATCTTCGCTTCCATCTGGCTCAGGGTCTTCTTCCCCAACACTATCAAACTCATCCTTGAGTTCATCGGTATATTCATCTTCATGACCCTCATCGCTTTGCTCTAGAGCCGGATTTTCCTCCAACTCCTCTTTAATCCTTTCTTCTAAATTAGCGGTGGGCACTTGCAATAACTTCATTAACTGTATCTGCTGAGGAGACAGTTTCTGTAATAATTTTTGTTGAAGTGATTGACTTAACGACATTTGATATACAATAACAATGTAAATTTACATAGATTTCAAATGATGCATCAAAGTAAACTAATTTGTTTGTTTGTAATTTTATTACTAATAGTTGCTCCTAAAGCAGAAGCCCAACTATTGCAGCCTTCTGTAATTCAGTCGCAGCAAAGAATTGATAGTTTAAGAAACCTATCCATCCAAATCATTCCTGCTAATTATTACACCAAAAATTTAGCATTTTTTTGTAAGAAAGAATTGCAATTAGAAAAAATCACCAAAGTCCCTTTTCGATTCAGGTTAGGCAGTACAGATTATGTAGACCAACTCGAGGGCAAGAAAATTAAAACTCAGCAATAAGCCCTCTTAATTCATATCTCATATCTCTCATCTCTCATCTCTCATCTCTTATCTCTTATCTCTCATTAAGTACTTTGCGAATAGCAGCCACCATCTTCTCTCCTTTTTCTTTAATTTGTTCATCAGTCCAAATCAAGCTAATGGCTGTTGAAATACAACGTCCCATAATGGCATCACTTGCTGCAAATGAAGTAGACTTTAGATGCAATAAAGCTGCTTCTTGCTCAGGGCTAATTCTGCCAAGTGTTGTGCTATTTTTTAGATGATCCCATTTGCTGATATAATGCCAATTATTGGCAAACCAGTAAAAATTACCCGCTAAGATTCCTTGTTCCTTCATTTCTGCAACTACTGATTGAGTCAATTCTGTAGTAGGCAAAAACCAACTTAAAAAACTACAACTGTCTTCTCCGCCTTCTGGAATAACGCGAAAGCTTATTTCAGGAATTTGTTCTAAATAAGTTCTTAAAGCTTTATTGTTTTTTTTCTGCAAAGCAAGAAAACTATCCAACTTTCTAATCTGAGCCAAACCAACAGCAGCATGTAGTTCGCTAATTCTAAAATTATACCCAATGAAAGGATGCAAATCAGCTCCTCTATCTACGCCCAAATGATCATGTCCATGATCTGTATAGCCATCCGACTTTTCATATACATCTTTGTTATTGGTCATCACAACACCACCCTCTGCGCACGTAATCATTTTTACAAAGTCGAAAGAAAAAGTACCGGCATGCCCAATTGTTCCAAGTAATTTGCCTTTGTATGTTCCACCAATACTCTGACATGCATCTTCTAATAATATCAGATTATGCTCAGCACAGATTGCTGATAATGCATCTAAATCAGCCATGCTACCACACATATGCACGGGCATAACACATTTGGTTTTGGCATTGATGGCTTTTCTAACCGCATGTGGATTGAGCGTTAATGTTTCATCAATATCAACCAATACTGGAATAGCTCCCACACTCAATACAGCCTCAAAACTAGCAACAAAAGTAAAAGCTGGCATAATCACTTCATCGCCATAACCAACTCCTAGAGCCAACATAGCCGTTGTAAGTGCTGCAGTTCCGCTGGAGGTTAACTGCGCATATTTGCATCCAAAAGTTGTTGTAATGGCTTTTTCCAATTCCTGGGCTTTCCAGATACCTTTTCTGGGTCCATCAAACCCATAACGCATAAGAATGCCTGTTTCCAGCACATCATTTACTTCTTTTCTTTCTTCTGCTCCAAAAAATTCAAATCCAGGCATTTTAATTAGTTATAAGGTTATTAAACAGTTTGTAAGATATAAAGTTGAAAAATTCACATACAAATAAACTGCAATGCAGTTAGCAAAGCTATATAAACTTTGAGAATCCACATACGAATCAAATAATTCAAACCAGTGTTTATTCGTTCATTTTCTAATCCTCCAATATATTTGCAACATGAACCCAATTCTATTTTACTGTTATGATGCTTATTGTGGCTGGTGTTTTGGTTTTAGCCCAATAATGAAAAAAATTGCTGCTGATTTCCCAAACTTACAAATCGAAGTACTTTCAGGTGGAATGGTATTGCCCGAATCGCCTGTGCACATAAGCAATACAGCAGGTTATATACAAAAAGCATATAAAACGGTTGAAGAATATGCAGGGGTTGAATTTGGTAAAGATTATTTATGGCATATCAATAATCCAGATTTAAGCGATTGGTACCCAAATTCGGAGAAGCCCGCCATCGCTTTGTCTATTTTCAAGGAAATCTATCCTGAAAAACAAGTAGCTTTTGCAGCAGATTTACAGGAAGCTTTACACGTAGAAGGGCGAGATTTAACAGACGATGAATCTTATAGACATCTTTTAGAAAAATACAGCATTCAACCAGCATTATTCTATGAAAAATTAAAGCGTGAAGATTATAAAGAACAGGCGTATTATGAGTTTTCATTGGTTAAACAGCTGCAAGTAAATGGCTTCCCTTCTTTATTGGTTCAAACCAGTGAAACCAAGTTTCATTTATTGGCTAGGGGATTCACTACTTATGATGATTTAAAGCCCAGATTAGATAACCTATTATCTACATTGAGTTAAAAGGTTCTCGCTTAACACATTTTCCTTTACTTTGCACCTCAATAACTTGAATATGGAGTACAATAAATTAATATCAGTAACCGGAATGAGCGGTTTGTTTGAATTAGTGAGCAGTAAGAATGACGGAGCCATCCTTAGATCTTTGGAAGATAAAACAACCAAATTTGTTAGTAGTAGAGTGCACAATTTCTCTCATCTAGAGAGTATAGAAATATTTACTATTCGTGAAAATGTAAATCTAGTAGACATTTTTAAAGCGATGTCTGAAAGCAAAGAAACTGTTCCATCGGAAAAAAATCCAGCTGAAGTAAAAGCTTATTTTCAAAAAGTATACCCAGATATGGATTTTGATCGCGTATATGCTAGTGATATGAAGAAAATGGTAAAATGGTTTGGCGTTTTAAAAGCCAATAATATCGAAGCCAAACTAGCTGAAGAAACAGAAGAAGCTCCTGCTGAATAAACCATACAGTCTACTAAATCCTTAACTTGTGCCTCCTAATTGCACAAGTATGATTAAAAAGATTATTTGCCTATTATTTCTGGTGTTGAGTATTCAATATTTGAATGCGCAACAATTCTATGAGCAAACCCCTGAAGCAAAAAAATGGGTTAAAAAGCAGTTTCGTAAACTCAACAAAAATCAACGAATTGCTCAATTAATGATTGTTAGAGCCCATAGTAATCTGGGGGCCGAGCATATTCAGGAAGTAACCCATTTGATTCAAAAATACAATGTAGGTGGGCTTTGTTTTTTTCAAGGTGGCCCAGTGCGTCAGGCAATTCTTACCAATCGATACCAACAAATTGCTAAAACACCATTGATGATTAGCATTGATGGTGAATGGGGATTGGGCATGAGGTTGGACAGTGTTATTAATTTCCCTCGTCAATTAATGATGGGTGCCGTTAATGATGCTTCATTGATTCATTCCTTTGGCAAAGCAGTTGGTGAACAATGCAAAAGACTGGGCATTCAAGTAAACTATGCTCCAGATATTGACATTAATAATAACCCTATGAATCCTGTAATTAACGACAGGAGTTTTGGCGAAGACAAATACAAAGTGGCATTGTATGGAACTGCCTATATGAAAGGAATGCAAGAAGTTGGTGTAATGGCCACTGGCAAGCACTTCCCTGGTCATGGAGATGTTGCCGTTGATAGTCATTATGATCTTCCGATAATTAATAAATCCAGAGCAGATTTAGACTCACTAGAATTATACCCTTTCAAAGAATTAATAAAAGCTGGAATTGGAAGTATGATGATTGCGCATTTATACATCCCATCCATTGATACTACTGCTAATTTGGCTTCAACACTTTCGAGAAAAAACGTAACCGACTTATTAAAAACAGAATTGGGTTTCAAAGGGCTAACATTTACAGATGCCTTAGAAATGAAAGGCATTACCAAATTTTTTCCGGCTGGGGAAGCTTCTGTGCAAGCGCTTATTGCAGGAAACGATATGCTTTGCTTGCCAGGAGATGTGCCTGGAACCATTAAAAAAATAAGAGATGCCATTAAAGAAGGTAGATTGTCCTGGGATGAGATTAATGATCGTGTAAAAAAAGTATTATTGGCTAAATACCATTTAGGATTGAACAAACTTCAACCTATAGATACGAGCAATTTGATAAATGACCTGAATGTGCAAACCAACTTTATTAGGGCTGCACTAAGTAAAAATGCGATTACCCTATTACGCAAAAAAAACAATGATGCATTTCCAATCAATAAAACAAAACGCATAGCTTATGTATCAATTGGAGCAGCAGGGAAAAATACCATTGCAACAAAATTGGAACAAGATCAAAAAGCAGATATTTATCAGTTTGCCACAAAAGCAATGATTGGTAAACAATTGATGGATGATCAAACTGCCAATGTAATTCCCGTTGAAAAAGCAGATAGCAATGCTGCTGTTAAACTCTTTGAACTTATCCAATCAAAAAATTACGACGCAATTGTTGTAGGATTGCATAATTATAGTAGAAGACCAGCCAATAATTTTGGATTGGGCAAATCATCGGTTTTTTTATTAAATCAACTTCAATCGAACAAAACCACTACTGTATTTTTTGGAAACCCTTATGCAATTTCAAATTGCAACTATGCACCTAATTTATTGGCTTCTTATGAAGATGATGATTTAACGCAGTTGGCAACTTATGATGTATTAATAGGAACAAATCAAGCAAAAGGAACTTTACCAGTTACTGTATCACCCGATTTATTGTTTGGATCAGGCATACAATACAATAACTATTTAGGAATAACCCAAGCTGAAGATGTGGGCTTAAACAGCAATAAACTTTTAAAAATTGATGAGATTGTAAACGATGCAATGAACAAAGGGGCTTTTCCTGGATGTGTTGTATTGGTAGCTAGAAAAGGTAAAATAGCCTATGAGAAAGCATTTGGGTATACCAATTTTGATCAGAAAGAACCTGTTTATTCCAAAATGATTTACGACTTGGCTTCTGTAACCAAAGTTTCAGCAACTACTGTATCTATCATGAAATTGTATGAAGAAGGGAGATTATCACTGGATAAAACGTTGGGTGATTACCTACCATTGGTAAAAGGAACAGATAAAGCTGGTTTATTAATTAAAGATATATTACTGCATCAGGCTGGTTTAAATCCATTCATTCCATTTTATAAAGAAATCATAGACTCAACTTCTGGAAAGCCTTTGCCTGCCTATTTTTCAACTGTTTCATCTGCCAATTTTTCAAGCAGGGTTGCCGAGGATTTATTCTTAAGAAATGATTGGCAAGACAGCTTGCAAAAAAGAATCTTACAAAGCAAATTAACTGCAACCGGAAAATATGTTTATAGCGATAACGATTTTATTTTTTTAGGTAAAATTGTAGAAGCCTTAAGTGGGTTACCATTAGACATCTATGTTCAAAAAAATATTTATGCGCCATTGCAGATGACAACTACAGGATTTAAACCAAGAGATCGGTTCACACTCAATTCAATTGTACCAACAGAAGAAGAAAAGCATTTTAGAGGTCAATTAATACGTGGGGATGTACATGATGAAGGTGCTTCGTTATTTGGTGGCGTTGCAGGCCATGCAGGTTTGTTTAGCAATGCTTACGACTTGGCACAATTGTATCAATTGTTGTTGAATGGGGGAACTTTAAATAGTATTCAATTATTTAAAAAAGAAACCATCGGCTTATTCACAGCCTACAATAGCGATATCAGCAGAAGAGGCCTTGGATTTGATAAACCTGAAAAAGACAATTCAACCAGAAAAGAGCCCTATCCTTCTAAATCAGTTTCTGCCAACACTTTTGGTCATACAGGATTCACGGGCACTTGCGTTTGGGTAGATCCAGATAAAGAATTGGTGTATATATTTTTGTCCAATAGGGTTACTCCAACTCGCAATAACAATAAATTAAGCCAGTTGAATGTTCGCTCAAACATACAGGAAGCCATTTATCAGGCATTATTATAAGGATATCCTTTAAAAACTGTTTTAACAGCGCAAAGATTTAACTTCACCCTATTAATCTTAGTTATGAAGCAGCATCTACAAAAACTTGCATTTGTGTTATTTCTTTCAGGCAGTTTAATTGCTTGTAAAAACAATGCCCCTGAAGAAACAAAACTAATTCCAAAAGATGCATTGGCAGTTGTTTCATTGAATGCCCATTCACTAAAAGAAAAGTTAGAAGCCGATGGCATAACCATAGATACTCTTTTATCAAAAATATTTGAGAAAGATTCATCCGGCAAAAAAGACAGAAAAACCATAGCCGATTTAAGGGCCAATGCTGGTATTAACTGGAAAGAAAAAATTCACTTTTTCATTGTAAAGAAAAAAGCTGCTGATAATTCAGAAATAACAATTATGAATGTATTGGCCAGCATCAGCGATAAAGAAAAGTTGGCTTCCTTTATTAAAACAAACAACTACGCTTCCAATAAAAATATACAAGAATCAAAAACATTTAACTATTTAGACAGCAAAGAAAATTCAATGCTTGCCTGGGATAAAGACCATCTGTTAGCCATGTTCTATACTAGATCAGTTAAACCATATTACGATTCAGTAAATATGAAATTTGTAATCCCAGAAAAAAACAATAGCAGTAAAGAAATGATTGAAGAAGCTACCAGACTTTTTACGCAAAAAGAAGATGCTTCTATGATGTCTGTTAAAGGATTTAGAGAAATGTTTAAAACAAATGCAGAAGGATATTTCTTTAGTTCTACCAACAACTTACTTGGGAGTTTATCAACAATACCATTACAACTTCCTAAACTAGAAGAATTAACCAAAGACAATTATACAACAGCAACACTTGCTTTTGAAGAAGGAAAAATTGTTGTAAAATCAACCACTTATACCAATCCATTTTTAGGCAGCATATTATCTAAGTTTGCAGGACCTACTGTGAATCTCTCCTTATTAGAAAAATATCCTTCCAATAACATCAATGCCATTGTAATGGCCTCTTTTAATCCAGCAATTTTTGGAGGAATCCTTCAACAATTAGAGGTAGAAGGAATTGTGAATGAATTTTTAAAACAATCTGGTATTAGCAGTAGCGATTTATACGGCGCCATGAAAGGCGATATAGCAGTAATAGTTTCGGATCTAGGTATTGGCACTGCTGATCCAATGAAAAGAAAAGATGAATTGTTTTTAACCAAAGGGAAACAAATGGGAAAGATGATTGTGAATATCCCGGTTGGCAACAAAGATAATTTTAATAAAATCATGAATAAAGCCTTAGAGATGGGCACAGTTCAGAAAAATGGCAAGGAGTACAAAGGGGCAGATTTATTAAGAACAATGGGATTGTATTTAATTGCCAATGAACAACATTTAATCATTGCAAGCGATTCGATCACCTACACACAATACTTAGCCTCAACCACTAAATCTGTAATCAATAAAGAAGCATTGAATTATTTTAAAGGAAAATCAACTATTCTCTACATCGATATTGCCAATACAATAAACGGATTTGCTAAAGATTCAACAGATGGATTTCACAATTCAATGATTACTGCAAAAAATACAGTTAAAGACATCATGGGAAGTTCTGAAAATTTTTCAGGAGGCTCTATTAAAGCAGTGTTTGAAGTAAGAATGCAAAATGAAGAACAAAACAGTTTGGTTACATTAATGAGTTTATTTACCAATATTGCTGTAGATGCTCGAGTTCAGGCTAAACGTGAAAAAGAAATGGATCAAAAACTATTCCCAACAGGAGTTCCTGGAGTAATTAGAGCAAATTAATGCAAATCCAATGTTTGAACTAAAGAATGTTATTCCTTTTCCTTTAATAGAAAAAAGAGGAGTTGAAAAATCAAATATTTGGAATAAACAGCTGCTTTTCGACAATGGTGAAAGAATTAAAATAACTGCACCAAGTGGAACTGGAAAAACAACTTTGATACACCAGTTGTATGGATTGAGAAAGGATTTTAATGGATCTATATTTTTTGATGGAATTGAAATAAAACAATTAAGCTCTCATCAAATTGCTATTCAAAGGCAAAATTTAGTTGGTATTGTTTTTCAGGATCTGCGCTTATTCAATCAACTTACTGCAAGAGAAAACATAGAACTAAAAAGGGTACTACAAACACCGTATTACGATTCTTCGAAAATAGAAGAAATGGCTCAATTGCTTGGGATAGATCATATTTTAGATCAACCTGCAAGCAGCTGTAGCTATGGAGAGCAACAGCGAATTTGTATTATCAGGGCATTAATTCAGCCTTTTAAATGGCTTTTGATGGATGAACCATTTAGTCATTTAGACAACAAAAATAAGCAACTCGCTATTGAATTAATCAGCAATGAGTGCAACAAGCGAAATGCAGGTTTTATTTTAACAGATTTAGATGATGATCTGTATTTTACTTATTCAAGAATTTTATACCTATAATGAGCGAGTTAAATAAACTTTTAAACAAGCTTATTCGAGACAATGCTGGAAAGGCAAAATTGTTTACCGCAATGGTTGGGCTAACTATTGCTATTTTACTTTTATTAATATCAGTACAACTTCAATTAAACTTTAATGAGTTATTAAATAGCAAAAACAATAAGGATAGTATTGCTAATTTTTTAATAATCAATAAAGAAATAACGGATGCCTCTTTAGGAAATACTCAATTAGATGATAGCATCATCAACCAAATCAAAGGTCAATCTTTTGTTGAAAGTGTAGGTTTACTAAGCCCGAGTAGATTCAAAGCCAGTATAGAGAGCAACAGCAGCCAATTTCCTTTTTACACAGATATCTCTTTCGAAACTGTACCTTCAGCATTTATTGATTTACAAGAAACCAATTGGACATGGAATGAGCAATCGCCATATGTACCAATTATCATTCCAACCCTTTTTTTAGACTTTTATAATTTTCAATTTTCTTTGTCACAAAATTTGCCACAGATTACTCCAGCTATTGTTAAAATGGTTCTGTTTAAAGTAACTGTATATGGAAAAAATGGAAGCAGGTCCTTTAACGGTAAAATAGTTGGCTTCAGTGATCGTATTGCTTCTATGCTTGTTCCTCCTGAATTCATGAATTGGGGGAACAATTTATTTGCTGCCGACACCAAAAATCAGGTTTCAAGATTTATCATCAAAACAAAGGATCCAAGCAACCCAAACCTTACAAAGTTTTTAAAGCAGCACCAATTAACAACAGATACAGACAAGACCAGATTTAGTAAGTACAGAAAAGTGGTAGATACAGTAGTAAAATTAATTGGCGTTGCAGGATTCATTTTATTTATATTTTCAATATTTATTTTTACCCTATTTATACAAATAACCATTGCCAATTGCAAAGAAGAAATAAGCTTACTAATTGTACTAGGTATTTCACCCAATCAATTGAGAAAGTTTTTAATGGGCCGCTTCTTTCCTATTTATTGTTGGTTGGTTTTGATTGCCACAATTATTGTGATGATTTTACAATATTTACTGCACATCAACTTAGCTAAACAGTTGGTAATGATTAGTCCGTTTATTGATCCAATTACGCTGGGCAGTGCTTTAATGGTCATTTTAGTAATATGGTGGGCAAATAAAAGCACCATTCAAAAAGCTGTTTATCCAAAGAATGCCCATTAAAAGGCTATTTTTTTAATTACAGCCATACATCAAAAGGGTTTTTTCACGGTATTTTTTATAGCGCTACAAATAAAATATTAGTATACAATAATTTACAAAGTAATATATTAACATATATGAAAGACCACTATACGTATAAGCCGCATCTGATGTAACTTGATGTATGGCTTACTATTGAGTCCCTATTTTTAAATGATTTATATGCAAAAGTATTTCATTAGCAAAATCCTGACCCTTACTATGTTAACCATTCTGGCAACATTTTCAGCATGCCAAAAACAGCAAGAAGAAACATCCGCCCCAACAATAGAAAACAGTTTAGACGAACTTGCTATTTCAGCACAAGCAACCAGTATTCAAATCAACGGCTTGATTTCTAAAGATGCGGCCGAGAGGATGGCGAAAATATTCAATGAAACATATAAAACGCCAAACACATCTCAACATGTATCTTTTTCAACTAAAGACTTAGGCAATTATTTGGATCTATTACGAAAAAAATACAAATCAGACAGTGTATATGTTGGTTTTGGTATTTATGATGCCAAAACAGCTGTAAAAAAAACAGACATTGGTAGAATCACTGTCTTTTTTAAAGGCAAGAATAGGAATACAGTCAACGGAAACGTCAATAGCCAGTCCGTTGCAGATCAATTAAACGAAGGTTCTAATTATATGAATCACGGAAGTATTTGGCCCTAGTTTTTACTAACTTACAATAAAGTAATTCGTAAATGCTATCATATTATATCTACCTACTGGTAATTACCAGCAGTATGTTGGTGTGCTTGATACTTTATAAATCAGTAAAAAAAACAGCATTAAAATATTTTCTACCATTTCTCGTACTAACAATAATAGTTGAGTTATCTGGTTTATGGATGAACCAACATGGAATAAAAAATTATTTGTTATTTAATGTTTTCACAACAGTAGAATTTGTTTTTTACTCCTTTCTTTTTTTCAAGCATTATAGAAAAAATGAAAATAAATTGCTTAGTCTTTTATTTATGCCGCTATACACTTTAGCTGTAATAATTAATTTAATATACTTTCAAGGAATAGAAAGGTTTCATACGTATACGTTTTTATTGGGCTCATTTTTTATCGTAGTATTTTGTTGTTTATTTTTTTACGAATCTGTACTTCCAGAATATATAGAAAGCACACTAACCAAGGAACCTTTCTTTTGGGTTTGTACGGGTCTTTTACTTTTTTATCTAGGGTCGGTTATTATTAACGCCCTGTTTGAATACCTTCGAACTTTCGACATGCAGTTCGAAGGAAAGAAAATATATAGTACTATTAATCAAATTTTGAATATACTATTATATACAGCCTTCCTTATATCATTTATCGTATGCCGCAACAACAACAAGACATATTAATTACCATTATTATTGCTTCGGTATTCCTTGTATTAATTGGGATTTTTCTTTTAGTAATGCTATTTTTATATATACGTAAACAAAGAAAGAATCAACAAGAAAAAGAAGAATTAAAAAATAGGTTTGAACAAACTTTATTAAAAACGCAGTTAGAAATTCAAGAACAAACCTTGTCGTATATTTCATATGAAATCCATGATAATATTGGACAAATCTTATCATTGGCAAAAATTAGCAACCTTCAGTTAAATAAAGAAAATTTTGAATCCAAAACCGAGCTTATTGATGAATTAATTGGAAAAGCAGTTTCGGATTTAAGGGGAATTAGTCATAATTTAAACCACAATAACTTTCATCAAATTGGATTATACGAATCAATTATTCAATTATTGCATTCAATCGAAAAAACTGGAAAGTATACAACCAGCATCAATGCTACTGATGCAAATGAAATTGAGGGATTTGTATCAGAAAACGACATCATCCTATTTAGGATTATTCAAGAAATCATTAATAATATTATAAACCATGCCTCTGCCAACCACATCCATTTATCCATTGAAAAAAAAGAACAATTCATCATCATCAAAATCGCAGACAATGGTATTGGATTTGACACTACCATCATTAAACAAGAAAATCAGGGAATTGGCTTGCACAATATCTACACACGTGCAAAAATGATCAATATGGATGTTGAAATAAATAGTTCAATAGGCGAAGGAACTGTTGTGATTTTAAAAATGAACATATAATGAGTATGATAAGAAATAGCGAAAAAACACAACTAAATCCCAGGGTTGGATTGGGTGTATTTGCCACGAATTACATTATAGCTGAGCTTCAAAATCTAGATTTATGCTTACCTTCATAGGATGTTACGGATTTGCTTAGTTGGTTTTTTATTTTTATTCGTAAGTACAAGCATTGAATCTCAAATTCCTATTGGAAATTGGCGTGAACACTTGAATTATCAAAACTGCATTCAAGTAGTAAAAGGAGATCGGATTTACTGCGCAACCAATAGTAACATTTTTTCTGTTGATGATAATGGTGAAATAACAAGATTCAGTAAAACCAATGGTTTAAATGATGTTGGGGTAAGTGCCATTGGTTGGGACGACCAGACCCAACAATTGATAACTACTTATAATAATAGTAATGTAGATATTATCAAAGGCAGTATTGTAAAAAATATATCGTCAATTCAACAAGCTAGAATTGTTGGGAACAAGTCCGTGAATCATATTTTTTGTTTGAATGGCATTGCTTATTTGTCTACAGGACTTGGTATTATTTTGGTTGATTTGATAAAATACGAAATAAAAGACACCTGGATCATTGGAAATAATGGAAATCAAGTGAGTGTAAATTCAATCTGCACCCAGAATGGATTTTATTATGCTGCTACTATTGAGGGTTTAAAAAGAGCCCCAATGAATGGCTTAAATTTAGCCAACTATAGCGCTTGGACTCTAATCAGCGGAATGAGTGGATTATCAAATGGTCCAATTCAGTTTACAGGTATAATCGGCAATCAAGTACTTACTACAAAAAATGATTCTACATTCATCTTTAACAACAATAGTTGGCGTTTATTCTACGCCGATACAAGCTGGCAAATAATTAATTCCACTATTAGTGGAGATAAATTACATCTTTCACAAAAAAATAAAAATGGAGGTTCAAGGGTAATCGTATTAAATCCCAATGGTACTATTGAAAAAAATTTAAACGCTCCTAGAATAATTTCACAGCCTCGTTCTGCTATAACAGATAACAATGCCGTTTGGGTTGCAGATCAATTTGGAGGCCTTTCGCAATTTACAAACACAGTAACCAGATACATCCCAAACGGACCAATTGGAGTTGCTAATGGTGAATTCGCCATTTCAAAATCCAATTTATTTGTTGCAGCTGGGTCTGTTAATTCGGCTTGGAATTATTTATTCAATCGAAATGGAGTTTACAATTATGCAAATGGAATATGGTCAAGCAAAGGAGCATTTAATACCCCTCAACTAGACAGTACACTCGATTTTATTAGTCTCGCAATTGACCCAATTAATGAAAGTTTATGGGCAGGAAGTTATGGAGGAGGCTTAGTACAAACAACAACTACTGAATCAATTATTTACAAACAGAAAAACAGTGTACTCGAACCTGCTATTGGAGACCCTAAAAGCTACAGAGTTAGCGGATTGGCATTTGACAAGAACAATCATTTATGGATAAGCAATTATGGAGCTGCACAAGCTTTGAAATTGAGAAAGAATGATGGTAGTTGGAAATCTTTTACTATTCCATTTGCATTAAATGAAAATGCAGTAGCACAATTGGTGTATGACAATTATGACCAATTATGGATTGTGTCTCCAAAAAACAATGGCTTGATTTGTTATCAACATGGAAATAATATTGATAATACCAACGATGATAAATGGAAGATGTTTAAACAAGGAATTGGTAATGGAAATCTTCCAAGTAACAATGTGTTGTGTATTGTTAACGACAAAAACAATACCATCTGGGTTGGAACAGATGATGGCATTGCAATAATCAATTGCACCAATAATGTATTTGCTAATAATGGTTGTGATGCTATACTTCCTGTTATACAACAAGATCAGTTTGCTGGACTTTTATTTAAAGGTGAGCAAATTCAAGCTATTGCTATCGATGGAGCAAATCAAAAATGGATAGGCACTCAAAATGGAGCTTGGCTACTTAGTTCCGATGGAAAAAGAATAGTACACCATTTTACTTCAGCAAATAGTGCTTTATTGAGCAATGATGTAAAAAAAATAGGCATTGACCCTTCAAGTGGAGAAGTCTTTTTTGCAACATTCAATGGAATATGCAGTTATAGAAGTACCGCCACCGAAGCCAATGAGCAAATGAAAAATGTATTGGTGTTCCCAAATCCAGTACCTAGCGGATTTGAAGGAACAATAGCCATTAAAGGATTAACCGAAAATGCATTGGTAAAAATCACAGAGTTGAACGGAAGATTGGTATTTCAAACAAGAAGTTTAGGAGGCCGGGCCGTTTGGAATGGCAAAAATTACAATGGCAATAAAGTTGCAAGTGGTTTGTATCTTGTGTTTATTAAAAATGATACAGGAGAAGAAAAACTAGTTACAAAAATCATTATCACCAGCGGAAGATGAATCAACGTTTAGCCCATATTGCTATTGTAGTTAAAGATTACGACGAAGCTATTGCATTTTATACACAACAATTAGGCTTTGACCTCATTGAAGATACTGTGTTGATCGAAACCAAAAGATGGGTATTGGTAAAACCAAAAGGAAATGGACAATGTTGTTTACTGCTTGCTAAAGCAGCCAATGAATTACAATCCACTAGAGTTGGCAATCAAACAGGCGGAAGGGTATTTTTATTTTTATATACCGATGATTTTAATAGAGACTATGCAAATTTATTGTTGCATCAAATAAAGATTGTTAGGCCTCCCAGTCAGGAAGAATATGGAACAGTAGCCGTATTTGAGGATTTATATGGAAACCTATGGGACCTTATTCAACCCAATACAAAATGAAAGTTTATTTTAAACTCGAAACAGATAGGTTGTATGTAAGAGAGCTTTCTATTTTGGATTCAGATTTCATGTTAACATTAATGAACAGTCCAAGTTGGTTAACTTTTATTGGCGATAGAAATGTTCGGTATAAATCTGCAGCAAGTAATTACATTAGTGAAAAAATTATTAGTAGTTACCGCAACAATGGATTCGGATTGTATTTGGTTTTAATCAAATCAACCAAAACCCCAATTGGAATTTGCGGTTTAGTGAAAAGGGATGGATTATTAATTCCCGATTTGGGTTTTGCTATACTTCCTGAATTTGAGAAAAAAGGGTTTGCAACAGAAGCTGCAAATGCTATTTTATTTTGGGCAAAAGATCAATTAAAGTTAACCGAGGTTTGTGCAATAACCACTGCAATAAATAGAAAATCGTTACAGGTACTAGAAAATATAGGCATGATCTATCATCAAATAATCACACTACCCGCAGACAAAAACAATTATTTATTGTTTAAAAAAGAACTTAATTAATCGTCATCCTTATCTCCTTTTTTTACAGGCTTAAAAAATGCTGCTCTTTTAGGACCAGGAAAAGGAATATCGCTACCTTTTAAACCATGCCAGAGAACAACATTGAATTCCAAATCGGGCACAGCATCTTCTTTAGTCAAATCAAATTTTTCAGATCGTCGCTGCCATTCATTCATGGCTGTATTTTTTTCGTTCAAATTAATTTTCGGAATAATAGAAGTGAATGGCTTGGAATTAACGGTATTGCTAAATGAACGCCACATAGGTGTTGCAGCCGCATCATATTGAGACATTGGAGGAATACCCAAAATAAGTTCTATTGTTCTTAACATAGAGGATGTTGAATACATCGTATGGTCTACATATCCTCTTTTTACAAAACCTCCGGCAACATAAGCCGTGCTTCTATGTGCATCTACATGATCAGCCCCATTTTGTGCATCATCTTCTAAAATAAAAATAGCTGTTTCATTCCAAATTGAACTTTTGCTTAAGTATTCTACAAACAATCCAACAGCCAAATCATTATCGGCTACATGAGCATATGGAGAAGGTCTTCCCAATCGTAAACCCTCTGTATGATCATTACTGAATCTAACAGAATTAAACCTTGGCACTGCATTGTTTTGCAATAAAGAATCGAATTCTCTGCGCCATTGATTAAACCTTACAGTATCTTGAACTGCGTTATTGTAACCAGTGAAATATGGACAAAAATGATTTTTTAAAATCGGAATATTGGGTTTATAATTATCTGCAAATTCTCCATAAGTTCTATAACTAACGCCGGCTTTCGCACAATGATCCCAAATAAATCCTCCTTTATTATTGGCAACCGCTCTATTGCCTTCAGCATCATAGCCACCTCCTCTTCCGCCATAACTATTCACCCAATTTTTTTCTAAAAAATCAGTTGCATAAGCTCCAGTGCTCCAATTATGTCCATCGGCACTCACTTCTCCATCTACATAGAAATTATCCAACAATACAAATTCTCTAGCCAAAGCATGTTGATTCGGCGTGATGTTTTCTCCAAATAAAGTTAATCGAGGATCGCCATTGCCTTCTTTCATATCTCCCAATACCTGGTCGTAGGTTCTATTTTCTTTAATCACATAAAATACATACTTAATTGGACTAGGCGCACCAACTTTTCTAGGTATCGGATTACCCTCCTCCCCTTGAACCAACAACTCTTTAACCTTATTGTAAGGAGTATTCCTATATACAACTTGAGAATAAATACTTAATTCAGTTTCTTTTGGTTCATCTATTACGCTCATGGTTCCTTTAAATAAACCTCCGATGTACTGAACATCTTTGGGTTTGTTTGGATCACCTTCTTGATAAACTACAATTTGTTTATTGGCAAATGGGTTGGGGCCATATGGATTAGCCATTGACGAGAAACCTTTACCATTGGTAACAAATATTTTCTTACCAACTAGTTTTACATTGGTTGGATACCAACCTACAGGAATAAATCCTTTGCTTTTACTTTGAACTGGCAAGCTTACATCAAATACTGCTAAACAGTTATTGTCTGCATTGGCTATATACAGTGTTTTTTCATTGCTACTAAGCGCAAGCCCATTGGTAGTAGAACCATTGGGAGCATCGGGATAAAGAGCTGCATTAAGTACTTCAACCACTTTTTGAGATGCAACATCGATAACTGAAACAGTATTGTCATTGGAATTGGCTACATAAATGATCTTGCCATTTTTAGTAAGCAATATTTCATTTGGATTATCGCCAACTGTAATTTCCGCAGTAATATTTCTTTTTTGGGTATCAAAAAAATACAATTTATCACATCCCCAGCAACTAATATAAAGCTGTTTTTTATCAGGTGATAACTGACATGCATAAGCTTCTCCTCCAAGTGAAAACTCCAGTTCCACTTTTTTGTTTTTTAAATCAACAATGTATAGTTTGTTATTTTCTTTAGTAACAACATACATCAACTGTTGATCATCATCTATAGCTATACCTGCAGGACCTATTTTATTGGGCCATTTTTTTCCTAAAACTATTGTATCCGGATCGGATAGCTTGTTTTTTTCAATTCTATATTCTAAAATAATATTATCATGCCCACCAGAAGCATATAATTTTTTTGCATCTGCACTAAAAGCCAATCCATACCAACTTTTTCCAATTATTTTGGTGTCTAAAACAGTTTCTGATTTAGGATCAATCAATTGAATGCTTTGAACACTTTGACCATTATTGGTTACAGCCATCAGCTTAGCCGATTTACTTACCACTAAATTCAAAGGCAAATCACCTAAAGGGAAATTTCTTCCAATAGGGGTAAGCCCCCAACCGTTTGGTAATGTAACTTTATCCTTTTCTACAGATTGAATTGTTTGAGCAGGCAATACCATTGAACACAGCAAACAAACCGGTAAGAAGAAAATCTTGAACATAGCTTTTAAATTATATAGTCTAAAGATAGTATTTAGATATAAACAAAAAGATCAGTCAAGATGAAATTAATATCAATTATTGTTTGGCATATTCATAGCTTCTAACTGGCTTAAATTTAAGCCCTTCTTTTTCGTCTCTCTGCACTTTGTATTGAATCTGCCTCATCATACCCGTAGGCTTAACATCTGCAGAATCTGAAGTATAGACAGGAAAGCGACGCATTAACGTACCTTCCATCAGCAAGAATGAGTCAAAACCTGCGTAACCAATCCTTAGTTTTGGATCGTTTACAATATCAGGAAACCCAATAGGCGCAAAAGATTCATTGTTAATCGAAGATATGCCTACTACACTGCCTTTGCCTTTATCGCCAGGCTCATAGATGTATAGTACCAAATCAGGAAATACATCATTGTTTAAATCATCAACCTCTGCTTTTAAAATTCTGCCTTTCACTTCAAACATTACATCACGAGCAGTGTTCTGAAATCCAATTGGAGCAATTGATACGTTGTTTTTGGTTTCACTCTTGTTGCTACAAACCACTTTATACCCTGCTTTACCAATTTTCATGGTGGTATCAATTTTCCTAAACTGGGCATTTAATGTAGTGCCGAAAGTCATAAATCCGATAAAAAGGATAGTTAACTGTTGTTTCATAAATCCAAGTTACATATTTCTTCGATATTGTCCGCCAACCGAATACAAGGCCCTGGTGATTTCTCCCAAAGAACAATATTTTACAGTTTCCATTAACTCATTAAAAAGATTGTCGTTATGGATGGCGGCTTGCTTTAATTTTTCTAAAGCCAATGCACTTTTATCTTTGTTAACTAGTTGAAATGCTTTGAGGTTTTGAATCTGCTGCTCCTTCTCTTCTGAAGTGCTTCTTATAACCTCACCTGGTAATACGGTAGGGCTTCCTTTTTTATTTAAGAATGTATTTACTCCAATTAATGGTAATTCGCCCGTATGCTTTAAAGTTTCATAATGCAAACTTTCTTCTTGAATTTTATTGCGTTGGTACATTCGCTCCATTGCACCCAAAACACCTCCTCGCTCTGTAATTCTTTCGAACTCAATTAAAACAGCTTCTTCTACCAAATCAGTTAGTTCTTCCACTGCAAAACTACCCTGAATAAAATTCTCTGTATTTGCAGTACCCAATTCTCTATTGATGATTAATTGAATAGCCATCGCTCTTCTAACACTTTCTTCTGTAGGTGTTGTGATTGCCTCGTCATAGGCATTGGTATGTAAACTATTACAGTTATCATATATAGCGTACAAAGCTTGAAGTGTGGTTCTAATATCGTTGAAATCTATTTCCTGTGCGTGCAAACTTCTACCGCTTGTTTGAATATGGTATTTCAATTTTTGGGAACGTTCATTGGCTTTGTACTTGTATTTCATTGCCTTCGCCCAAATTCTTCGAGCAACTCTGCCAATAACACAGTATTCAGGATCCATTCCATTACTAAAGAAGAAAGATAAATTAGGAGCAAAATCATCAATATTCATTCCCCTACTCAAATAATATTCTACATAAGTAAACCCATTAGACAATGTGAATGCCAACTGGGTAATTGGATTCGCTCCGGCTTCTGCTATATGATATCCACTAATACTTACACTATAAAAGTTTCTTATTTTATGTTCTATGAAATAGGCTTGCACATCTCCCATTAATTTCAATGCAAATTCAGTAGAAAAAATACAAGTATTCTGTGCTTGGTCTTCTTTTAAAATATCGGCTTGAACCGTTCCCCTCACTTGCTGTAAAGCTTCAGCCTTGATTTTTTGATAGATTTCAGCTGGCAATACTTCGTCTCCACTTAATCCCAATAACTGAACACCCAATCCATTGTTTCCCTCTGGAAGTCTTTCAGGCAATGCAGGATTATAATAAACAGGCTTGGGTAACCGATTAAATTTTTTGGCAATTATGGCATTAACCCTTTCCCAATCATTGTTTTCGGTAATCCATTTTTCACATAGTTGATCAATAGCAGCATTCATGAAAAATGCTAAAATCATTGGGGCCGGACCATTGATGGTCATACTAACGGATGTTTTTGGATCACATAAATCAAATCCGCTGTACAATTTTTTGGCATCATCAACAGTTGCAATACTCACTCCACTATTACCCACTTTTCCGTAAATATCTGGGCGATGATCTGGATCTTCGCCATATAATGTTACGCTATCAAATGCAGTAGACAAACGAATGGCTGGCTGGCCTAAAGAAACATAATGAAATCTTTTATTGGTTCTTTCTGGACCACCCTCTCCCGCAAACATTCTTGTTGGATCTTCGCCCTGCCTTTTTAATTCAAAAACACCTGCTGTATAAGGAAATTCACCTGGAATGCCCTCTTGCAATTGCCAACGAAGAATATCACCCCAATCTTTGTATCTGGGTAAAATCACTTTGGGTATTCTTGTTCCACTTAAGGATTTTAGGGATAGCGCTTGCTTAATTACTTTATCTCTTACAGTGTATTCAAAAAAATCGGCCTGGTATTTTTTAACCAAGCTTGGCCAATTTTTTATAAGTTCTTTGCAATTTTTATCAATAGCAGATTCAAACTGCTTAGCAATATGCTCTAGCTCGGTAACCAGCGAAGGATTGTTCTTTATTGATTGAATTGTTCCATTGATTTGATACCATTTAGATGCAATACTAGCTTGCTCGTCTACCCATTCGTTATAGGCTCTACTTTGTTCGGTAATTTCAGCTAAGTAACGAACCCTTTTAGGAGGAATGATTTTAGATTTTGTAGTAGTGCTATCAGTTGAATATACAATAGATGCATTTCCGGTTTCATCAAAATCAATACCCGTTTTTTGTTGAACTGCGTTGACTATTTTGCTAAATAATTGATTTACGCCAGCATCATTAAATTGAGCAGCAATGGTTCCAATAACTGGCAAATCTTCGTCTTTTGCTTCCCACAATTCATGACTACGCTTAAACTGTTTTCTTACATCATGCAATGCATCCAAGGCACCTGCTTTATCAAATTTATTGATGCATATTACATCAGCAAAATCCAACATATTGATCTTCTCTAACTGAGAAGCTGCACCATATTCAGGAGTCATGATGTATAAGCTCACGTCGCAGAAATCTAAAATAGAAGCATCGCTCTGTCCAACACCGGCTGATTCTAAAATAATAAAATCAAATTCGGCTTGTTTACAGATGTCAATGGCATCTTGAACATGGGCACTCAAAGCAATATTGTCATCTCTAGTAGCTAAGCTTCGCATGTATGCACGAGGATGTGCTATTGCATTCATCCTAATTCTATCTCCCAATAGTGCCCCTCCAGTTTTCTTCTTAGAAGGGTCTACAGATATTACAGCGATTGTTTTGTTTGTATATAAATGCAAGTATCTTCTAACAATTTCATCAGTCACTGAACTTTTACCAGCACCACCAGTTCCAGTAATTCCTAGTACAGGAATTGGTCTTGCATATTGAATACTCTTTTTATCAATTTTCTCTGTTTCATTTTCTGCCAAAGTAATCAACCTGGCAACTTTTCTTACATCTTTAACTTCGCCCGTTGTCATCAAATTAGCATGAACCGCTTGTTTGTTCAAAGGAAAATCACAGTGTTTAATAACATCTTCAATCATTCCTTCTAAACCCATTTTTCTACCATCATCTGGGCTATAAATTCTAGTAATACCATATTGATGCAATAGCCTTATTTCTTCTGGAAGAATAGTGCCGCCGCCACCGCCAAATATTTTTATATGACCACATCCATTTTGATCCAATAAATCCTTCATGTATTTAAAGAATTCGAGGTGTCCGCCCTGATAACTGGTGATGGCTATTCCTTGAACATCCTCTTCAATGGCACATTCTACAATATCTGCAACACTTCTATTGTGCCCAAGATGAATAATTTCGGCGCCTTTGGACTGAAGAATTCTTCTCATGATATTGATGGCAGCATCATGTCCATCAAATAAACTAGCCGCAGTTACAATTCTTACTTTATGTTGAAGCTTATAAGCCATAGAAAACAAATTCGAGGGCAAAAATACTATATAATGTCTTTGGTTAACAACTGTTAGTTTTTTATATTGTTAAAAAACTTGTTTTTTACTTTATCTTGAAATAAAAAATGGATTATGCGTTTTGCTGTTTCAATCAATCATCAACAAGCTCATCCAATTATTCATTTAAAAGACAAACAATCGGGTTGTCAAGTAGAAATTTATGCTTTTGGTGGATTGATCAATGCATTTAGATTGCCATTAAAGGGGAAAATGCATAATTGTATTGATGGATTTAGTTCGGTAGCAGATGCCCGAAAAAATATTTCCAATGGCTTTAAAAGCGCCAAATTAAGCCCATTTGTTTGTAGAATGAAAAACGGAACCTATGCTTTCAATAAACAACAATTTACCGTTCACAAACATTATTTAGGAGAACATGCCATTCATGGATTGATATACGATGCTCAATACAAGGTTAAATCGTTTGAGGCATCTGAAACCAATGCTATGGTTCAATTGGTGCATACTTACGAATCTTCAGACCAGGGATATCCATTTGCTTTTGATATTGAATTAATTTGGAAACTTCATGTAGGAAAAAAGTTTCGGTAACAACAAAAATCATTCATCAAAATAAATCAACCATACCATATGCAGATGGCTGGCATCCATATTTTACTTTAGGTGGCAAAGTAGACAATTGTATTTTACAATTTAATAGCAATACACAACTCGTATTCAACAAGGCATTAATACCAACAGGAAAAAGAAAAAAAGACAATAGATTTATTAAGGGCAGCTCATTAAAAGAGATTTTTTTAGACAATTCTTTTGAATTTGCCAACAAGGAAACACCGCAATGTGTTTTACAAAATAAACAGCTGAAACTCACAGTAGAAGCTGAAAAAAGCTACCCAATCTTACAAATTTATACACCTCCTTCAAGAAAAAGTATAGCCATAGAAAATCTAACAGGAGCCCCAGACAACTTTAACAATACAATTGGATTGTTATTATTGGAACCCAATAAACTGTACAGTTTTACTACCGCTTACACAATAGAAGCATTGTAATTACTATTGTAAAAACTACAATACCGCTACAGCAGTAACTGATATCTCTACATTTACGCCTCGGGGTAACCCTTTCACAGCAACTGTTTCACGAGCAGGAAAATCGGCTTTGAAATAGGTGCCATACACTTCATTTACGCTAGCAAACAAGCTCATGTCACTTAAAAAAATAGTTGTTTTAACTACGTGTTCGAATGTAACGCCAGCTTCTGTTAAAACGGCCTGTACATTTTTCATTACTTGATGTGTTTCAGCCTCAATACTAGATAATTCTAGCTGACCTGTTGATGGTACAAATGCTACCTGGCCACTGGCAAAAATAAAACCATTTGCTTTGATGGCTTGATTGTATGGACCAATTGGAGCTGGAGCATTATTGGTTTTAATAACTTCTTTTGGCATATGTTTATTTTAAGATTCCGCAAATTGATGTATTTTGATCAACTTGCCAACGTAAATTTGTTTTTTATTTTGAATAATGCATATAGTAGTTAAATCAAATAACCTTCAACAAAGCGGTTTGGCATCGTTTTTTTCTAACACAGATGCCACCATTACATGGATTGATGGAGAAGATCAAATACCAGAAGCTGATATTTATTTCGATCATTGCTTTGATACAGATGGCTTTGCATTTCCAATGATTAGCCAAAAGCTCATTTTTGTAAATGCTGTTGTTGAATATGGCCAATCTATCCCTTCAAACTGTATACGATACAATGGATGGCCAGGTTTTTTGCATGACACACATATCGAAATAGCCGCCAATAATCCTACTATACTCAACAAGGCAGTGCTTCTTTTAAATAGTTTGAACAAAAAAGCTTTGACAGCACCAGATCAACCCGGAATGGTAAGTGCGAGGATTGTATCAATGATTATCAATGAAGCTTATTTTGGATTTGGAGATGCAATTAGTTCAAAAAAAGACATTGATACTGCAATGAAATTGGGAACCAACTATCCATTTGGTCCATTTGAATGGAGTGAATTAATTGGGCTAAAAAACATTCATGCATTATTACAAAAACTCAATGAAAATAGCGTTCGCTATGCAATTGCGCCTTCAATGATTCATGAGTTATAACTTCATCAACTATGGCTATAATTCTTCATATAGATACAGCAACAGATTATGCAGGAGTTTGTTTGAGCAAAGATGGCGAGCTCATTGCAAAAGAGGAAGATACCAATCAAAAAAATCATGCGAGTTTTTTACAAACAGCGATTCAATCTGTTTTTCAAAAAAGCAATCATACTTTAGCTTCTATCGATGCTGTTGCAGTTACAGGAGGGCCAGGAAGTTATACCGGCATTAGAGTTGGGCTATCATCTGCTAAGGGAATTTGTTATGCACTGAATAAACCACTAATCATACTGAATACACTGCAAGTAATGGCAGCTTCAGCATTGGAAACAATTAAAGAAAAAAACCTAGTAGCAGATGATCACTTTATCATTTATCCAATGATAGATGCAAGAAGGATGGAGGTTTTTGGAGGAATGTATAACCAAAATTTATTGTCAATTGGCCAAACCAATTCGCTAATCATTGATGATTCATTTTTTAATGGCTTAAATAAAACCGAGCCCATCCTCTTTTGCGGCAATGGTTCTTTTAAAATAAACCAGGCGCAGATAAACAGCAAGCAACAAATAATTAATTCGCAACACACTGTTAATCATATGATTGCGCTTGCCGAAAATGCATTTTCGAACCAAGGTTTTGCCAACTTGGCCTATGCAGAACCTTTTTATGTAAAGGAATTTTACAATACGCAGCAATTAGCACTTAAGTCAGAAAAAATATTGTGAAAAAATCTGCTATGAAGTATAACAAATTGTTTAACTTCATAGTGTTGACATTGTTGATTACCCCCACATTTAACGCTACGTCATGAATCCAACTATACAGTCGATCGTTTTAACAAACGGCGGCGAGCCCATCAAAGTAGATTTTATACATGCCAAAAAAGCATCTTTAATTTTACGTTCCATCAATCATAAACTACGCCAACAAATCATCAAGCTCCTTGATGAACAAGTTAAAATGACGGTTACAGAATTGTACGTAAAGTTGAGGCTAGAACAGTCAGTAGCATCTCAACATCTTGCTATACTTAGAAGGGCGGGTATTGTAAGCACTTCTAGAGAAGGAAAATTCATTTTTTACGCAGTTAATTATCCCCGTCTCAATGAGGTAATTGCTTTTGTGAACAATTTGGTTGATTAATTTACCTTTGCATCAAATTGTTGAATATGTTTATCAAACAACTGTATACCGGATGTTTAAGCGAAGCTGCTTATTATATTGAAAGCGAAGGAGTTGCCGCGGTTATAGACCCCTTACGAGATATTGAAGAATACCTGGTCTTAGCCAAAGAGCGAAAAGCCACCATTAAATATATTTTTGAAACGCATTTTCATGCAGATTTTGTAAGTGGTCATTTGGATTTGGCTGCAACAACAGGTGCAACCATCGTATACGGCCCTGAAACAATTACCAAATTTCCGGTTCATGTTGCTAAAGACCAAGAAGTATTTCAGTTAGGTAAACTATCAATTACCGTTTTACATACGCCTGGTCATACTTTAGAAAGCAGTTGCTATTTATTAAAAGATGAAAATGGAAAAGACAATGCCATTTTTACTGGAGATACACTGTTTGTTGGAGATGTTGGCAGACCGGATTTAGCCCAAAAGGGCAATGAAATTACCATGGAAGACTTGGCGGGAATGTTGTTTGAAAGCCTTCAAAAAAGAATTATGCCGCTTGCCGATGACGTAATTGTATATCCTGCACATGGTGCAGGGAGTAGTTGTGGTAAAAACTTAGGCCCAGAAACTTTTAGTACAATAGGAGCTCAAAAAGCCACCAATTATGCTTTACAAGATCAAACCAAGGAAGACTTTATTAAGGCAGTAACAGAAGGATTGGCAGCACCTCCCAACTATTTTCCTATAAATGCAAAAATCAATAAAGAAGGTTATGATTCTTTAGATTCAGTTTTGACTAAAGGATTAACCCAACTTTCTATTGATCAATTTAAAAATAAAGTAGCCAATAATGCCATTATTTTAGACACAAGAAACGCTGCTGAATTTACCTCGGGATTTGTTCCTGGATCTATCAGTATTGGGCTAGATGGAAGATTTGCAGAGTGGGCAGGTAGTTTATTGCCATTTAATGTTCCAATGGTTTTAGTTACCCAAAAAGGAAAGGAAAAAGAAAGTATTATTCGTTTAGCAAGAGTAGGCTTTGATAAAATGGAGGGATTCTTAGATGGTGGGTTTGAAGGATGGAAATTGGCTGGAGAAAAAATTGATTTGATTATAGATGTTGAAGCCGATGAAATGGCTATGGATATTGCATTTGACCCAAATATGGTTATTGTAGATGTTAGAAAAGAAACAGAATATGCCAATGGGCATGTAAAAGAAGCCATCAATATCCCTTTAAATGATTTAACCGACCCAGGAAGCATGGCTAATTTGGACGACCATCACAATATCTATATTCACTGTGCTGGTGGTTACAGAAGTGTTATTGCCTCTTCATTGATTAAGCGACAAGGCATACACAATATCAGAAATGTAGTGGGGGGATTTGCTAAAATAAAAGAGCTATCTGATAAATTTGACATTGAAAAAGATGTTTCAGTGATGAATTAATTTATTTCACCACTAAATGTCCATGTTTTTCTTGGTCGAATTCCCATTTCCATCTTCGATGACTCCATAGATAATTAGCTGGCTTGAGCCTAACAGCTCTTTCAACATGCTCAGCATATACTTTGGTAAGTTGGCCTTCTGCAAAATCATTGGGGCTTTTTGTAATTAACTCTAATTGTGTATGGTAATAGCCTCTTTTTACTTTATAAAAATGGCCAAACATCACTATTGTATTTTTCATTTTGGCTCCTTTCTCGGGCCCTACAACAAAAGGGGTTAAGCGATTAAAGAAGGGAACCCAATGAGCTTTAAGAGGGTCTGGTGGATTTTGATCTGCTGCTAAACCAAGTGCATATCGGTCTTTTACATAGTCGTGAAAATGATGCTTAAAATCATTTGCAGGAATTAATATAGTGCCATTTCGCTTGCGCAAATCCAATATGATTTTATTCATCACTTTATTGGTAAGCGGCTGATATACCCCAACAAAAGGGAACTTGCTTAATCTTGCAGCATTTAAATTGATGATTTCCCAATTAAAAAAATGGCCACATTCTAATTGCACATTAAGATCTGTTGAATCATATAGCTCATTCAAAATTTCAAAATTACAAGTAAACCGTTTTTCGAGTGTTGCGTTACTGGTAGACAATAATTTAACTGTTTCTAGAATAGTATCAATAAAATTATGATAGAAATCTTTGGCAATTCTAATTCTTTCTTTTTCTGTTTTTTCAGGAAAAGCAATGAATAAATTTTTCAGCACAACTTCTTTTCTGTAGCCAAAAACATAATATACTAGCCCATACAAACCATCAGCAATAAAATACAAAACGCGCCAAGGCAATAAAGAGAAAGCGTATAAAAAGGAATAAATAATATAGTACATGAATCAATTTAAATTGAATAGTTATTGGCTACAATATAATATTCTGTAAAATAGCACTCTTTTCTAAATGATCAGTATTGTAATGCAAACCTCTGCTCTCCTTTCTAAACTGTGCACTTTTTACAATTAAATAAGCTACGGTAATTAAATTTCTTAATTCACATAATTGAGGCGATACTTTGGTAGATCGGTAGAGTTCTTCTGTTTCTTCAAACAATAAATCCAACCGTTTCATGGCTCTTTCTAAACGTACGTCGGTTCTTACAATGCCAACATAATCGCTCATAATTAATTGCAATTCTTTTAAACTTTGTGTAATTAGGATCATTTCTTTTGGATCCGAAGTACCTCTTGCATTCCAATTAGGCAGTTGATCATTAAAATCCATCTGATCAATCAAGTTAATGATGTCTAAAAAACACCTATTTGCAAACACCATGGCTTCTAATAAGCTATTACTTGCCAATCGATTTGCGCCATGTAATCCGGTACTTGCACATTCGCCACATGCATATAAGTTTTTAATGGAAGTTCTCCCATATTCATCCGTTTTAATACCACCACAACTATAATGTGCAGCAGGTGCAACGGGAATATAATTTTTCATTACATCGATTCCAATACTTTTTGCTTTCTCATAAATATTGGGAAAATGATGCATGAATTTATCTTGATTCATATGGGTACAATCTAGGTAAACATGCTCTGTACCAGTTCTTTTCATTTCGTTGTCTATAGCACGAGCTACAATATCTCTTGGAGCAAGATCTTTTCTAATATCATACTTCTCCATAAATGCCTCGCCATATTTATTTCTCAAAATGCCACCATCTCCTCTAACTGCTTCTGTTATCAAAAATGAAGGAGATACCCCAGGTTCATACAATGCAGTAGGATGAAATTGGATGAATTCCATGTTTTCAATTTTGCCCTTTGCCCTATACACCATTGCAATTCCATCGCCTGTTGCAATTTTTGGATTGGTAGTAGTTCGATATGCCTGACCACATCCTCCAGAGGCTAATAAAACAATTTTTGCCGCAATTTTTTCAATTTGATTTTTTTGTAAATCCAATACATACACCCCATAACAAGTTATATCTAAAGTAGATTTTGTTACTAAATATCCAAGATGATGTTGTGTAATTAAATCGATTACAAAACAATGATTGAGCAAATGAATATTGGGCAATGAAGCTAGTTGAGACAACAAAGCCCTTTCCATTTCTTTGCCCGTAACATCTTTGTGATGCAAAATTCTGTTTTCGCTATGACCGCCTTCTTTTCCTAAACTGTATTCACCTTTTTCATCTTTATCAAACTCTGCCCCATATTGAATAATCTCTTTGATACGCTCTGGTCCTTCGGTTACAACTATTTCAACAATATCCTCATTACACAAACCATCCCCTGCAATTAAAGTGTCTTCAATATGCTTATCATAACTGTCTTTAGATTCATCCCATACCCCTGCAATTCCACCTTGCGCATACTTGGTATTGGTTTCATCTGCCTGGGTTTTGGTAATAATGGTAATTGATTTATTGGGGAATTGTTTTGCTGTTTTTAAGGCAAAGGTCAATCCTGCGATACCAGAGCCAATTACTAAAAAATCTGTTTGCATGATGGTTTAACAATTGTAAATTAAACACAATTAAAAAGGCTCTATCCAAGCATTGTGCTCTTTGAGTAAGTTGATTAATTCATCAACAGCAATTTCACTATCAATATTGCGCTTCATGATTTCTTTTCCTTTGTATAAAGTGATTTTGCCAACACCGCTTCCTACATAACCAAAATCGGCATCAGCCATTTCACCGGGGCCATTTACTATACAACCCATGATGGCAATTTTCAACCCTTTCAAATGATTGGTAACGCTCCTGATTTTTGCAGTAGTTTCCTGTAATTCAAATAAGGTTCTTCCACAACTAGGGCAACTAATGTATTCGGTCTTAGAAATTCTCGTTCTTGTTGCCTGTAAAATACTGAACGCCGAAGAATTGATAAATTGTTCTACAGAACTATTAGTGCTATAGTTTCTACCACTGGTGTCATTATTATCTGCTGAAGCTTGTTGTTGATAGCTTTTCGAAGACATGCCTAAACAAATGCCATCCCCAAAACCATCAAGCAATAAGGCACCAGATTCTGTAGAGTAATGAATTAAATGCTCATCAGCAGTTTGCCAGTGACTATCAGTAATAATAATTACTGGATTTTTTATTGCTCTAGCATTTAGTTCTACAAACATTCTTCTAATGGAAGGCATTGCGTTTCGGTTGGTACTGCTCAAACACAGAACCACTGTAGGGTCATTTGCTATAGCTTCTAAATGCGTATAATCATTAATAGCATTGCTATCCGAAAAACAATCAAACATTACAAAATTAATAACACCATTTTTATTTTCTTCAGAAGCATATCCTGCCGAATCAAATATTGGCAGGTATTTTTTTTGATCAGCGCAAATTGCCCATGTTGCTGGATATACAATTACTTTTAATGTACCTGGTAATGCAAAATCTAAAATTTGACTTCCTGTAAATAAATAATCGGCTGCAGCATCTCCAATATTCCATTTATCCGTTGATGGATTGTAGGTATACCCAATTGCTTCAAGATGTGTTGTAGTTATTTTTTCAACTTTACTAAAGTCGGCAATTACAACAGGAACTTGTTTGCCGCCAATATTATCCACAGCAAAGCTTGTTCTTCTGGCATAATTAAACGGATCATAGTTTAGTTGATCAATTATTGGAACCAATCCATTGGTGTAATTGATATCATTATCGGATTTTTGAAACTGATAGCGTTTTACCAAATCCTTACATACAGTAATTTCTAATTCTGGATCTTCGGTTAAACTCACTCTAATGGTATCTCCAATTCCATCTTCTAACAATGTGCCGATACCAGCGGCACTCTTAACTCTTCCATCTTCTCCATCACCAGCTTCTGTAACACCTAAATGCAAAGGATAACACTCACCGAATTCCGATTCCATTTGCTGAATCAATAATCGATATGCCTGCACCATTACTTGCGGATTACTCGATTTCATACTTAACACAATATTGTGGTAATCCAATGATCGAGCAATTCTTAAGAATTCCATAGCACTTTCCACCATTCCAATTGCAGTATCCCCATAACGACTCATGATGCGATCACTCAAAGATCCATGATTGGTTCCTATTCGCATAGCGGTTCCATATTCTTTACAAATAAGCACTAGAGGAGTAAATCTTTCTCTTATTCTTTCAATCTCCTCTATATATTCAGCATCGGTATAATCAATCTGTTCGAATTTTTTTTTGTCTACATAATTGCCTGGATTTACCCTAACCTTTTCTACAATTCGAGCTGCAATTTCAGCTGCATTAGGCGTAAAATGAATATCAGCTACCAAAGGAGTTGTGTAGCCTCTTTTGCGTAATTCGTCTTTGATATTTTGTAAATTCTCTGCTTCTTTCTTTGAAGGCGCTGTAATTCTAACCAATTCGGCTCCTGCTTTAATACAACGTATGGTTTGCTCTAC
>Ga0164293_10000302_pt1 | contig 37784 bp, 34 predicted proteins | sample GEODES118metaG_FD_111487 | JGI IMG/M metagenome (GOLD analysis project Ga0164293, IMG submission 111487) | Eutrophic lake water microbial communities from Lake Mendota, Wisconsin, USA - GEODES118 metaG | ecosystem: Environmental > Aquatic > Freshwater > Lake | place: USA: Lake Mendota...
CGACGAACATCAGTTGGCTTTGCGTGGCAGCGTCGTAATGACAGTGTCGCCAGAGACTTCACCGGCCACCTGTGCCCGCTTGGTGGTGAGCAAAATGACGACGGCAATGCCATGAACCGCAATCGCGGTGAGAATCAACCAGCCATAACGGGCTTCCATTTCGGCGAGTGCTATGCCAAGGATGCCCAGCACCACCGCGCCAAGCAGGATGACGGTGACGCCGCGACGAACGCTCACACTGAGGCGAAGAAAGCGGTGACTGATGTGGTCCTTGCCACCCTCGAAGGGGTTCACGCCACGGTGGATACGAGATACCACGACAAGCGTGGTGTCCAAGATCGCCACGCCCATGATGACCACAGGAACGAACAGCTGCGTCCACTCTGTCTGGTCCACGCGCAACTTGATGCCCAGATAGGCAAGAAGGAAGCCGAGGTAGAGGCTTCCGGCATCACCCATATATATGGTCGCCGGATTGAAATTGCTGCGCAGGAAGCCCAGCGTGCATCCGGCGAGCCCAATGGCCAGCAGTGCGGTCAGCGGCTGGCCATACAAAAGGGCAATGACGAAGATCGCGCTTGCCGCAACCGCGGTGACGCCGGCGGCGAGGCCATCAATGTTGTCGAGCAGATTCATGGCATTCGTGATGCCAATCACCCACACCAGGGTGATGATCGCATTAACGCTGTCGCCGAGCGGCGATTGAAATTGGATGCCCAACACGATGAGCGTGCTCGCGACAACGAACTCGATACCGAGTCGCAACGATGGGTTGAGTCCACGCAGGTCGTCAACCAAGCCCATGGCACTCAATACGAGTGCGAGGCCAAGCACCGCGAGCAACTCACCAAACGGGCCGAACCCAGCGTTGAATAACCCTTCCGACTTAATTAGCACCGTGCCGTCACCAAACGAGGTGTCTTGTTGAAGCAACGCACCAATGATGACGGCGGCGGAGAAGGCCACCACCATGGCGAGGCCGCCGAGGTAGGGCACGGGTGACTGGTGCGACTTGTGTGCGCCGGGTGTGTCGAGGATGGTGCGGCGAATGGCGAAAGCCCGCACGACAGGCACGAGGATCAGCGACAGCGCAAGGGCTCCCACAAAACTCACGACGTAGAGCCACTCGGTCGTCACAAATGCTCAGCCTACTCGTGGTCGAAAATCCCCAATGGGTGTGGGCGGTATCGTGTTTCCGGTGCGCAAATCAACGGTGAGCCTCCCATGAACGTGCTCGTGACGGGTGGCGCCGGCTACATCGGGTCGCATCTTGTGGATCGCCTTGTTCGTGACGGCCACGCGGTGACTGTGCTTGATGACTTGTCGACAGGCAAGCACAGCAACCTTGCTGCTTCAAGTGCAACGCTGGTGGTGGGCAGCATTCTTGACGAGCCACTCGTGCGTCAGCTGGTGGATGCTGCCGACCTGGTGTATCACTTGGCTGCCGCCGTTGGTGTGGGCAACATCATGGCAAGCCCCTTGCAGTCGATCATTACCAATGCGCGCGGCACCGATGTGGTGCTGCAGGCATGCGCCGATGCCCAGGTGAAGGTGATGGTCGCCTCCACCTCGGAGATTTACGGCAAGACCAGCACAATGCCGATGAGCGAAGACGACGATCGCGTGCTTGGCTCCACCAGCATTTCGCGCTGGAGTTATTCCACTGCCAAGGCGCTCGATGAACATCTTGCGCTCGAATACGGTCGCAATGGCCTGCCTGTGTCGATTGTTCGCTATTTCAATTCATTTGGCCCACGTATCGACTTCAAGGGGTACGGATCGGTAGTGGCCAACTTCATGCGCCAAGCTCTCGCTGGCGAACCACTCACCGTGCATGGCGACGGCACGCAGACGCGATGCTTTACCTACATAAGCGACACCGTGGAGGGCACAGTGCGTGCAGCCACCGTTCCTGCTGCAGAGGGCGGTGTGTTCAACGTAGGCAACGACGTGGAAATCACAGTCAACGACCTTGCAGCGAAAATCATCTCGCTCACCAATTCGGCGTCGGAAGTCGTGCACGTGTCGTACGAGTCGCGTTACGGATCGTCATTTGAAGACACCAAGCGCCGCGTACCCAACCTCTCCCGTTCGCGCGACGTGTTGGGATACTCGCCTGCCGTTTCGCTGGATGAGGGGCTTCGCCTGACCTTGGACTGGTGGCTGCGAGAACACGCGTGATTCGCGTTGTGCACGTGCTCACTCGCACGAATATTGGCGGCCCCTCGGTCATCGTGGCGTCGTTGTTAGCCGACGATCGCAATGCCGACATCGTGCAGTCCGTGGTGCGTGGGGTGCCACGCGAAGACGAGGGCGACTACTTCGCCGAATCACCATTACTTGCGCACATCACCACGATCGACGAATTGGGCAAGCGCGTGCGTCCGTGGGACGATATTCGCGCCTTCGTGTCGCTCGTGCGTTTCTTTCGTCGCACCAAGCCGGATGTCGTTCACACGCACATGGCGAAGGCGGGCTTCGTTGGCCGACTCGCGGCATGGTGCGCGCGTGTTCCCATTCGCGTGCACACGTTTCACGGTCATTTGTTGACGGGCTACTTCAGTGCAAACGTCACCCGTCTCATCGTGTTCGCCGAGCGCGCGCTGCGGCTGCTCACCACTCATGCGGTGGTTGTAGGTCATGCCGTGCGTCGCGACCTAATTACCAGTCGCATTGTTTCAGCAGATCGCTCAACGGTAGTTAACCCCGGCATCGGCGTGCTCGAGCCCGTTGACCCTACGGTCGCCCGACGCGCGCTCGGGTTGCCCGCGACCGGTGTGATTGTGATGTATGTCGGGCGATTCGCCGCGATCAAGCGGCCCGATCGATTCGTTGCACTCGCGCACTCGATGGTGGCTGACGCCGACGTTCACTTTGTGATGGTAGGAGACGGCCCGCTGTTGGTCGAAACCCAAGCACTTGCTGGCCCGAACGTCACGTTTCTCGGTTGGCAACGCGACCTCGCCACGTTGATAAGCGCAGCCGACGTGGTCGTAATGTGCAGCGACAACGAAGGCGTGCCGCTTTTTCTGTTGGAGGCGGCAATGGTGGGCCGCCCTGCGGTGAGCACCGACGTGGGTTCGGTGCGGGATGTGTTGGAAGACGGCGTGACGGGGTTGGTGGTGGACAACGGCGACGCGATGGCGCTTGCCAACGCAGTTCAGCGACTTGTGCGAGATGTGCATCTGCGAGCACAACTTGGGGCCACTGCGCGCAAACGTGCCCAGAATTCCTTTACTGCAGATGTAGGCGTGGATGCGCACGCGGCGCTGTATCGATCGCTGATTGCGGCTAGAGGCGCTCGCGCAGGTCGCTCGGCTCGCCGCCCGCGTTAACCGCATCGAACACCGGCCGGCCGCTCGACTCGATGGCTGCTAGCGGCCACGATGACCCACCCACCAACACCACCGCAGCGTCGAACGTTGCGGATGCAACATGTTTGACATCGATGGACTGCAAGGTTGTGCCGTTGATCGTCACGCTTGGCACATGCGGATCGCAGTACACAATGGTTGCGCCCTGCTTGGCAAGCAACTCCATCACATGAATTGCACGCGAGTTACGCACGTCGCTGACACCTGACTTGAATGCCGCGCCGAGGCACAGCAACGTGGTGCCGCTTAGCGCGCAGCCGCGTCGATTGAGCATGTCTTGGATGCGCCACACGACATAGTTAGCCATCTGCGAATTGACATCGGCGGCGAGTTCCACAAATCGCGTATTGAATTCGAACTCTCGTGCCTTCCAGGCCAAATAGTGCGGGTCGACCGGGATGCAATGGCCGCCAGGCCCAATGCCCGGGGAAAAGGCCTGAAACCCGAACGGCTTCGTAGATGCTGCGCGAATCACTTCCCATACGTCGATGTTCATCTCGTGGCAGATCTGCGCCAGTTCGTTGACGAGCGCAATGTTGACAGCGCGATAGGTGTTTTCGAGGAGCTTCGACATCTCGGCAATCGCCGGCGACTTCACCGGATGCACCAACTCGGGGTGGTCCATCAACGCGCCCAGTAACTGCTGACTGCGGCGGGTGCATTCGTCGGTGAACCCGCCAACAACCTTCGGCGTGTTGGCAATGCCCCACACGGTGTTGCCGGGGTCGACGCGTTCCGGCGAGAACGCAAGATGAAAGTCGCGGCCTGCCACCAACCCACTCGACTCGAGGATGGGCTTGACGAATTCGGTCGTGGTGCCGGGATAGGTAGTCGACTGCAGAATCACCAATGCGCCGGCCTGGAGATGTGCGGCGACTGATTCGGTAGCTGACTTTACGTACGACAGATCGGGGGTCTTGGCCTTGTCGAACGGCGTAGGCACGCAAATAAAAATGACATTGGCCTGACCCAAGGTTGCGGGGTCGCTGGAGGCGCGGAACGTGTTGTTCGCGCGCACCGCAGCAAGGCGCGAATTGGCAACGTCTTCGATGTGGCTTGTGGCGGCGTTTAGCCCATCAACAATGCGCGATGACACATCGTGGCCCACGGTGGTGAAGCCCGCTTCGGCAAACGTAATTGCGAGTGGCAATCCCACGTAGCCGAGCCCGACGACTGCAACCACAAGATCACGTTCGCCCACTCGGCGATGAAAGGTGGCTGCGTCCATACCCGAGAAGTCATGCTAACTGCCTACGGTGCATGCACTTTCACCGCCTCGACGATGCGTGAACCATGCGCCAGTAGGCTCATTGCGCATGTCTGGCGATGATGATCGCGACGAGCTGATCAAGGAGCTCCTTGCCGAATCCTTTGGGTTGCGCACCCGCGCCGAGCAGTTGAGCCAGTACGTCGAAAGTCGTGTTGCAGAACTGGTGAAAACCAAAAAATCCCTCGACGAACTCGAGTCAGGCGAGACACACCGCAAGCTCAATGACGAACTTGCACAACTACGACAAGGACTCGAGGAAACCACACGTCAACGCAACGAGCTCCAGTCACGACTCGATGCACTCGTGAAAGAACACGGCGAACTAGGTGAGGCCCATGGGGCAATGACCGGCCAGCGTGACCGTCTGCGCGAACGCATGGCAATGGTAGAAACCTCCCGCGAATATCGCTTGTCGTTGCGATTGGCGAAATGGTTCCCATTCCTCCACAAGGGCGAATGACATGACGGCGCAATTCCCCGTCATTATTAACGTGCGCGATCGTGTGGAGGCGCTGCGCGACTTGGTGTCGTGGTTGGAGCGCGCGGGCCAACAAGACATCTGGTTGTGTGACAACGCCAGCACCTACGAGCCGATGCGCGAATTTCTGGCCTCGACGCCACACCGCGTGGTGCGCAATGAGATCAATCTTGGACACCGCGGGCCATGGTTGAGTGGATTGGTCACACAACTCGGTTTAGATCGTCACTTCATCATCACCGATCCCGATGTAGTGCCGAGCGATGAGTGTCCAATGGACGCCCTCGATGTCTTCTACGACCTCTTGTGTCGTCTTCCGGAGATCGACAAGGTGGGTTTCAGCCTGCGCCTCGACGACTTGCCCGACAGGTACGCACATCGCGATGACGTCATCCTGTGGGAGTCACAATTTTGGAAGAACTTGCACCCCTCGGGGTGTTTTGTCGCCGAGATCGACACCACGTTTGCGATGTATCGACCGGGTGAGGGACACCAGAACAACCGTGCGCTGCGCACCGCGCCTCCTTACACCGCCCGACACACCCCCTGGTATCAAGATTCCGCGCACCCCACCGCCGAGCAGACGTATTACGTGGAACACGCCGACTCGTTGATCATCAATTGGGACAAGAAGGTGTTGCCGGCGTCGCTGCGCGCGCACCTGCAGTTGTTGCCTGGCACAAGCGCGTCTGGCGCCACTAGGTAGAGTCGCTTTGCGCATGTCGGACCCCGCCATCCTCGTCGAATCGGTCTCGAAGAACTTTCGGCTCTATCGAGAGCGCAACCGCTACATCAAGTCTGCGGTGCTGCGTGGTCGACGTGCTCGCTACGAGGAGTTTTGGGCACTCGAAGACGTCTCGTTCGATGTTGACCACGGCGCGACACTCGGCCTCATTGGCTCTAATGGCTCAGGCAAAAGCACGATGCTCAAGTGCCTGACCGGCATCTACCGCCCCGACAAAGGCAAGATCACAATGAACGGCTCGGTTGCCGCGCTCCTTGAACTGGGTGCCGGGTTCCACCCCGAACTGTCGGGGCGCGAGAACGTCTTTCTCAATGCTGCAATTCTCGGCATGTCGAAACGCGATGCGGAGCGCAACTTCGACAGCATCGTTGAATTCGCTGGATTAGAACGCTTTATCGACACGCCTGTGAAGAACTTCTCCTCGGGCATGACGGTGCGACTTGGTTTTTCAATCGCCACCCACGTGGAACCCGAAATCCTGCTTATCGATGAAGTGTTGAGCGTGGGTGACCAAGCCTTTCAACGCAAGAGCAGCGAGAAGATCGAGCAGTTCCGTCGCGATGGGCGCACGATTGTGGTGGTGAGTCATTCGCTCGGCGCAGTACAGCAGTTATGCAAAGAAGTGATTTGGTTGGAGAAGGGCACGTTAAAGATGCGTGGACCCGCGGCCGACGTTATCGCCCACTACACCGGCGAAAGTTACGACGTGCACACAACGAAAGATGCCGACTTGCGCGAACGCTGGGGATCGGGAGCCGCCCACATCAACGCGATTCGCCTGCTTGATGCTGCGGGCCAAGTCGCCGACCGCGTCACCACCAACAGTGCTGCGGCAATTGTCATCGATGTGACGCCGCAAGAGAAACTGCAGTCGCCAATCGTGCGTTCCACGATCAGCACATTGGATGGCACTGTGCTGTGGTCGTCAACGTCGCAAAACGCCCAACCGAGGCTTCGTCAGATGGGCGAACCCACTACATTGCGCGTCGACATCGATCGTCTCCCGCTGCTTGAGGGCTCGTACTTCCTCTCTGTCGCAGTCACCGATGCCACCGGAACCACCGAATTCGACCATTGCCGCAACTGGGTGCGCTTTGATGTACACCAAGATCAGCTGTTCGAGGAGGGCGTTGTCGCCATCAGCTCGAGCTGGACACTGTCGAGCTAAAGCTCTTCGGCGATTCGGCGCGACAGTCGTTTGAAGATCGTCCAGCCAATAGCGAATGACGCAGCGGACACCACGACCAGGTAACCGATCTTCGACCATTCAGGACTTGCGCCCGAATACAACATGTGGCGGAACTCCATGATGAACACCTTCGCGGGGTTCCACTCCCACAAAAAGTCGACCACCGGCGGGAGCTTGCCCTCTACGCGATCAGGTTGATAGATGATCGGTGTTGCAAAAAACATCACTTGAATGAAGATCGTCCACAAATACTTGAGATCGCGGAAATACACGCTGGCTGCCGACAACGCGAGTGCGAAGCCAGAGGCAAAAACGGCGAGTAACACCATCAGGAACATCACCACCGGGATCCATGGCAGAAAGTGCGCGCCAAAAAAGAGCAGCGCGATAGCAAGTAGGCCCATTTCGATCGAGAACTGCACCACGCAGAAAATGACTTGTGCAAACACCAGGGTTTCGCGAGCAAACGCCACCTTGCGTACAAGACCCGCATTTCCTGTGAGCGAGGCCATTCCGAGGTTGGTGGTCAGCGTGAAGAAACCCCACGGCAGGATGCCGCACAACAGATACAAGCCATACACCTGGATACCCGACGGTTCGCCCACCGGCGCGGTAGCGCCAAAAACCACCGCAAAGACAAAGGTGTAGATGAGCATGCTGGACAGCGGGTTGAGCATCGACCACGCCCAACCGAGGAATGAGCGTCGATACTTGGCGCGCAATTCGCGCAACGTGAGATTCCACAGCAAATTCTGGGAACGACGGAGTTCGGTCAGCTGCTGCACGACGGTTAAAACCCTACCAATGGCGCAAGATCCGCCGCGGAAGCGTCAACCGTTGGTATTCGCTCGTTCGCGGCCAAGGTTGCCCACGACCAATGCAACAACAGTTACCAGGAACACTTGACCAAATACCGCTTGCATTGCAACCAACATGCGCGTGAAGTTGGTGACGGCCAGGACGTCGCCAAAGCCGACAGTGGTGAGCGTGATGAAACTGAAGTATTGAAATGTCGATGCCTCGAGCGACCCTGTCGACACGGTGTAGGCATCTGGGTCGAACTGATGAATGAGGTGGTGGATCGAAGCAAAAAATAAACCGATCAGTAGAAAAAGGGAAATAGCGCCCATCACCGTTGCCATCGAAATACTGCGGTGTCGGGTAACCGATCGAAACACGGCAAACGGGGCAGAGGCAACCAACACCAAGTCGACAACAAGAAGAATCTCAGGTTGGGCGCTGATCAACCAGCCAATCAATGCGATTGCCACGCCAATGAGCGCAATCGTTGCGACACCAATTGCTACCCCACGACGCAATGTGCCGAGACGTACGATCAGCAATAACGCGGCGGCCTGCATCGACACCTTGATCACCATTGCGCCTGCGGAATCGGGAAGCCCCGCCTGGGCAAGAAACACTGCAAACAGCATCATCAATATCTGTGCTTGGTGCGCGCGTTCGGGATGCTCACCCGCGGTGTGAAAAATTTTTCGCTTTTGGCGTTTTCCTGTCGTTGCCACGGCGGCGACGGTACCACTGGTGCGGTACTACGGTGACGAACTGTCGCCTGGCTGACCACAACAAGGAGCACTCATGTCAGATGTTTCAGATCTTCTTATCTTTGGCATCGTCGTTGGGCTTCGCCTCTTCGTCCCGCTTCTCATTCCGCGATTTCCATTGCCGTCGATCATTGCTGCCTTGGTTATTGATGCAGTCGATCAGACCGTCTTTCAACAGTTCACCAACCTCGACCTTGATGGGTATCAAACTTATGACAAGGCACTGGACATCTATTACCTCACCATTGCCTATGTCGCCACGATGCGCAACTGGGGTGGTGGGTTTGCTTTCAAGGTGGGTCGTTTTCTTTGGTACTACCGCCTTGTTGGTGTCGTGATCTTCGAACAGACGCAATACCGCTGGTTGCTGCTCGTGTTTCCCAACACCTTCGAGTACTACTTCATTGCGATTGAGGCCATACGTTTGCGATACAACCCGCTTTCGTTTTCGCACAGGCGAATCATCGCTATTGCCGCATCAATCTGGATATTCATCAAGTTGCCGCAGGAATGGTGGATTCACGTCGCCAAGCTGGATTTCACCAATGCGGTGAAGCAGCACGTCTTTGGTGTGGAGCCAGAAGCCAAATGGGGAGAGGCGGTTACCAACCGACCCCTCGTATCTCTGCTACTTGTACTTGCCGTCGTTGGAATCGGTATCGCTATTCGAATGTTGAAGAGGCGCATGCCGGTGACGCCGTGGGAAAGTTCGTACGACTCCGACGTGCACAACAGTCGACTTGGATGGAACGCGCCGGCCAAGAGCGCACAGCCCACCGCAACATTTGGTGTGTCATTTATTGAAAAGGCCGTGCTCATCGGACTCGTGTCGACAATCTTCGCCATGATTCTTCCTGGAGTCGAAGCGGGACCATTGGCGGTGATCGTTGCGGTTGCCGTGCTGATTGCCGGCAACACGGTTGTGAGCGAACTCTTTGCTCGCCGTGAAATCAGTTGGAATTCCGCAGTAAAACAGTTTGTGGCTATGGTCGCAGTCAACTTGCTCCTGTTTTTCGTATGGAACGCGTTGTGGTCGGGGAACGAGACGCCCCTACCAATTGCAGTGACGCTGTTTTCTGTGGGTCTGATCACGCTGCTCACTGTCTTGTTTGATCGGTACCGTGATATTGGAGTGACACACCGTCTCGAAAAGGCAGTGGTTACCGAGTAAAAATTTTTTCGCATCACTAACACAGTGGTCATGTGGCGATGGCCGCAGCGCTACGCGCCTAACATTGTTAGTCGTGCACTGACGAGTCGGTCAGTGGACTGTCTGTGGTCAGTGGTGATCGCAGGGTGATTTCCTCAGGAGGGAAAATGTTTGCTGGTGATTTCGGAGTTGGCCAGGTGCTCTGGTCGATGATCTGGTTCGTCCTGTTCTTTATGTGGATCATGATTGTGATCAACGTGTTCATGGACATTGTTCGTGACCGCAATCTGGGTGGTGTCGCAAAGGCACTGTGGACGTTCTTCGTGATCTTCCTGCCGTATCTCGGTGTATTCGTGTACTTGATCGTTCGCGGTCGCGGTATGTCGGAGCGTTCGGTCAAGCAAGTGCAGAAAGAAGAACAAGCCTTCCGTGATTATGTGCAGTCGGCTGCTGGTGCAAACCCCGCACAACAGATTGCCACGCTGACCGAATTGCTCGAAAAGGGCAAGATTACGGAAGCCGAGTTTGCAACGCTCAAGCAAAAGGCAATGCAGGGCTAATTGATCGCAACCTGGGGTGGTCGACATGCGTCGGCCACCCCGTTGCGCATCCTTCCGAACCCACGCCGCATGGACACGCTCGCTTGGTCGGTTAATGGTCGTGATGTTTCGTTTCGCACGAGCTTTGATGTCCCCACCGAAATTGGTGGTTACGTGGTGGTGCACACGCCCAGTGGTGCGCGGCTCTTAACCCAAGTACATCACCGCCGCGCTATCGATAGCGCCAATAGCGCTCGCCTCATTGAGGGAGAGGGCCGAGTGATCCGTCGCTTGGATTGCGACGAACCGGTCGGTGCATTCGATGAAGGCGCACTCAACCAAGCGGTTGCCGACGATGTTGCCGATGTTTCACTTCCCGCATCAGCGGATTCCGTAGCCCTCCGGGTCGGCAGCCTCACGACACCTGCAGTTCCCGCGGGTTTTCGCGCTGCGGGATTCTCCCGACATACCTTTCTCTGCGGGCAATCAGGTTCTGGCAAGACCTATTCGATGGGCGTACTCCTTGAGCGGGTGCTGTTGGACACCACCCTGCCGATGATCATCGTCGACCCGAACTCCGACCATGTCCACTTAGGTCGTCGCCGTGACGGTGGCGTCATGGAAAACGGTCCGGTCATCGTGGCGGGCGCTGATGCTGATGTTGCGCTCCGAGTGCATCTTTCAGACCTCACGATCGACGAACAGGCACTGACCATTGCGCTCGACCCCATTGGCGATGCGGCCGAATTCAGCGCATTTGTCGAGGCGATCGATGCCGTTGGAGCTATTCGCTACGGCATGCGCGACATTGCGCGAATAGTTGGCGCCAAGACCGACGAGGTGAACCTGCGCCTCGCCCAGCGCATTGCCAATCTTGGTGTTGCCCACTGGAGCGTTTGGGCCAACGAGGGCGAATCGTCGCTCGTAGACATTGGCGCCAATTGGCGCACCTTGGTGCTTGACGTGGGCTCACTCGACAACGACGCAGAACGTGCAGTGGTATCGCTGGCGCTTCTCGGGTTCATGCGACGACGCGCACAGAAGCGCTCGGTGCTGATCGTTATCGACGAAGCACACAATGTGTGCCCGCCCACCTCACACTCTGCGCTCGGGGCACAGGTCACCGACTACGCCGTGTGGATCGCGGGCGAGGGTCGCAAGTACGGGTTGCATCTGCTCCTTGCCACACAACGACCACAAAAGATTCACCCCAATGTGCTGTCGCAATGCGACAACCTAATGCTCATGAAAATGAATTCGCGTGATGACCTCCGCGAACTTGCGCGCGTGTTTTCACACGTGCCTGAGCAAATGATCAACGAATCCACTTCATTTACCCAAGGCGAGATGCTCGCTTCAGGACCAATCGTGCGCTCACCTCTGCGCTTGCAGATGGGCACACGTTTGACACCCGAAGGGGGCGCGGACCTTCCAACCGATTGGGCAAAACCACAATGACCGACACTTCAACTCCCCGCACAGCAACACGCTCTCGCATTCGGACGATCTTTTCTGCAGTCTTCGGCATCGTGGCGGTTCTTGGTCTCTTCGCTTCGACATTGGCATCGTGGGGACGTTCCGAGTTTTTCAACTCTGACACGATTGCTGCTGCTGCCCGAGAGGCACTCGCCGAGCCAGGCGCAACCGAAGCGGTCTCGGAATACCTCACTGCCCAGATCTTCCAGGTCGTCGAGGCCGAGCAGCGATTGAACGAGGCTCTGCCCGAAAACCTGACCATCCTCACCCCCATCCTCGTGGGTGGGGCCAAGAATTTTGTCGAATCACGAGTGACCAATGTGCTCAACGAACCACGCGTTCAAGACGTCTTGGTGAGCGTGGTGCGCGAGGCACACAAAGCCTTGGTCCGGGTGCTCGAAGGTGACGATGCCATCGGTGGCGTGTCCATTGCCGGCGACGAAGTACAGCTGAACCTGCTTCCACTGGTGACGGTAGGTCTCGATGCTGTGCAGGGACTCGGCTTGCTCCAACGCGTTGACCTGCCGGAATTCACCGTCGATGGTGACCCGAGCGAGCAGATTGCCGAACTCGAGGAGGCACTCGGTGTCGACCTGCCTGTCGACTTTGCCCAGTTGACGGTGTTCAAGGGCGACGCAGTCCTGCAGGCATCCTCAACGGTGCAGCAGGCTCAAAACACCATCGTGCTCGTGAAGCGATCGACGGTCTTCATTTTTATTGCCACCGTGCTCGCGTGGATTCTTGCCCTTGGGCTAGCGCATCGTCGCCGACGTACCGCGCTCACACTGGTGGTCTCTGGCATTGTTGTCATGCTGCTGGCCCGATTCGCCATCAATCGAGTGGTGAGTGAATCACCAAACCTTGTGGTCAACCCCGGCGCCCGCGCCGCACTCGCTTCTGCCTTACGCACGTTGGCCAGTGGCTTGTTCACCACCATCACGTGGCTCGTGGTCATCGGATTCATTGCGGCGATCATTGTGACCATCACCGGTAACGGCGCCAAGATGACCGCATGGCGCTCGCGCATCGGTGAGTGGGTGAAGTCGCTGACATCCAAACAGTCGCAATGAACGAACGCATTCGCCAGTACACCATCGCCGCAGCAATCGGCGTCCTTGGTGGACTCTTTCTCATTGGTTTCGAATGGCTCGTGCACCGCCTCGAACACGTGTGGTGGCATACGCTTCCCGAGGCATTCGCTGTTGAAAGCAGTTCGACAGTCTGGATGCTTGCAGTACTTGGCGTGGGTGGCGCCGCAGTTGGCGTGATTGTGCGATTCTTCCCCGGAGGCGCAGGTCACGACCCCGCCACCGAGGGACTCTTCGGCGAACCGATGGCCATCACCGCGGTGCTGGGACTGATTGTCGCAGCTCTCATCAGCCTGTCGATCGGTGCGAGCCTCGGCCCCGAGGCGCCATTGCTTGGCGCGACGACCGCGATACTCGCGTGGGTTGCACGCCGTCGTGGTTTGCCGCACGAGGGGCTCGTCTCCTTAGGAGTTGCGGGACTCCTCGGCGCAATGTTTGGGGCACCAGTCGGCGCAGCATTTGCCTTCATCGAACTCGTGCCGCTCGCCGGCAAAGCACTGTATGAGCGATTGGTGCCACTCTTCATCGCGTCATCGTCCGGTGCACTCGCCATTACCGCTCTTGTTGGTCGACCACGATTTCTTGCACCGTTTCCCGCAGCCCGAGACTTCATGGTCATAGACATCATGACCGCAGCCGTCATCGGCGTAATTGGGGCAGCTGCCGGGTTGGTGGTTGGTGTTGGTCTCCGCGCGTTACACCCATTGGCCACGAACGTGCCTGTCGTCGCTCGCCTCACAGTTGGTGGACTTGTGCTTGCCGGTGCGGCATCTATTGCTGGTGATGTCATCTTGTTCAGCGGACAGCGTGAGATTGAAGTACTGGTCGGCGACTTCTCGTCATTTTCTGGTAGCGATCTGCTGTGGATCGCTGTGCTCAAGTTGCTCTCACTGACTGTTGCAGTGATTGTCGGATTTCGGGGCGGACGCATCTTCCCCGCTGTGTTCGTTGGCATCGCCATCGGCGCCGTCGTGCATTACTTTGTGCCCGACATTCCATTCGCGCTCGCCGCTGGTGCCGCAACCGTTGGCATCGTGCTTGCACTCATCCGCGTGTGGTTCCTGACCCTAATGCTGGTGGCCATGATTGTGGGACTCGAATGGCTTCCCGTGCTGGGTGTTGCACTCATTGCGGCGCACCTTGTGGTGCAGGATCGCAAACCGATCCAGGTCGCCCACTGACCCCCACGAACTACCGCAAACAACACACTGGTGGGCGAGGAGTAGTTGAACCCCCACGAACTACCGCAAACAACACACTGGTGGGCGAGGAGTAGTTGAACCCCCACGAACTACCGCAAACAACACACTGGTGGGCGAGGGGGGACTTGAACCCCCACGTCCTTGCGAACACTGGCACCTGAAGCCAGCGCGTCTGCCATTTCGCCACTCGCCCGAGTGGAACGATGACGCTAGCAACGGTGGTGTCGGGCTCCAACTGAGGCAACAAACTACTGAAGTAGCATGAACAGCATGTCGGATGGACACGTTGCCATCTCGCGGGAACCCGATGATCTGCGTGACGCCTCGCGGGAACGCCTCCTCGCTGAGATCGGACGTCTCCACCATCAATACGACATCAATAACGTCCCGTCCTTGCTGCAGCGTGTCGCCCAAATGGAGATGGAGCTGCTGCAGAACCGCGACTACGTGCGGGGACTGTCAGCAGAGGTGGGCGAGCTGCAGGCGCGTCTTCATGCTGCCCATCGACAATTGCACCAGGCGCGTCAGGAAACCAAGCGACTCCATAATTCGCGCACCTGGAAGATTGGGCGCATGGTGTTGTTGCCTGTGCGCGTGTTGCGGCGCATTGTGAAATAGGTGGCCGTGCCACGCTTTTCAATCGTCACGCCGGTGTACAACACGCCGACAAACGTGTTGCAGGCCTGCATCGACTCGGTGCGCAGCCAAACGTTTACCGATTGGGAATGGTGCCTGGTGGACGACTCCTCCACCGATGCACGCGTGCGCAAGGTGCTCGATAAGGCCAGGAAACAGGACCCGCGCATTCGTGTTGCACACCGCAGCGCAAATGGCGGCATCATTGCCGCGTCTCGCGATGCGCTGGACATGGCAACGGGTGAGTTCATTGTGTTGCTTGACCACGACGATGAATTACACCCCGATGCCTTGCGTTTGGTGGCTGCCAAACTCGACGATGACGACACCATCGACTACCTCTACACCGACGAGGACAAGATCGACCTCGAGGGCAACCACTTCGACGTCTTCCGTAAGCCCGATTTCGACCCGATTCGACTGTTAGGCCAGAACTACTGCAGTCACCTATCAGTGTTTCGCTCGTCGATAGTTGACGATGTGGGTGGTTTCCGCGACGGGTTTGAAGGTTCGCAGGATTTCGATTTGGTATTGCGTGTCGTTGAGCGTGCACGCACCGTTGCACACGTGCCGAGAGTGTTATATCACTGGCGCGCACTTCCTGGTTCGACCGCCGAACTCCAACACGCCAAACCGTACGCACTCGAGTCCTCCGTGCGTGCGGTGCGCGAACACCTCGATCGCACAGGCCAGCATGCTGACGTGCGCATGAGTGACGACGGTTTCATTCAGGTGTTTCCGCACTTGGCTGCCACGCCGAAGGTGAGCATCGTGATTCCCACCCGCGGCGATTCACAGCGCATTTGGGGGCAACATACCAATCTTGTGGCCTACGCCGTCGACAGCATCCTGCGGCACACGACGTATCCCGACTTCGAGATTGTCGTCGTGTACGACTATCGCAATGGCGAGCCCGTACACCCCGTACAGATTCCCGTTGACTGGCGCGTGAAGGTGGTGCCCTACGACGCGCCATTTAATTTTTCTGACAAGTGCAACGTCGGCGTGAGACAGTCAAGTGGCGACGTGGTGGTGTTGCTCAATGATGACGTGTATGTGGATGACCCCACCTGGTTGCATGCACTGGTTGCAATGCTGCAGTTCCCCGACGTCGCGATGGCGGGCCCCTTGCTCGTGCTTGAAGATGGTCGCATTCAAAGTGCGGGGCACACCAACGAGCCCACGCCGCACAGCCTGGGCACTGGAGAGTCGGGAACCGCAACTGGCTTGTTCGGCATGTATCGCGTGTCGCGACGCGTGAGCGGTGTTACTGCGGCGTGTGCAGCAATTCGCCGCGACGCCTACGACGCACTCGGTGGCTTTTCAATCGACTTCCCCGCGTGTTTCAACGACCTCGACTTTGGCTACAAGATCATCGAGGCGGGCTGGCACATCGTGTGGACACCACTTGCGCGGGTGTACCACTTTGAGTCGCTCACACGGGACCCGGCCGTTCAACCACATGAAATGGCGATGCTCGAGCGACGCTGGAAGCGCTATTTCGGTCGCGAAGAATTCTCAAAGCTCAGCGCGTAGAATCATTACGTGTTTGCCCGCTCTCGCACACGCGGCATCAGACCAATCACTATTGGCCGTCAACTCGTCGACACCCTCGATGACATCGCCTCGTCCGAGGACACGCTGCCCAATGCGTATCTCGTGCGGGTGAGCCCCACCGACCTCGCGCTACTTGAGCCGGTGAAGAAGCCACTCATGAGCGAACTCCGCCAGGCAATTACCAACCATGCGCGATTTGAGGGGTACGCATTGGCGGGTGACCCACTCGTCACACTCGTAGCCACCGAAGACATCGCTGCCGGCCAATGTCGCATCGAACCCACCGTTGCAGTCGTATCGGCCGTGACCGAAACATCCGCGGCTCCCGCTGTATGGCGCCTTGAGGGAGAGGGCGGCCTGCGATTTGACATCGTGGGTGACCACGCCACCATCGGTCGTCAAGGAACGTGCACCGTGCATATTCCCGATACCAACGTGAGTCGCGTACATGCCGAGATGCACATGTCAGAAAACACCTGGACAGTGGAAGACCGCGGCAGCACGAATGGCACCAAGGTCAACGGCGTGCAGATTGTGGAGCCCACAGTAGTGAACCCGGGAGACACGCTGTCGTTTGGTTCGGTGACATTGACGTTTGTGCGCGGCTAAGGCGAATGGTCACCATTAGCCACGGCGTCGCCACTGACACCGGCAACCTACGCCCGCAAAACGAAGACTCGTATCTCGTCACCGATCGACTGATTGCGGTTGCTGATGGCATGGGCGGGCACAACGCCGGAGAGGTTGCCAGTGCTATGGCTGTGGCGCTGCTGCACGAACGAACCAGTGATGCGGTGACCACTGTTGACTCCTTTGTCGACGTCATTACCGGCATCAACGCATCTATTTACGACGAAGCCACTTCGGCAAGCGCGCAGCGTGGCATGGGCACCACGTTGGCCGCAGTGTTGATGGTGACCGATGACGCCGTGCCACACGCGATTGTCGCCAACGTCGGCGACTCACGCACCTATCTCTTTCGTGAAGGTGAACTCCGCCAACTCAGTGTCGATCATTCCTATGTTCAAGAACTCGTCACCGAAGGTGTGCTCACCGCAGAGGAAGCCCGTAGTCACCCACGACGCAACATCGTGACACGGGCGTTGGGCATCGACCCGAACGTCTTGGTCGATACGTGGATGGTGCCACTCATGGCCGGCGATCGGTTCATGCTGTGCAGCGACGGCCTCGTGGACGAGGTTGCCCCCGGTGACATCGTGTCGATACTTGGATCGGTCACCGATCCCGCCGAGGCCGCTCGCCGTTTGGTGGCAAGCGCCAAGGCCCGCGCGGGCCGCGACAACATCACCGTTGCGGTATTCGACGTGGGCAGCGCCGAGCCCGGATCAGTGACTGTCGAGCCCACAACCCGCAAGATGATGTCCACGAAGCGGCTACTCGTCGCCGCTGCGGTGGCCCTTATGGCGCTGGTGCTTGTGGGGTTGACCGTCGGGGCAACGTCTGCGCGCAACGGCTACTTCGTGGCGTTCGAGAGTGACGATGTCGACGCTGTACTCGTTGTCAAACAGGGCAAGGTTGGCGGATGGCTGTGGATCACACCCACTACCGCCGATGTATCGACCATCACTAGGCAAGACATCTTGCCCGCGCTCGAATCAGAGCTCGACCGCAATCCCCGCTTCGACACCCTCGCCGCAGCGCAACGCTATGTGACATCGATTGCGGAGGTCGTCAATGAGTGACCGCCGATTGGTGAACAACCGCTACGAAGTAGAACGCAGCGTGGGGCGCGGCGGCATGGCTGAGGTGTTTCTCGCCCGCGATGTACTCCTCGACCGCCCTGTTGTACTCAAGGTGCTGTTCCCTGAGTTCGCCACCGACCCATCGTTTGTCGAGCGCTTTCGTCGCGAGGCTCAAGCAGCCGCAAATCTGTCGCATCCGAACATCGTCGCGGTGTATGACTGGGGCACGCTGAACAACACCTATTTCATCGCGATGGAATACGTGGCGGGAACGACGCTGGCCGACTTGCTGAAGGAAAAAGGGTCGTTATCACCATCGCAGGCAAGCGACATTGCCCTTGAAGTTGCCTCCGCGCTTGGATTTGCCCACGAAAACGGCGTGGTGCATCGCGACATCAAGCCCGGCAATATCTTGATCAGCAATTCGGGCCAAGTAAAGGTGGCCGACTTCGGCATCGCTCGCGCGCTTGGCGCGGCAGTCGAAGACGGGCTCACACAAACCGGTTCAGTGATGGGCACTGCGACGTATTTGTCGCCCGAACAAGCGCAAGGCGCGCAACCCGACCCGCGCAGCGACCTGTACTCGCTGGGTGTCACGATGTACGAAATGGTGGCGGGCAAGGCGCCATTTGTTGGCGACACCCCCGTTGCGGTCACCTACCAGCACGTGCACGCGATGCCCACACCGTTACATGACCTGAAGGCTGACGTTTCGCTCGACTTCGAAGCGATCGTCGCCAAATGCATGGCCAAGTCGCCCAAGCGTCGATACGAATCGGCTTCTGCTCTGCGGGACGATATTCGGCGATCGATCAACCGCGAGCCCGTTCGCGCACTCGACGTGGTGAAGCCTCGAGTAGAAACGGCTCCGACGACTGCCATTCCGGTGCTCATACCCGACTCGCTTCCACCCCTCGAGGATGACTTCGACGACTCGATCCCCGGACGCACTGCTGCCTACGTGTTTGGTGCAGTATTCCTGGCGCTTCTGCTCATTGGCGCAGGTGTCTTTGTTTTCCGCGCACTCACCAACACCACCAGCGACAACATTGCCGTGCCGAGCGTGGTCAACCTGCCGCTCGCCGAAGCAAGTCAGATTCTTCTCGACCTTGGCCTCACGCCTATTCCCAATGCCGTACCGGTCGATGGCGTAGACGATGACATCGTGTATCAGCAGGATCCTCCCGCGACGGCGTTCGTGCGAGAAGGCGACGTGGTGACCATCACCTACAACCCTGCCTCGCAACGAGCGACTGTGCCGCCCATTCAAGGACTACTCGTGAAAGACGCCACTGCGTTACTCGCCCCACTCGGTCTGCAACTCACGATTAGTGAAGTGCGTAACGACCCCACCATTCCAATCAACCAGATCATTGCGCAGGACCCAATTGCGGGTACCGAGGTGCGCAGTGGTTCTGCCGTGAGCGTGGTGGTATCGGGCGGAGCCGGCGATTTGGTGGTGCCCAACGTTGAAGGCCAGCTTGCGTCGGCGGCAACGCAGCTGCTCACCACCGCGCCCTACAACTTCGTCGTGACAACCGTCGATGAAGTGAGCGAGACCGTCGAAGTGGGCCGCGTGTTGCGCACCGAGCCAGAAATCGGCTCGCCAATCGGCAACGGTGCTCCAATCACGCTCGTCGTGTCCAAGGGTTCGAACAGAGTTGCTGTTCCGCAGGTTGAGGGCCTCACCGAAGCAGAAGCGCAGAGCGCGCTGTCGATAGCTGGCCTTACGTGGGACGTGCGATTCCAGAATGTGCCCGAAAATGACCCCAGCGCCGGACGTGTTATTTCACAAAGTCCACGCGCGGGCGAAAATGTTGCGCCTGGCTCCAAAGTGTCACTTGTCGTTGGGCGCTCCACCGCCCCCGTGAGTGCGCCCTAAGCGCGCGACAAAAAATTGCGCAACATCGCGTGACCGTCTTCGGTCAAGATACTTTCGGGGTGAAACTGCACGCCCTCAACATCCATCATTCGATGCCGTAGGCCCATGATCATGCCCTCGGATGTGCGGGCCGTGACTTCGAGTTCCGCGGGCAACGTGGCTTCGTCCACCACAAGAGAGTGATAGCGCGTTGCCACGAGTGGTGAACGCAAGCCGGCAAACACGCCGCGACCACCATGAGTAATCGATGATGTCTTGCCGTGTAACAATTCAGGCGCCCGCACCACCGATGCGCCATACACGTGGCCGATGGCCTGGTGCCCGAGACATACGCCAAATACCGGCACCACACCCGCAAACGCTGGAATGATGTCACACAAGATGCCCGCGTCTTCGGGGCGTCCTGGGCCGGGCGACAACAGCACGGCGTCGGGCTTGAGCGCAACCGCGTCGTCGACACTGACTGCGTCGTTGCGCACAACAATGGGATCAGCCCCGATTTCCCCCAGGTACTGCACAAGGTTGTAGACGAAACTGTCGTAGTTGTCGATCACCAGCACCCGTTGCACCCCTCAATCCTGCCGGCAGAGAGGTCTCCTCCACACCAAAAAGACCAATACACTGTTGCCCGCATGGCACCGAAGAAGCGCAGAACTGGTGGACGCGTTACCCCGAAGGGCACGCAGTCCGGTCGTCACGCTCACAAGACGCACCGCTTGGATCACGCTGATCCGCACTCAATGCACGGCAACGAGATTGCGGAAGCATCCTCCCGCTACACGCCGCCGATTCCCAAGGAAGTGCGCGTGAGCCCCACCTGGGTGCCGATACTGATGTTCACCTTGCTTGGCCTGGGTGCGTTAATCATCTTGCTGTACTACCTAGGTTTTGTACCAGGTGGCCGCAACAACTGGTATCTGTTTGTTGGCTTGGCATCCGTACTCGGTGGCCTATTCACCGCCACCAAATACCACTAGGTCATTCGACCGGCGCCACGAGGTCCATGTCCTCAAGGCAATGACGGGGCGGCGGTGGATCTTCATCCGGCGCCATCACCATGCGCAGTTCTACCCCGCACACGCTGCAGCGATATCGCACGTTGATGCGACGCATTTCGCCTGATGGCGGTGGTGGCGGCAGTGGAGCCGTCATTGATCGCAGCATGCCAAAACCGACACGCCAAATACCGAGGAACAGCACCACCCCGACGAGGAACCAGACGATGGTTCCGAACATGACGGCGAGTTCTAGAGGCGCTCGATAAGCGTGGCGTTGGCCATACCGCCGCCTTCGCACATGGTCTGCAAGCCGTAACGGCCGCCCGTGCGCTCGAGCTCATTGAGCAATGTGGCCATAAGTCGTGTGCCAGAGGCTCCCAGCGGGTGGCCGAGAGCGATCGCGCCGCCGTTGGCATTGACCTTGGTCATGTCGGGGTGGAGTTCCTTCTCCCACGCAAGCACGACGGAGGCAAACGCTTCGTTGATCTCGACGACGTCAATGTCGTCCATTTTCAAGCCGGCGCGCTCAAGCACCTTCCGGGTTGCCGGGATGGGCGCCGTCAACATCAAGCGCGGATCATCGGCCGCCATGGAGAAGTTGATGAAACGTGCGCGTGGTGTGAGGCCGAGCTGCTTGGCCTTCTGCTCGCTCATGATCAGCATGGCGGATGCGCCGTCGGTGATTTGCGAGGAGTTGCCGGCGGTGACGCGACCGCCCTCTTCTTCTGGCTTGAACGATGGCTTCAACTTGGCAAGCGATTCCATCGTCGTTTCGCGAAGACCTTCGTCGGTGGTCATCATGTTGCCCTCGGCATCCAACACCGGAATGATCTCGTTCTGGAAACGGCCCTCGCGTGTTGCGCGCTGGGCGTACTCCTGTGAACGCACACCGAACGCGTCGAGCTGATCGCGGCTGATGTTCCACTTTTCGGCAATCAATTCGGCAGAAACACCCTGGCCGACAAGACCACCCTGTGGTTGGTAACGCGCCATGACGCGCGGGCCGAATGGAAAGCCGTACGTGCGATCCGATACCGACGCGCCCATTGGCACACGTGACATGACTTCAACGCCCGAGGCAATCACGATGTCGTATGCGCCGGCAATCACACCCTGTGCGGCGAAGTGCGCAGCCTGCTGGCTGGATCCACACTGACGATCCACTGTCGTACCGGGGACGGTGTCGGGCCAACCGGCAGCAAGAACCGCGCTGCGCGCGACGTTGAGGCTCTGCTCACCCACCTGCATCACGCACCCCATCACCACGTCATCAATGAGCGCGGGATCGAGGTTGTTGCGCTCGACCAGTTTCTGCATGATCTCCGACGCGAGATCAACTGGGTGCCAGTTCTTCAACTTCCCGTTTCGCTTACCAAGCGGACTACGGACTGCATCGATGATGACTGCGGTGTTCATGGCACGAGTCTCCTTGGGTATTGATGTGGTGGAGACGATGGGAATCGAACCCACGACCCCCTGCTTGCAAAGCAGGTGCTCTAGCCAGCTGAGCTACGTCCCCGTATGGCGCACTACAGGGTAGCGGTTTCGCAGAAATGGCCACCGATAGCCTGCCTATATGGCCGCAGAACTCATTTACGCCTTCCGAGTCATGCGCCTTCCCCTGCTGGACGGTGGTGGTTCGCCCATTGGCCGTATTGACGATGTCGTGGTCGTGGCTGGGCGTAGCACCGAGGCGCCGACGGTATTGGGGTTCGTGGCGAGCAGTCAGCGGCGGCGCATTTTCGTGTCTGCCAGCCGGATTGCCGCGATCGATAATTCAGGCGTTCGGCTGAAGTCGTGGGACGTGGACCTCAATCCCTTTCGCCCACGGCCAGGCGAACGTCTCCTCGGCAAGGACATCTTGGACCAACGCGTTGGTGACGAAGTAGTGAGCGATGTAGCTCTTGGCCACCATGCGGGCAAGAAGCCAGGTTGGCATGTGGCCAAGGTGCGGCTGTCGCGACGCAACATGTTGATACCGCGACCGAGTTACCGCCTCGTGGATTGGGAGCATGTTGCTCATTTGTTTGCACCATCCACTCCGATGGCCGCCGAAGTAGCACGTTTACGGGAGATGCATGCAAGTGACGTTGCGACACTTATTCGCGCATTGCCGCTTGAGCAACGTCGACTGTTGGCTCAAGAAATGGATGATGAGCGGCTAGCTGACGTGCTTGAAGAGATGCCCGAAGACGAGCAACTGCGTCTGATCGAGGGGCTCGACATGGAGCGGCTCACAAGCGTGTTCGACAACATGGAATCCGACGACTTGGCTGACCTTCTGGCCCAGATGCCTGGCGAGCAACGCCGACAGGTACTGGAGGCGATGGACGATGACGACGCCGAGAATGTGCGCCGACTGTTGTCGTATCAAGAGGGCACTGCTGGATCACTGATGACACCTGACATCATCGTCATGTCGCCCGATGCAACGATTGCCGACGCGTTGGCGCGCATCCGCGAGCCGGATGTACTCGTGTCAATTGCTGCGCAAGTGTTTGTTGCGCACGCCCCGCACTACCCGCCCACCGGCTCCTACTTGGGTGTGGTGCACTTCCAGCGTCTGCTACGCGAACCGCCACACATGCCACTTGGTCAATGTGTTGAAGAGGAGCCAACGATTGGGCCAACGATGCCCGAGCGTGAGGTTGCCGAACGGCTGGCCTCCTACAACTTGCTTGCAGTCAGTGTGTGCGACGCCAACAATCGTCTACTCGGTGCAATCACGGTTGACGACGTCCTTGACCGTGCCTTGCCAGCCAACTGGCGCCGCACCTCGGGAGCAGCATCATGAAGCGCCGCGACAATTTGGCCAGGCCACGCCACCGGCGGCCGCAAATCGGCGTGCACTACGACCAGGAGAGGTTTGGTCGTCTGTCGGAAAGCGTTGCTCGTCACATGGGCACCGCGCGCTTCCTGATTATTCAAAGCATCCTTGTCGTGATCTGGATCACGCTCAACGTGCTCTTTGTGACGCTGCAATGGGACCCATACCCATTCATTTTGTTGAACCTGATGTTTTCGGTGCAGGCCGCCTATGCGGCTCCGTTAATTCTGCTCGCCCAAAATCGCCAAGAAAGTCGCGACCGGCAACAGGCCGAAACCGACCGAGCCGTGGCTGCGGCCACCCAAGCCAACGCCGAATACTTGGCTCGCGAACTTGCCAGCGTGCGCCTCGCATTATCAAACGTGGTGACTACCGACGAACTTCGCGAGCAACTCGAGTCCTTGGCCGATCGCCTCGACGGTCGAACTCAATCCTGAGCGTTGCGGCACTCGCCGCACACGCCGATGAGATCAAGGCGGTGATGTTCGAGTCGGAAACCCTCGCGTTTGGCAACACGAGCAAAGGCGTCGTCGAGTGTGGTCTCTAACGACTCTGGAATGACCACATCGCGCATTGCCCCACATTGCGAACACACCAAGTGGTGGTGATGCCCGGCGAGCTGCTCCGACAATTCGTACCGCCCGGTGTCGCCAGTGCTCACAACGCGAGACACCACGCCACCCTGTTCGAGTGTGGTGAGGTTTCGATAAAGCGAGCTCTGCGCAACGTCGGGTAGCGCTTCGAGAAGGTCGGTAATGGTCATCGGCCGCCGCGTCGACATCAACGCATCAATAATTTGTCGTCGTGTGGGCGTGTAGCGCTGGCCCGCTACGCGCAACAACACAGACACTTCGGCATGAACATCGATACCGGTCACAACGAACCCACAAACCGGTTCACTCGCAAACCATCTGCTACGAGCTGGTGGTAAATCCACTCGTTTGGCATGGATGTATCACCCAAGACGAGCACGCCGTTACCGGTGATATCGCCGCGATGAATGCCATGACTCACAACTGCGGCGAGCAAACCAGCGGCCTGCCCCGCTCGTTCGGCAACCCCGCCCACCTCGACACAGCGCGCGGCTCCCGTGAAACCCCGTACCTCAACACGAAGCGCGCCCATCCCGCCCTCAGCATGAGGTGGGGACAGCATCGGCAACCGAGACGTGAACCGGTCTCGACGCGTGGCCGAGACGCGAGCGGTAACGCGCCGGAGTTGCGGAATGGATCGCTTCAGCAACACGGGGTCAGGCATTGCCGCCCGATAACAGTCGTATGCGCCAACCGGCTCGGGGAACCAACACAATTCACGACCACTGCCACCGGGGCGCCGCAACCAGTCGTCGTCGTGCCAGCCAATCGATTGTCCGCTCAACGCTTGGTGATGTTGTCGAGCACAGTTGGGGCCACCTGTTCCATGCAGTGCAATGTGCACTTCATCAATCGAATCAAACCGCTGTTCCAGATGGCGCACGATGATGCCCGACAGGCCGGGCGCCATAGCCGCACCTACGACAAGCGAGCGACCACGTTCCGTCGCAAAAACATCCAAACCGAGCATCGCATCCACGTCATCGAGGTCATCGCTCAGCGAAACAACATGGGCGCCCTCGTTCAAAAGGGTGCGGGCAATCGCCGCATGCGGCGTTCCACAGGCCAGCACCACGACGTCGGAGGAGCCGATCTGTTGCGGCTCAACCGCGGACACCCGAAACCCATTGTCGCGATGCAGCGAGGCAACCTGCTGGGACCGATAGCGGTCGGTGTCATACAACGCGATCTGGTGTGATCGCTGCACAAGGTATTCGACCGCCCGGGAACCCGTGACACCGGCTCCGACGACGCCGATCATCGGTGTACTACTCCTCGGTCGAAGACATTGGTCGCCATCCGCCGCGGCGCGTGGCTTGCTCGGTCTTGCCCTTCACTCGCAGCACTGCGGCCGCAGCGATAGCAATGGCCAGCACGGTGAACACGCGACGAATGAACTGCATGGTGGGGCTAACAAGAGTCGAACTTGTGACCTCATCCTTATCAGGGATGCGCTCTAACCAACTGAGCTATAGCCCCTCACTACAGGGACCGCAAAGCCTACTGGCGTCTCGGGTCTGCCTCAACCGGCTTGATCACGACTTCCTCTTCCAGCACGGACACGCGAATACCGCCAACGAGATCGGTGATGAGATTGAACACTGTTGCGGCCAGGACCCACAGTGCGGTGAGTAGCACGACGCCGAAGAGGCCCAGGATCAACGTGTTGATAAACAGCGCACTGCCGTCGAATTGAAATGACTCCCAACCGAACGATTCGAGAAATCGTTCGATGTTGTCGATGGTGCCGGTGGCAGATGCGACGCTCCACAGCAAGACCGAGGCGACAAGCAGTGTGAGATAGAGAACAAAGTGAAACACCAAGCCGACTTTCAGCGCCGACCAGGGATCGACATCTCGAATGACGCGCGTTACCCTGCGCACGCGAGGGGCTTTGCCGTTCACGGTTCAAGTGTAGGGGTGGCAGGTGCCCAGGTATCGACGGCCCACGCCGTTGCACGATGCCGACCGACGGTCACTGTTGCACCAAAACGCCCGTTGTCACCGCGTGTATCGGTCGTCTCAACAATGGTGCCACCGTTTTCCTGCGCAACAATCGCGGCCGTGACATTGCCACCATAAATGCCGGCAAGTGCGGACGCGTCTGCGCTGATGCGTGCGCGAAGTTCATCGACCATCTGCTCGCCAACCGTGGCAACGGTGTACATGAGGAATGCAGCGATCCCTATGACCACTGCGAAGAGTGGTGTGATGCTGCCGTCTTCGGCCTGGGCCACTAGACGTCGTCGTGAGCAAGAATGAGCGCGGCTGACGCAACTACTTGTCCGGCGTCCAGGCTCATGATGCGCACACCTGTCGCCGCGCGACCCTGACTCGAGATCTCGCGCACAGGTGTGCGGATGGTGGTGCCGCCGGAGGAGACGATGACGATTTCGTCGTCGATTCCCGTCATAAACGCAGACACCACGCGGCCCTTCTTGCCCGTCAACTTGATGCCGATCATGCCAAGGCCGCCACGGCCCTTACGCGCAAAATTGCTCACTTGCGTGCGCTTGCCATAGCCGGACTCCGTGATCATAAGAATTGATGAGTCGCTCCGGGCGACGTCGACCGACACCACTTCGTCACCTGCGCGCAACTTCATGCCTCGCACGCCGGCAGCGGCGCGTCCCATGGGGCGCACCACCTTTTCGGCAAAGCGAATCGTCTGGCCACCCTTCGACACCATGAACACATCATCGGAGCCAGAGGTTTCGATCACCCGAACGAGTTCGTCCTTCGGACGCAACTTGAGGGCAATAAGTCCATCGCGTCGCGATGAGTCGTATTCGTTGAACGAGGTCTTCTTGACTTGTCCTTGGCGGGTTGCGAAAAAGAGGAACCGCTCGCCTGGGAACTCGCGGGTGTCGATGATGGCCTGGATGGTCTCCCCTGTTTGCAGTGGCAGCAGGTTGACGATTGGAATGCCGCGCGCCGTGCGTTCGCGCTCGGGAATCTCGAGTGCGCGGAGGCGATAGACGCGCCCACGGTTGGAGAAGAACAGCAGATAGGCGTGCGACGTGGTGAAGATGACGTGACGAACAATGTCGTCGGCCTTGAGTTTGGTGCCGCTCACGCCGCGGCCACCGCGGCCCTGTGTGCGGAACGAGTCTGCCGTGACCGCCTTGATGTATTGAGCCTCGGTCATTACGACGACGAGTTCCTTGTTGTCGACGAGGTCCTCGACGCTCATCTCGCCGACATCTGCAGTGATCTGACACACGCGGGGCGAAGCGAAGGCTTCGCGAACCGTAGTGAGTTCCTTGGCGATCACGCTGCGCAATTTGGAGTCGGAGTCCAAGATGGACTGCAGTTCCTTGATGCGAGCTTGTACATCCTTCTGCTCGGTCTCCAGATCGATACGCGACAAACGCGTGAGTTGACGCAATTGCATGTCGAGGATGTCAATCGCTTGGCGTTCGCTGAAGCCGTACTTTTTACCCATCAGGGCTTCCTTGGCCGCCGCTGCGTCCTCACTGCCTCGAATCAACTTGATGATCTCGTCGATGACGTTGAGCGCCTTGAGGCGGCCCTCGAGAATGTGATTGCGGTCCTTGGCCTTCTGCAACCGATAATTGGAGCGACGGGTGATGACCTCGATCTGGTGATCGACATAGCCCACAAGTGCATCGCGCAAATTGAGCGTGCGGGGCACGCCGTGCACGAGCGCCACCATGTTGACGGGGAAGCTGGTCTGCAACTGCGTGAGCTTGAACAAGTTGTTCATCACCACGTTCGAGTTGGCATCGCGCTTCAGCGTGATGATGAGGTTGGTTTGACCACCTGACGAGTTGTCGTTGACGTCAGCAATACCGTCGAGGTCGCCGCCATCAACAAGTTCTTGAATGCGTGCAGCGATAGCCGAACAGCTGGCCTGGTACGGCAATTCGGACACGACAATGCGCATTTGGCCGCGCTGCCCTTCCTCGATCGCTACCTTGGCGCGCATCTTGATACTGCCTCGGCCGGTGCGGTACGCGTCCTTGATGCCCTCACGCCCAAGAATGAGGCCGCCGGTTGGGAAGTCTGGGCCTTTGATGAACTTCATCAGATCTTCGGACGTTGCCTTCGGGTTGTCGATCAGATGCAGGGTTGCATCAACTACTTCGCCCAGGTTGTGCGGCGGAATACTCGTCGCCATACCCACGGCAATGCCTTGGCTGCCGTTGACGAGCAGGTTGGGGAATCGGGCCGGCAACACGATTGGCTCCTCGGCGGTGCCGTCATAGGTGGCAATCAGGTCGACGGTGTCTTCATCGATATCGGCGAGCAACTGCATGGCAAGCGGATGCAGTCGTGACTCGGTGTAGCGGCTGGCGGCCGGACCGAAATCGGGTGAACCGTAGTTGCCGTGAAAGTCGATGAGTGGGTGACGCAACGAGAATGGTTGTGCCATGCGCACGAGGGCGTCGTAGATGGCGCCGTCACCGTGGGGGTGGTAGCGCGCCATGGTGTCGCCGGTAACACGCGCACATTTCACGAATGGTCGATCGGGACGGAAACCTTGCTGGTCCATGTCCCAAATGATGCGACGATGCACCGGCTTCAAGCCGTCACGCACGTCTGGCAACGCGCGCGACATGATGACCGACATCGCGTAATCGAGGAACGAGCGCTCCATCTCGTCTTGTAGCTGTACGGGCTGTACCGAGTCGGGATTGGCGAACAAGTTGTCCTGGCCTGCCGGTGGTTTAGCGGGAGGGGTGGCACCTGCGGTAACTGGCGCCTTCTTCGATGACAACTTCTTTGCAGGCGCTGCCTTCTTTGCCGTCGTCTTCTTCGCTGCTTTCTTGCTGGCCATATTCGTTCCTTGGACTAGAAGTCGAGGTTGCGCACGTCACGTGCGTTGGTCTGAATGAACTTTTTACGACTCTCCACGTCATCACCCATGAGCACGCTCATGATGTCTTCGGCGAGCGCAGCTTCGTCGACCGTTACTTGGAGCAATGTGCGTGAGTCGGCGTGCATGGTGGTTTCACGCAACTCCTGCCAGTCCATTTCGCCGAGTCCTTTGAGCCGCTGGAATTCCTTCTTGTGGTTGGGGTGCTCGGCAAGGAATCGTTCCTTTGCACCGTCGTCCTTCAGGTAGATCTTTTCTTTGCCAATCTCTGTGCTGTATAGCGGCGGCTGGGCAATGTAGATGTATCCGGACTCGACCATTGGGCGCATCTGTCGATAGAAGAATGTGAGCAGCAGCGTGCGAATGTGGCTGCCGTCCACGTCGGCGTCCGCGAGGATCACCACCTTGTGATAGCGCGCCTTGGTGGCGTCGAATTCCTCGTTGCCGATGCCGCCGCCGATCGCGGTGATCAATGTTTGGATTTCGTTGTTCTTCAGCATCTTGTCGAGTCGAGCTCGCTCAACGTTCAAAATCTTGCCGCGAATCGGCAGAATCGCTTGCGTGCGCGGATCGCGTGCATCGACAGCGGTACCGCCAGCCGAGTCGCCTTCCACGATGAAAAGTTCGGTTTCGGACGCGTCCGTCGAGGTGCAGTCCTTCAACTTGTCGGGCATGCCCGCGCCAGCGAGTGCTGTTTTGCGGCGCACGGCGTTGCGCGCATTTTTCGCTGCGATGCGAGCTTGAGCGGCAGCGACAGCCTTCTTCACGATGCGGTTGGCCTCGGTGGGGTTTTCCATCATCCACTCTTCAAGGCGCGCGTTTGTTTCCTTCTGCACAAACGAGCGAATGGAGACGTTGCCTAATTTGGCTTTGGTTTGACCTTCGAACTGTGGTTCACGCAGCTTGACCGCGATGATCGCGGTAATGCCTTCGCGAATGTCTTCGCCGAGCAGGTTGTCATCCTTTTCTTTCAGCGCACCAGCAGCACGGGCATATTTGTTGACCACTGAGGTGAGCGCTGTTTTGAACCCCTCGACGTGCATGCCGCCTTCAACGGTGGAGATGCCGTTGGCATAGCCGTAGATGCCCTCGTAGTACCCGGTATTCCATTGAATAGCGACGTCGAGTGTTTGGTCGGCTTCGCTGGCTTCGTAGCTGGCGACTTTGGTGAACAGCGCCTCACGGGAGGCATTGAGGTGCTTCACGAAATCGACGATGCCACCCTTGTATTGATAGGTGATCGACTGCTTCTTGTCTGCGCGCTCATCAACAAAATTGACTTCGAGGCCTTTGTTGAGGAATGCCATGGTCTGCAGGCGCTCGGTGACCGTGCGCGCTACGAACTCGACGCCTTCGGCGGCGAAGATCGAGGGGTCTGGCCAGAAGGTAATGGTGGTGCCGGTGACGTCCTTCTTTGGCGACGCGCCCACCTTGGCCAACTTGCCTTTCGGTTTGCCACCGTCCACAAACTCTTGGCGATAACGCGCACCACCACGATCGACTTCAGCAACGACGCGCTTCGATAATGCATTCACCACACTCACGCCTACGCCGTGTAGACCACCCGACACCTTGTACCCCTCGCCGCCAAATTTTCCTCCGGCGTGCAACACCGTCAACACGACTTCGAGTGCACTCTTGCCTTTGTGTGGGCCGCTTGGGTATGGATCGACAGGAATGCCGCGGCCGTTGTCCTTCACCGAACACCCGCCGTCGGTATGCAGGGTGACCGTGATAGCCGTGCAATAGCCCGCCATGGCTTCGTCGACCGAGTTGTCAACTACTTCCCAAATGAGGTGGTGAAGGCCGGCGAGGCCAGTAGAGCCGATGTACATGCCTGGGCGTTTGCGCACCGGGTCGAGGCCTTCAAGGACCTGGATGTCCTTGGCGCCATAGGTTGCCGAGCCCGAGGTGGAGGTTTTTGTGGTCTTGGAGGATGCCATTTAAATGTCCGTCATTTCCTGGTTTTTCACGCTTGCCGCGATGCGCTGTGTGCGGCGAAGATACGCGGTGAAACGGTCACATACAGCACGACAAATCCTACCAATTACGCGTTATGGGGATTGCGTTTTACCCGCACCTCAATGGCGGTAATCGATACCTGCGATCGCGCCGACACGCGGTCGATGATGTGGGTCTCGAGGAAGCGCATTTGTGTCGCCCAGGTTGGGTCGTCTACTTCGACAAGCAAACGTCCGTCCTGCAATCGAACGGGGGACACGTGTGCCGCCACCTGCTCGCCGACGAGGGCGTCCCAGTCGTCGAACACGCTTGCCAAACTGTTCGCTGGTTCGGAACCCAGTCGCGCAAGCAACCGGTTCAGTTCGTCGCCGAGACGGCTGTCCTTGTCGAGCCCGTCATCGTCGCTCACGTCCCCACCACCTTGCCTCCCGCAATCCGCAGCACCCGGTCTGTCTGGGCCTCGGGTGGTGGTGCACTCGCGGTGGTGATGAGTACTTGTCCGGAGGGCACATGCGCGAGCAGTGCTGTGGCACGGTGCGGGTCGAGTTCGGACAACACGTCGTCCAGGATCAACACAGGAGGGGTGCCGATGCGTTCGTGCACCGCCCGATGCACCGCCAGTCGCAGGGCAAGGGCGAGTGTGCGTTGTTCACCTTGCGAGGCATGTGTGCGGGCAGGCGCACCGTTGACCCACATCTCGATGTCGTCTCGATGTGGACCAATCGTTGTGGTGGCGCGTCGAACGTCGTCTGTTCGGGCAGCCACGAGTTGTCCTTCGAGGCTCGCCTTGCGCCACTCGGGGTCGTAGCGCAACTCGATGCTGGTATCTCGTCGTGCAAGGTCACAGTACGCCCGATGCACGAGTGGGGCGAGGAGCGCAACAGTTTTCGCTCGAGTCTCCCCGAGTTGTGTGGCGTGCTCGACGAAACGCGCATCCCACACGTCGAGCGATGCAGTGATGTCGGGTGTAAGGCGGCCACCTGCTTGCTTCAACAAGGTGTTGCGCTGACGCAGGACGCGATCCACTTCCGCAACCATGTCGCCAATCGACGCGTCAAGGGCGGTCGCAGCATCATCAATGAATTCGCGTCGCAAACCGGGTGCGTCCTTTATGAGATCAAGGTCGTCGGGGGAAAAAATCGTGGCGCGCACTACGCCGAGCAGGTCTTTTGTGCGCCGTAGCCGCTGCTTATTGACCAGTGTGCGGTTGCGCCCAGCCTTGACGATTTCCGCTTCGACCAGCACCTCGCGGCCATCGGCGTGGCGGATGGTTGCGCGAATGATGGCCGCGTCGGCGCCCGTGCGGATGAGCGCCTCGTTCGGTACGCCGCGAAAGCTTTTCAGGTTCGAGAGGTAGGCAATTGCTTCAGCGAGGCTTGTTTTGCCTTGCCCGTTATCACCCACGATGATCGTGGTGCCTTCGGCAAGCGCGATCGACGCGGTGTGATAGTTGCGAAAGTCGATGAGTTCGAGTTGCTCGACAATCACGGCAACGTGAGCATTAGCCGTTGAGGCGCTGTGGCATCACCAAATAGAGATAGTCGGGATTGCCGACACCACGGATGACCGCGGGCTTCACCGGATCGGAAGTCTCGATTGTGATTTCGTCACCCACCACCGCTTCGACTCCGGCAGCAAAATAGTCGGGATTAAAGCCAACCGTAATTTCAGATCCCTCGAGCGATGCATCGAGTTCGTCGACGGTGTTGCCCATGTCTTGAGTCACCACAACGAGTCGCAATGAGTCCGCGGACATTTCCAGGCGTACTGGTGTGGTTTCGCGGGCAAGGATGCGACATCGTCGGATTGCCTCGAGTAGCGGCTCGCGTGCGGTGGTGAGCCGATTTGGATACGACGGCGCGATGAGTTGCTGATACTTCGGAAACTCGACGCCGAGCAGGCTTGTTGACAACGTTGCAGACCCAGCAGTGAAGGTGGCTCGGTCGGATGCCAAACACACAGTGGCTTCGTCAACCGTGGACAACAAACGCTGCAGTTCGCCGAGTGCGCGGCTCGGGATCACCACTGGTTGGCCCTGCACCAAGATGTTGGTGTTCGCCAGCGTCTTGACCGCGAGACGGTACGAGTCGGTAGCCACAAGGCGGAGCCCTTCGGGTTCGACGGCGATGAGCACGCCGGTAAGCGCCAACCGTTGCATGTCGTTGCTCGCCGCCCGAATGACTTGTCGCAATGCCTCCGCAAACTGCGGGGCGGAAATGGTGACCGGCGGCGCGCTTGCTACGGCAATTTGCGGGAAATCGGACGCAACAAAAGTTGGTACGGTGAACTGCGATCGCCCCGAACTAATACTCATTTCGTCGTTGTTTGTTTCGACGGTGATCTTTCCCTCGGCAAGGGACCGCACGATGTCGCTCATCAGCTTGGCGCTGGCTACCACTACACCGTCGGATTGACCGCCAACAGAGACGGCAAATTGAATCGATAAATCGTTGTCGGTGCAGGACAACGTCAGCTGATCCCCCGCAACTTCCATCTTGACGCCCGACAGGGCCGGCATTGCGTTGTTGCGTGTGGATGCAACACGCGAAGCGGCTCCGAGAGCTTCTGCCAACACATCACGCTCAACCCGGAATTTCATCGCTGCTCCATTGTTATTTGTGCATGTTTGTATACATCGTTAATAACCGTAATAAGACCTGTGGATTGTGGATGATGTGCCGCAAACCGATGCGGTGATTGGCGAATTACATCACATGGAATTTGCGCGACAAGCACATCTTGCATCGTTGTGGTTTTTGGGTCGGTGGAAAACCGGGGGTTATCCACCAGTTGTCCGCTTGTTACACACACGGTCGTCCCCATGACTTAAGACGTCTTGAACTTCTGCACCAATTCGGTGACCTGGTCGTATACCTGCTTGCGCTCTTTCATCATCCGCTGGGTCTTATCGACAGCGTGGATCACCGTGGTGTGGTCACGTCCTCCGAAGAGCCGAGCAATTGCGGGATAACTGAGATCGGTGAGTTCACGGAATACATACATCGCGGTTTGGCGTGCCGACACCAACGGTCGTTGACGGGACTTTCCGCGTAGGGCCTCCACCTCGAACCCCAGGTGCTCCGCGATCTCCGCGAGCAGTTGTTCATCCGAGCGGGGTTTTGGTGCAGCACGATTGAGCAGGTCGGTGAGTAGGTGTTGGGCCATATCCACGTCTACTTGGGTCTTGTTCAACGAGGCATATGCCGCAACACGGATGAGAGCGCCCTCGAGTTCACGGATGTTGGTCGTGACTTTGCTTGCGATGAACTCAAGCACGTCGTTGGACACACTGGTGCGCTCCCGCTCAGCCTTGTTACGCAAGATCGCTAGTCGGGTCTCCATGTCGGGCGGCTGAATATCGGTGATGAGGCCCCAACGGAAACGGCCACGGAGGCGGTCTTCGAGGGTGGGGATTGCATCGGGCATGCGGTCGGAGGAAATCACGATCTGCTTATTTGCGCCGTGTAGTGAGTTGAACGTGTGAAAGAACTCTTCCTGAAGACCTTCTTTGCCCTCCATGAATTGAATGTCGTCGATAAGGAGGACGTCCACTTCGCGGTAGCGGCGCTTAAAGGCTGCGATGGTGTTGCTGCGAATTCCATCGACATATTCGTTGAGGAACGTCTCGGTCGATACGTAACGCACCTCGTAGTGGGCGTAGTTCTGATGCACGTAGTACCCAATGGCGTGCAGAAGGTGCGTCTTGCCGAGTCCTGCGGATCCGTAGATAAAGAGCGGGTTGTATGAGCGGCCAGGGGTCTCAGCCACGCGCTGGGCGGCGGCGAGAGCAAATTGGTTGGAGGTGCCCTTCACGAAGGTTTCGAAGGTGTAGCGCGGATTGAGCCCCACCGCGGTGCCACGTCCGCTGCGCCCCCGGGTGGTGGTTGGTGCGGCTATTTCGTTGCCCTGCGGGTTGAGTTCGACAGGAAGCGACGGCGGTTCGATGGCCAAGGTGGAATCCACGTCGTGGGCGGTGTTTGTTTGCACGTCGACAAGCAGCTCGCGATCGGTTGCACCCACTTCGTTGAGCGCATCGCGCACGAGTGACATGTAGCGGGTAAGGATGCGCTCTTTCACGTAGGTGTTGGGCACCTGAATGCGCAGACTCATCTTGTCGTCGGCAACGGGTACGGCATCGTTGAAGGTGGAGAACCAGACCGCCTCCGAGACCTGGGCGCGCAACACTTGCGCGGTGGCCTGCCACACAGCGTCGAAGTCGTCGACCTGGTGATCGGCAGAATCGGCGGGCACTACGTTGTCCACGGAACGTCCTTTTCGAGTGAGAAACCTGATGAAACCTGTTGTACGTCAACTCCATCACCCATCCACAGCGATATCCACAGGGTGTGGATGAACCCATGGGGTGGGTGAAGGGGACATGACCGTAGCAGGTTTTCCACAGGCGGAAAAAATGGACTTCTGCCTGTAGAGTGCTGGATGTTGTAGTCCAGTGGGCGGGGTTTCCTGCCCACAACGGCGCTGATGCATTGGCGCCGCATTGAGGAGGCGTCCATGAAGCGAACTTTCCAGCCCAACAATCGCCGGCGATCCAAGAAGCACGGTTTTCGTCATCGCATGAGCACCCGGGCCGGTCGCGCGGTGCTGAAGTCGCGCCGGGCCAAGGGCCGCCACCGCCTTTCGGCTTGATAGGAAGAATTTCCCAAAAAGACGTCTTTGGGCGTCTCCAACGGGAAGGAACCTATGCGCGCGTTGATGGACTCTGGGTCTCCTGCCTGGAAGACCCCTCACTTCCTGGCCCCCATGTGGGGTATGCCATTGGCCGATCGGCAGGTAATGCTGTGAGGCGCAACCGTGTGCGTCGACAACTGCGCCACTTGATGGCTGCACGGACCGCCTCACTGCGCCCAGCGTGGTATCTCGTGGGGCTTTCGGCTGGTGGCGCCGACGCACCGCTTGACACACGCCTCGATGCCGCACTTGAACGGGCGCATCAACGGCTTACTCTCCCTCAGCCATCACGCACGGTGAAGTCGTGACTACCCAAAGTGACCTACAGCGGCGCATGCTTAGTGCCATTGGGTGGTACCAGCATCAACGTGAGGGTGTCCCCTCGCCGTGTCGATTCTTTCCGACGTGCTCGCACTATGCCGCCGAGGCCATCCACGCACATGGCCCGTGGCGTGGAGGGTGGCTGACCATGCGCCGCCTCGTTCGTTGTCGCCCGTTTGGCCCAAGCGGATTTGATCCTGTCCCCCCCACTCACGAAGATTGCCCCACCCAAATCGGCGACCCTCGCGCCGCACACGAAAGCTGCTGACATGTTCGAACTTGCTGCTCGATTGATCGCGTTCTTTTACGCCTGGACGCACAACTATGCCTTTGCGATCGGGCTCGTCGCGGTGGTCATCATGTTGTTGATTACGCCACTCACATTGAAGAGCACCAAAGGCATGCTCGAGATGCAACGTCTGCAGCCAGAAATGCGTCGTATTCAAAGTGAGCATCGCGGTGATCGCCAGAAAATGAACGAGGCGATGATGAAGCTCTACCAGGAGCACAAAGTCAATCCACTGGCCTCATGCTTGCCGCTACTCGCGCAGATGCCGATCTTCATCATCATGTTCCGTGCATTGAGTGGACTTATCAACCGTGCACCTGACGGCACCTTTGCACCGAAGTATTTGAACGAAACCTCTGAGCTGTATCAATCGCTGGTTGGCCAGACCGAGATGGTGTCTTTCGGTATTGACTTGTCAGTCACGCCGGTGCAGGCAATTCAAGAGGATTTCCTCTACGGCATGATTTACGTGCTGTTGGTCGCAGCGCTTGCAGGGGTGTATTTCATCCAGCAGCGCATGGTGGCATCCCGCACGGTGAGCCCCACCATGTCGGCCACGCAAGCCAAGGTGTTGCAGTACTTGCCGGTGGTGTTCGCGGTGTTCCAGCTGATTTTGCCGACATCGCTTGTGGTGTATTACTTCGTGCAAGCACTCGTGCGAATCGTGCAGCAGTTCTATATCACTAAGCGTTTCTACGGGAACGACGCTTCGTTAGGGCGCCAGGCGCAGGCGGCAAGCGCTGAGGCACGAGAAATTGCGCTCGACGACAAGAAGAACAAGAAAAAAGATGCGGACAAGGTTGATCCGACACAGCCGTTCGTGAGCAAGCGCGTAACTCCTCCGAAGGGTTCGGCATCGAAGCGCCCGACACCTCCGGGAAAGAACCGCAGCGGATCAGTACAGAAAAAGAAGAAGTAGCAAGATCGAGTACATCGTCGTGCGCGAACGCGACATTCATCGTGAAGGGAAGACAACATGGAATGGGTAGAGACCACCGCTGAGACAATTGAGGCGGCGAAGAACTTGGCATTGGATCAATTGGGCGTGGCGGAAGACGACGCCGAGTTTGAAATTCTCGACGAGCCCAAACAGGGTCTGTTCGGCAGAACGCGGGGCGAGGCCCGAGTGCGCGCTCGCGTGCGTCCGACGACGCCGCGTGCCAAAGCCGACCGCCGGGACAACGGTCGCAAGCGACAGAAGAGTGCTAAACCGCAGGACCGTCGACGCGACCAGGCTCCGCGTGCCGAAAGGGCGCCACGAGCCCCGCGGCCAGACTCCCCACCCGTGGACCCCGCCACGGTGAGTGCTGCTGCCACCACTTTTTTAGAAGGCCTCTTGCAGGCAGCAGGGGTCTCGGGCACGGTGCAGGTGGCGGTTTCAGGGGAAGACATTGATCTCACCGTTACTGGTGAG